>Ga0209986_10001580_pt1 | contig 21637 bp, 44 predicted proteins | sample BlataG_FD_183168 | JGI IMG/M metagenome (GOLD analysis project Ga0209986, IMG submission 183168) | Deep subsurface microbial communities from Black Sea to uncover new lineages of life (NeLLi) - Black_00105 metaG (SPAdes) (version 2) | ecosystem: Environmental > Aquatic > Marine > Oceanic >... | reverse complement strand
GCTTTAGAAGATAAATTAAATAGTCTCGCAAAATCCAAAACTCAAGGGGGTCAAGAATGAAACAAGATAAAACAAAATCAATAAAAATAAAATATTTATATTTTTTAATGGGGTTTTTACTTGGTGTAATATTTGGAGCTGTATTGGTTTGGAAAATAGAAATAAATACCATAAATCAAGCGATGGATAGTTTAACATATTGTTATGAAACTTATAGGATGAAATGTTAAAACCTAAAGGAATTTAAAATGAATAGATACAAACAATTTATAGAAGAAACAGGGCAAGTATTGAGGTTTGCTAGTTGGAATCATCACAAAAAGAAATCATCAAAAACTTCACCTAACGGCGACTTTTCTAAAGTCAGAAATAGGGAAGAAGTTGGAGAGAAAAATGATAACTAACCACCAGTACTAAAATTTATTATATTATAATAATAGTAAGGTTATAATGTTATTGCAGAAGTGAGTGGGAGTTATGGAATGTAAGATGAATCAAAAAATAGAAACATTATGTAATTTTTGTACAACTTATAGCATACTTGAAGTTATATTTTGGACTATTGGGATAATATTAGTTTGGGAAGTTTTAAAATGGATATTGGGTGGAGGTTTACATAAATGAGAGGAAAATAGTAAATGAAAAACAGAAAGAAAAAAACAAGTAGAGAATTAAAAGTAGATATAATTAAGATGTGTTGGAGAGAATCAAAGAACCTTGAAGATTTAGCAACGCATATCAATTCAAATTGGAAGACTTGCGAAAAGTATTGTCAGTTATTAGAGAAAGAAGGGGTTTTAAAAAGTGTGATAGTCAGTGGGAAGATTGTTGGTTATTGTTTAAATCAGACATTTAAAGATTGTATTATAGATTGCCTTTCTTTAGATGAATCATTTTTTCAAATAAAATACGAGGGGGTTCAACATGATATTAAGAATGATAACTAAACCCAACCACATTTTTTCAAACTTAAATTTTTCCTATGAGAAAAAGCGATATAATATGTGTGATGAGGAAAATCCTACGGCGACTTCTCGGTGCACTGCCATGCCATTTAATTATTTATTAGAAGAAGTTGGAGAGAAAAATGATAACTAACCAAGTATTTGAAAAGCCAATATGTATAAGAGAAATTAATGAAAATTTAAATAGAGTTAAGCTGGGTATGGAATTAACAAGACCTTTGAGACAATTAAACACCCACTGTGAATTTAAAAAGAAATATAAAGAATGGTGCGACATTGAAGATAGAATTGAACATTTTGAACCAAAGATATTAAATTGTGAATCTTGTGATAAGAAATTTAAACAAAAATACCATCAACAAATCTGTTGTTCAAAAAAGTGTTCTAAAGCAAAGATGAGAAAGTATCAACAAACTCCAGAATATAAAGCAAAGATGAGAGAGTATCAACAAACTCCAGAATATAAAGCAAAGAAGAGAGAGTATATGAGAAAAAAATTAAATATTAAACCTGAAAATTATAGAACAAAATGATAACTAACCACTAGTACTAAAATTTATTATATTATAATAATAGTAAGGTTATAATGTTATTGCAGAAGTGAGTGGGAGTTATGGAGGTCTATATAGAAAATGGGATGGATAAAAACAAGAATAGAATCAGAGTATAGAAAACATTATAGAGTTACTGGGGGATTGGATTGGGCATTATTAGCAGAGAAAAAGATAATCGCTGAACTTAAAGATAGAGGATTATTAAGAGAAGGTGTTAAAGGAGAAAACCTTATAGAATGATAAAATTAAAACCTAAACAAAGATGCCTTAAATGTTATTGAGAAAATAAACAAACTTACAATTAAAAAACTAAATGGAAAATAAATTAGAAAAAAGAGCAAATTATGGAGATTAAGATGGAACTAAAGACATACAAGGAACTTATGAAAGCATTGAAGGGAATAGAGAAGATTGAACCAAAACACCTTCAAAAAGAGAATTGGAAACATCTTAAAGACCATCTAAAAGATTTAGATGAAGGGAGGTATGTTGATTATATTAGAGAAAGATGGACTTGTAGAGATGCTGTTTGGCTTTATTTAAATGGAATTAAAAAAGGAGTTAAATTAGGCAAGAAGATGTAAAATGGAAGAGAAAAGACAAAAACACAAAATAGTAGAAGTGGAATGGTTAGATGCTCAATCGGGGTTCTCACAACCATTAAACTTAGAGGAACTGGAAAGGGAAGAACCATTGCATACCTTTTCAGCTGGTTACTTATTAAAAGAAGATAAAGAGAAAGTAATCTTGGGATTTATGATGTTTGGTGATGAAGGATTTTTCAAACATTGGCAACTCATTCCAAAAGGAATGATTAAAAATATTAGAGAGGTAAAAAACTAAATGGAAAATGAATTAGAAAAAAAGTGTCCAACCCCACGTTATGTTGGGGTGAGTGGGAGTTGTGGAATGTAAGATGGTAATCGAGAAGATGTCAAGACAAGAACTAGTAAGAGAATTAGAGTATGCTCAGAATCGAATCTCTGATTTGATGGTAGAGAGAGATACAGGTAAGTGGAGAGAAAGATTATTTGGAGAATTGCAGGAAAAATTTGATATGAAAAGAGAATGTTTAGATTTGGATAAATTTGAAGAGGTTAAAAATAAATGGAAAATGAATTAGAAAAAAGAGTAGAGCTTGAGAAAAGAATACTTCAGGACTTATTTGAAAAAGCAGTCGTAATGAAAAGTGAGTATGTTAAAGATTATGAAAATGTTATGAAATTAAAAGATGTTGTAAGATATATAAGGGAGAACTATGAAAATGGGAATAATATATAATAAATATAAAACAAAAAATAAAGACAGTTGGGCAACTCCTAAATGGATAATGGAAATATTTGGAGATTGGTTTGATCCATGTCCTTTAAATTATAATCCTCAAGTGGATGGATTAAACATTGAATGGAAAGATAAGACTTATGTTAATCCCCCTTATTCAAGTCCTATTAAATGGGTTGAAAAAGCAATTGAAGAAAATAAGAAAGGAAAGACTATTGTATTATTATTAAAAGTTGATACATCAACTAAATGGTATATGAAATTGGTAGAAGCTAATGCAAATATTTTATTTGTTCATAAAAGATTAAAATTTAGAAATCCAAAAGGAAACAATGACGAAAAAAGTCCTGCTGGATTTCCTAGTATGTTGGTTATACTAAATAAAAATGAAAATACAAAAAACAATTAATGCAATAATGGGAATAAGATTTGAAGATGAAATTGAAAAACTTGATAGAGAGAACTTTGAACTTGAAGAAGTTAAATACTATGAAGAATTATATTCAGATGCAAAGGATTGTTGGGATAATGTTTATGACAGAGTAGACAGATTATATCGGAGGTTTGAAGCATGAAAACATTATTTAAATTATTATGCAGAGAGAAACCCTGTGAAGTATTAATTAAGTTAGGTACTAATGGTATTAAACCCTATAATAGTTCAAAAATATCAAAAGAGGTTAACAGTACTTATTCACATTGTTCTAAAATAATAATGTTATTAGAAGAGTTAAACTTAATAGAAAGAGTGAAGAATGGGAGACAAAAACATATCAGACTTACAGAAAAGGGTCAGAAACTTTCAGACCATTTAAGATCTATAAAAGAAGTTTCATTAGATATTGAGGTTAAGCAATTATAAAAATGGGAAATATAGATTTAGACATCAGAAAGGCAAGGAATAAATTAAGAGAACTTTATAATAAATATAATAAAGAATTTTTTGAAATAAATAAAAAGATAGATGAATATCTTGAACAATTAGAGAGAAAAGATGATTGAAATACTTAATATAATTCAAATAGAGTACATAACTAATTTAAAATTCTTAATCGGTTTGGGAGTTGGCAGTTTTATTATTTTATTTTCATGGATATTCACTGAGATAATCCAGAAACTAACAAGAAAGAAAATAGATTTATCTTTAATTAAATTAAGTATAGAAGAGTCAGCAGCAGATATAAAAAAAGGTTACACAAAGCTGAATGAACTTTATGAAACTATACAAAAGATTAAATAAAATGCCAATTACAAAGTTAGGGGAAAAGATAACATGGGGCGAGTTTTTTCGTCGCTGGAAGCAGGGGATTGAGGGAATAACACCCTTGCAGAGATTGAAAAATGATTTAAGAGGTACATTTATAACTCTGCTGGGGTTCATAGTTTCATTCATTGCAGTAATCTATCTTAGAGAAAAGATTGGACTACTTGCTTACGGATTAATATTAATATTTCTTGGAAGTATTATTACAACTTTTTTTAAATGGATTGCACTACGGCAACAGGTTAAAGTTTTTTTAGATCTTGATAATGAATTGATAGGGAGTTTGAAAAATGAATAAGAAGAATAAATTTAGATTAGAGAAAAGGTATGATGGAGAAAACAAAAATAGAATTAGGAATTTAATCGTCGATAAAGTTAGAGAATATAATATAAATTCAATATTAACTTTAGAATCTCCAGACTTTTTATTTAGTAAATTGTTACCCGATAAAAAGATAATTGTATTTGAGGATGATGGTGATGTCATGGTCGAACTAGAAAAAAATTGCCCTAAGAATGTTGAATTAATATTTGGCAATATAAATAAATTTGGAATTTTTGATTCTAAAGTTGATATGATTTATTTAGATTTTTGCAGAACTTGGATGACAGAACAAGAAAATATAATTAAATTAAAAGATTCACTTAAACAAACTAAATTATTTATTTTAAGTATTTGTTTAAGAGAAAGTAGTTACCATAAAAAAACAGGTAATACTTGGAATGGAGATTATCAGTTTGATTTATTGAAAAGACTGCAGGAAGTAATAGGTATTAATTGGAAGATAGTTTATGGTGAAAGTTATTATGATTCTATGCAGATGGTTGTGATAATATTAGAAAACAAGGAGGTAAATGAAAATGGACATTGAAGAAACATTAGCTAGTCCTGGATTCTGGTTGCTAGGTGGCGGAGCAGTTGCAGCGACGATGATTGGATATATCTGGAGTAAGAAACAAGAATGGGTTGCATTACCCCTTTGGCAGTTGATAATTTTAATTATAGTTGAATTATTAGCTGCTGCTTTTTTTGCAGCACAGGAGTAAAAGAAATGATAGATTTAATGAAAAGAAAAAAAGAAAAGATTGAATTTACAGATATAAACTGGTTTAGAATTATTCAATTATGTTTTGGATATTATTTTTTGGTTCAAATATATGCAGTTATACAATTATTTGTTTTTATGAATTATTTTGATAGGATGACCCCATTTCAATTAGTATTTAATTTTTTAGCATTTGCTTGTTTTTTTATTCTATTTTCCAATTTAATACCTGACAACTATCATCTTAAATCTAAAAAGAAAAATGGAAACACTTAAATCAATTGAAATAGAAAACGAGAAAGTATATCTAAAGAAAGACTTTTTTGGTTGGAGAACAATCGAACCACTTAAAAATCCTGAAACAGGAGAATGGATTTTAAAGAATCTTTGGAGTAAGAAAGGATTAGCAATGTTAGTATTTGTTATAGTAATTCTTTCATTATTTTACTTAGCTTTCCAAGAGCAGATTAATAATTATAAAAAAGTAATGGAAAATCCTTGCAGTTTTTGTAAGGATTGTTTTGTTAGAACAAATACCTTAACCAATAATAAATATCCTTTAAGTTTAGGGGGTGAGGATTAATGGAAGAACGAAAAATAGGTTTGTTATATCTTAGTTTGCATAATCAACTTAAAAAGAATGTTGGATTTAATCATGCCATTGATAGGAAGAAAGTTTTTACTATTTTAGGAAAGCATTACCTGATTCCAAAGAGTCTCAGGTGTGTAGTGATTAAGGAAATGGAAAAAAGACAGTTAATCAAATGTGAAACAAAAGATAATATAGTTGTTTTAAACTGTGAGTATGAATTAAGTGAAAATGTTAATGAACATTATAAGGAGGCAGGTTTAATAGTTTAAAATGGAGCAAAATAATGAAGGAATTGTTAATAGCTTTAAAAATAGACACTTAATTAAGAAAATGAGAAGAATAGAAGAACTAAAATTAGAGATTACTATTGCTGAACTAGAAAATAAATTAAGAATCACCAAAAATACTGAAAAAGATACAATCTAATTCTTTTCTTTCTATCTTTCTTTTTTTGCATTTTCTCTCTCCATTATATTTATTCCTATTTAAACTAACTTGTTTAAACTAATTAAATAAAAATAATAGATTAATCATTACCTTTTCTTTTTCTTTCTACCTTTCTTTTTTCTTGGCATTTTTTCCTCCAAAATAATTTAGATTATAAGTGTCCAATTAAATTAGCTTCAGCTTGTATTAAAGAAGTTCCAACTAAATTCTTAACTCCAACGTCGACGATGTCTTCAGTTTTTATGTCTTTCTTCTTTATAAGTTTAATATTTTCTCCAGCTAATTGTGTTGCTTGTATTGCTGGAACTATTCTCATTATTGCTCTGTGTGGCATTTTATCCTCCATTATATTTATTCTCGTTCAAACTAATTAAATTAAATAAAATAATAAAAATAACAAATTTATCGCATATTTAATACGTTACTTCTTAGTGTTGGTGATAGTGCTATAACACCAATTGCTAGTGCAAAGAATATTGCAATCAATCCAGCAATCGCCCTTCCACCACTGCTATCTATATAACCATCAGCACCGTATTGATATGTCAAATTCATATTTAAACCATCAAACTCACTACCTACTGCAGTATACCTTATAGTTTTAACTCCTGTTGTTGTAGATACTCCTTCATCAATAGTATAGTTTCCTGCAGCGATTGTTGTTCCATCTGTGTTATTAGTAACCACTGGTGTATTTAATAACTCTTGTCCAGGCAAGTCAATAGTAACTCCATCTGCTGGAACTACTACAGTTGCACTTCCTGTGTTAGTATCATAATCTACTGTTTGTGATCCTTTACCAGCTTCCTGTGCTACAGCTTGAAACAAAACTACTCCAACTAATACTGTGATAAAAACTGTCATTATAACTCCAATGCCAATCTCTTCAGCTTTTTTGTTCATCTTTTATTTCTCCCCTCCTGAAATTAAAATTTGTACCATTTTAACATGATTATGAAAAGAACATTTGTTTTTTCATATCCTCCATTTCTCCTTTAAAATATCTATTTGCATCTTCCAACACAGGTTCTATTTCTCTTTCTCTTATATGTACTGACATTTTATTTGGTCTAAGTATTTTTTTTGATACTACTTTCTTTGATAATGTTTTAGATAATTCCTGCCATTTTTTAGCACTCTTTTCTTTTTGTTTTGCTGCAAACTTACTTGCTTTTAATTCTTCTTTTATTTGTTTTGTCCTTGCAGCTAAAACTTTAGCTCCAGCAATTAATCTTTGTTTTCTTGCTTTTTCATATCCTATTGTTTTTACCATCTGAAAAATAACTTCTCCTGATTTATTGGATTAGTAGATTTACCGTCGAGGAATATGTTTCTTTCTTTTAAAATAGACCTGGTTAATATATTTGTTTTTTGATTCATAATACTATCCTTACCAGACCAAGTATCTCTCTGTTCTTTTCTTCTCATAGAATCCAATGTTTTTTTAATCCGCATTTCTTCCTGGTCTTTTAATCTTTTTTCTAGTTCTCTTTGATTGGAACTCTTCTGTCTTTCTTCAATCATATGATGTATTTTCATATCTTCTTGAGCTTCTTTAAACTTCTGTTTAGTAATTGCTTTCTTCTCTCCCATCTTTCTAATCATATCCATTATTCCCATTGTTCTACATGTATATTCTTATTTTTAAATATCGATTACTCTTAGTTCTTAACTATTCTTGAAATCCAATATCCTATTAGTAGTGCAGTTAGAGTTATCAAAAGATAATATAATGATACATCCACATATCCAACAAACATTACAAAAAATATTCCTACCATAAACACTAAGGTTAGTGCAGTCATTCTAAAAAAACCAGCTAATGCTGCAATAAATAATAAGGCAATAGCTGTAAAGTATTCAGAACCTCCTGCAAATATCTGTGTGATTACTACTCTTAAATTTAAAGGTTCAAACCATACCATTTTAATCTGAAGTACCTCCAACAATCCATTCAACTAACGCAATAAAGAAACCAATTGTGAATGGTATGAATATTATTGCAAGAATAGCTACAACCCAACCAGCAACTCCGATTACTAATGCTTGTTTTATTGAATAATATAATGTAGGTACAAAACTAAAGAATAATGCTGTTGCAACTCCCGCTTTAATTGCTATACCACTTTGTCCAGTTAAAAAGAAACCAACACTTACTCCTATTCCTGCTAAAAGTGCAAGTAATCCTGTATCATTAGTATCATCTGAATCACCACTAGCACCTTCCACATCAAAATAGTTTCTCCAATCAGAAGAAGCAACGCTTGTGCTATTTAAATTGTTATCATCGTCAAATCCTATATTCATTAGATCAAACACCCCATCAAAAGCTGTTTGAAATCCTGCAAATTGTAAAAACAACATCATTGTTACTGATATAAATATATAATTCCAAATTTTCATTTAAGTTATAACCCTCCTTATGATTACTACTGTCATTATAAGTCCAGCTACAAATGTAAAGAAGTTAGGTATTACTTCTATTGGTGTTGGTAACAATCCAATAACCACATCAAACATATATATTATTCCAAACACCATTGTAACAACAGCAATTGGACTTGTTAATCCATACTTATAACTCATTGCACCTATTGAGATAAATAGTATTAAATAGACTATCAAATGTCTCCCAAAGTCATCTAAACCAAACATATCTGTATCTAAATAAGTATTTAAGTCTGTAAAGAAATTAGAAATACTCCATTGAGTGAATCCTGTGTTAAAAACATTCCAAGATGTTGTTAGAGTTATGTTAGTTGAATTAATAGTGTAATAATAATCCATAACTATTCTAGTATAGTTTACCGTATCCAAATTAAGAGAAACAGTACCCGAACCAGAACCTGAATTCACAAAACCAAGTTGAGTTCCATTCTGAGAGCTTAAAGTAAAACCAAAGTCACTTACAGACCAATAACTCGACGATAAAGTCATATTAAAATTATAAGTGGTATCATTATTCAATTCAAAAGTTGTATCTGGTTTTATAGATAAAGTTATACCTCTGGAGTAATCTGTTATTTGTTCCGCAGTACTTCCACCCATCACAATACTATAACTATCTTCTGTCGGAGTTAATGTTAATGATTGTGTTGTAAAACCAGTTCTAGAAAAGTTAAATGTATGTGAAACCTCTGGATTCAACCAAAAATTTATTGATCCTGCAGAATCTGTTGTACCTTGTGCAATTATTGTACTTACTCCACCAATAGAAGTTGTACCTACAACAGAAACTCCAGATAATTGTTGGTTAGATGGATTCAGAACTTGAAAGGTTACGGAATTACCAGTGCTACCCAACAAATACAAAGTTTGATTAGCAGTTCCATTAGTATAACTTTTTAATCCAGGATTCCATGTCCTTTGTGGATAATCTGTTCCTTGTTTGTAACTAAAAGATGGAATAACATTTATCGTTCTATCCAACGGCATAAAACAGAAATTATATTCCCAGTTTTGAGTAGCATTTGAGAAACTATAAGTTTTATTTAAAGTTGCATCATTTAAATAGTAAGTCCATGTTGAACTTGTTACTGTTGCATTTATCCTAGTTGAATCCGCCTCATTTAAAAAAGATATATTTAAATATCTTGACGTGGAAGTGGAGTTGCATAATTCAAATATGATTGGATTAACATATTGGTAATATAAAGTGGTGTTATAACTAATACCATCAATTATCATTTCCCAATAAAATGATTTGTTCCCAGTGTCATCTACATCAATATCTAAAGTTCTACCCCATAATCCACCAGAATCAGTTGCAGAATAAGAAGTTCCATTGTAAATAAGATTAACAGCAGTGGCAGGAGAGGTGACATTTAAACTAAAACTTTCAGATAAAGTTTCATAGGTTGAAGTATTAAAAATGGTTGAATTAATTTTATATGGTTGTAGATAAATACTTCGGTTAGTTCCAAACAAACATGAATGATTATTCAAACAGAATTCTATAGTCCAATTAACATAAGATAAATAGTTTGATAAATTCAATGAAAAAGATGTTGTGTTGGATTCCCCTGAAACTGTGTTTGTTTCTTTTATTGTTCCATTAATATAAATTGTTGCATTTTTTAATTCATTTCCCAAACTAGCAGTACTTGAAGCATTAAATGTAATATTATCTCTGTTATAAAATGTTTGATTATCTGTAGGAGATGTTAAGTCTACTGAAAATAATGCACCAGCATAAAACAAACCATCACCATTATTAAATAAATTAGATATTTCAGTTGAAGTTAATTCTTTATTCCATATTCCAACTTCATCAATTTCACCTGTCCATGAAGCACCTACTGCACCAGTTGCCATAAGATACAATTTCTCAGTATTTGCAGATAATGCACCAGAAGTATCTGCATAAGTCATGTTAGTTCCATTAACAAATATCTGCCATTGTCCAGCATTATGTGTTAAAACAAAATGATGCCATTTACCATCATTAACAGTCCATGCTTCATCCCATCCAACATCACTTATACCACCTCCTTCTGTGTAAATATGTAGTTTTCCAGTACTATCTTGTTTTCTTATATAGAAATAATCACCACTACCTATTAATCTAGTATCATCTACAGCAGTCCAATTAAACCACATACTTATTGAAAAAGCATTGTTTGATAAGGATATTGTTGTATTAGCAAAATAAGCACCATCACCAAACGAACCATTATTATTTTTTCCAGGAGTATATTGTGCAGAACCAGCATGAAATGTGAGGTCATAACTATTGTTGGTTATATCAGTATAATTTGAATCAAGATTATAGTAAGCGACATGGTTATTATTTAAACTTGTATCCCAAGCAGAAACTGAATTTACACATAAAACTACCATAAGGGTTAGTATCACAAAACTAAAAAAAGTCTTGTGGTGAGCTTTAAAATGCGTTTTATTTTTTTCCCGACGGTGTTTTTCATATATTTTTGTTGTTTTTTCCATTTTAGAATACAAACCTCGCTATTACTGCTCCAATTGTAACGGAGAATACTAACCATATCCAATAAGGTACAGTTGTATCTATTGCCAAGCATAATAATTTAGTTCCATCAGATATTCCTGCAGCATTTGAACAATCAAGATTAGTTCTTGCAGTAGTTATTTCATCCATTAGAAATCCAGTAATCATAATTCCAACTATGAATATTAAAATTGCACTGATGATTACCAATCCCAATGTTTGTCCTTTCTTATTCATTTTAACTAAATACAATCTTTGCTGTAAGTATACCTCCCGCAATAAATATTAATGATGCTATGAAATAGAAAAGAGATAAGTCGGTGACAACACAGGTTGCTTTATTAAAATCACTAATAGTAGAATTTGAACAGTCCATACCAAGGGTATCACCAACAGTAACATTTCTAGCATTAGTTGTTGCTTCAGAAACTGCTGGACTTAAAGCTAGTCCTAAAATAATAATTGTTATCGCTAACATCATTCCATAAATTAAAACACTTCCTTTTGAATTCCACATTATATAAAACCCCCTTTACCTTTCCGAACTTTCCTAAAGTATTGTAATTCAGTAGTCTCTTCCTTTCTTCCTAATCTCTTTGATTTTTTTTGAGTTACTCTAAATTTAGATACCTTACTTGGTCTAAACTCTCCACCTAAAAATCCTAACTCACTAAACTTTAATTTCTTTCCTGCACGTTCAATGTAACCACTAGCTCGTAATGTAGTTTTAAGTTCACCAATTAAAAGTTTCTTAGCTTCATACTTAGTTTTCGTTTCACCAATTTCAATTGGTTTTTCAGACTTGAATGCAAACACTTTAAACAAATCTGGTTCTTCTTTAATTTTTCTTGATAGTCTTTGTGCTATTCCAATACCAACTGGTGGAATGATTGGAGTGATTATTGGTCTTGTTGGTGGTTGTTTTTGTTGTGTTGTTTGTTTATATCTTAAAAGATAATCTTGTTGATATTTCTGTAAACTTTCACTTGCTTGTTTTAATCTAGATGGTTGTTTAATCAGTTGTTTAATTATTTGCTCCTCTCTTTGTTTTGATAATTCTCTTTGTGAAGTTCTGCTTAAAACATCTGTTTTAGTATCTGTTTTGGTTTTAGAGAATATATTTAATTGAGATTTAGTTAATGTATCTGTTTTAGTTTGTGTATCTAATGATTGACTATCTAACCTATTACTCATAGTTCCTAAATCCTGAAAACCACTTTCTCCCAAACCTCCTGCTATCTTGCCACTTGGTTGAGTTCCTTCAAATATATTTTCTTCACCTAATTTAGTTTCTGGAACATCCCCAGATTTAGGAATAAGTAGATTTTCACTTGGACTATATCTTTCATATTGTCCAGTTCCTGAGTAAATTGAAGATGTCATCACAGGTTTAGTTTCTACGTTTAAAATTGTTTGTGGAATTGGTGTCTGTGTAGATGATGATTTAGGAAACATTGAAGCAATGGTTTTTGCATCTTCTATTTGAGAGAGAGTTGGTTTTCCATAAACAGTTTCTAATGTTTTAAGAATATCTTTTGAAACTTCAGGACTCGTGGTTATATCCAATGGTTCCTTTGGACTTGTGGACTTTATCGGCAGTTCTTCTGATACTCTAAATGATGAATCAGTTTCTATTTTAAATTTAGGTTTATCCTGTCCAACAAATATTTTTGATGTTTCACTAACAACTTTCTTACCTTTTGGAGAGATTGGTTTTATGGTTCCCTTTCCAGTATATCCAACTATAGAACCACCAAAGAATTGTTCTTCGGTATATGTTCTAGGAGTTTTCTTACCAACATATTTTATTTTACTCATTTCTTCAAATCTTTTTGTCTGTTTCCCTAGTCTTGCAAGTGGAGTATATTCTTCACTTGTTGAGCTAATATAATCTACACCTTTTTTTGATTTAACTTTTACAGCCCTTGAAGTAATGAATTCTACTTTACCTTTTTCACCAGCTGTTTTAAATTTTCCAATTTGTAATTGAGGGCGATAAGTAATTCTAAGTCCTTTAATAAAAAACATTGGTTGTTCAGATAATCCTTTTGTTGTTTCACCAACACCACTAAAAGAAACTAATTCTATCTTTGGTTTTACAAGTCTGATCATATCTCTTGCTTGTTTTTCAGTTAAGTCTTGTTTTAATAGACTCTTAAATGCTTTTTTATATCCTTTTGATCCAACTCTTCCATAAGGTGAACCACTATAAATTGGTTTGAATCCAAAAAACTCTCTAAATGGAGTTGTAACTTCTACACTTCTTCCAGGAGCAGTCATGGTTCCACCACCAAGAACATCATATGTTTCTCTAGTTATTTGTTTACCTGAGGGTGATGTATGTACTAAAGAACCCTTAGGTTTACTAACATATGTTTCAGGGGTATACTTTTTTGGAGTATATATTGTTTCTCTAACTCTTACTGTTCTTAATTTACCACTTACTCTTCCAGCAACTCCTAATGCTCCAAACCCTGCCAAAACTCCACCTTCAAATCTTTCTCGTGTAGTTACAACACCTTTTGGTGCAGTAGTTATAGCCAATCCAGTACCTAATAAAACAGGTGGTGGAATTACTGCATAAGTTCCCAATGTTCCTGTGAATTCTCCAATTTCTCTTGAAACTTTTGGTGCTTTTGTTCGTTCTTCTTGAAATGTTATGGATGGTTCTTGTTGTGTAACAACTGGTGTTAACTCTAATTCTTTTGGTGGTGGTGGTGTTGGTTGATATGTAACTTTCATAGGAGGGGTTGTCTCTGGTGTAACCACATCTATATCAGGAGTTGATTTTTCTAAGAATTTTCCTGTGAAATAACCAATCCCTTCTGGAACGGTTATGACACTTTTTCTCGCAACTTCTGCACTAACTTTTCTTACAGTGAGAGGTTCCATACGGGGAGTAGTTTCAAAAGTTTCTCCATACCCTTTTCTTATTTTAAATAGTGTTCCACTAACCCATGCTTTTTGTTGTTCAAAGAGTGAGGGGGCTGTGTCAATAGTACTTGGTTTTGGAACTGTCCATGTTGGACTAGCACTTATTGTTTCTTTTCTGTATTGCTCGTTTGGTTCTTTAAATTCAGGAAGGGGTGGTTCTTCAATCAAATCCTTTTTTTTAACCATAACTCTCTCTCCATAAACATCAATAAATTCTGCTTTAACTGTTGGTCTCCCTATTGCCCACAAAGGTTTATCAATAAAAGGAATATTTGTTTCTTTTATTTTTTTCCATAGTTTTGGAACATCAAAAATTACCTTATGTTTTTTCTCTGGAGGTTGTCTTGTTTCTTGTGGCGTATCAGGAGTTTCAACCTTTGGTTTATACTCTTGAGTATATTTCATAGCTCTTGCATCAGTAGAAATATCAATACCAGCTTCTTTAGCAGCTTTACTTATCTCTCTAGACTTTTCTGCCTGAACTCTTTTTTGAAGAGCAGGTGAAGTTCCACCATGTCTTTTAGTAATCTCAGTTATTCTTCTTGCCTGTTCTGTTAATAACCTTTCTCTTTCTTTAATATCAGCTTCTCTTATTGCTTGTTTTGCATCTTCCTTTGCTTGTGCTATCTCTCGTTGTCTTGCTCTTTCGTTTTCAATTGCTTTCTGTCTTTCAGCTTCCTGTCTTTGTGCATCTGCTTGTCTTTGTGCTTCTGCTTGAGAAGTATCTGGTGCTGGTGTTGGTGTTGGTTCGTGGTAACTACTCCCTCCTCCTCCACTACTTGGTTTTACTTCATTTTTACTATCAAAACCTCCCACCTTACCTGCATCTGATTTTATTGGCCTCGATTTACCAAACACTTCTTCTTTAATCTGTCCTGCACTCCCTCCTTTAACAGCTTCTATAATTTCATATTTTACATTCTCAATCTTTTGTTTTATTCCCATTTTATTTTTTAAATTTATTATAAACAACTTCACCACCATAAACCAATCCAACTAAACCAATATTTAATATATTTCCTACAACAAAATCGGTTTCGCTATAATTCCAATGTCCTATTTTTCCCAATCCAAAATAAAGACATGTTAAAAGAAATATGGATGGTATCATTAAGTATAATTGTATTTTCATTTTAACTCCATTCAACTGCCATTTTATTTAAAACATTTTTTATTTAATTTAGTTATTTCCATATCCAAAATATCATCTTCAGAAATCTCCCATTGTTTTAACATTCTTTTTTTGGGACTCCAATTTATCTGACTGTTATTCTTATTCTTCACTTGATTTAAAATATCTCTAAGTTTCATAAAACTACATGTAGAATTATATTTATAAATATCGATTATTAATCATTCATAAAAAAAACAGAGTATACAAGAAATCCAATTAGCAATAATAATAACATTCCAATAACCCAAACAGCAATCTTATAACCTTTTTCAATATCCTTCACAGAAGTAGTTGTATGTTCTGATTCTGATATTATTTTATTTACTATTGTTTTAATATCAGATTCAACTATGGGTTTATTTGTTTTAGTTGACAATAAGTTATCAATCTCAGATTTATTATAATAAATATATTCATCTAAGCTCTTATTTCCAAAGACAGTTATATTGATTATATTTGTAAGATTATTTGTGAAATTATAAATAGAGTAATTGCCAAAGTAAGTTATGTTGGTTATATTAAATTGGGTATTATTTGTGATATAATTGACAGTTAAATTATATTCTAAATCTGTTTCACTAAGATTTAATGAGTTCCACCAGGTTGTACAATTTGGTTCAGTGATATTTATAGAATTACACACAATTATTTTAGTATCATTTAAGTTTAATGAACTAATGAAAGAGATTAAAAGTATCACAGAGATACATACCAATAATACAATCACTTTATTTTTCTTTATTTTTTTAACCATGTTATTTTAATGCCCAGTCTAAATCTCTATCTGGACTATCTTTTTTTTCTTTAATTATTAATCCAAGGTTTAATTTTCTATTCAAAATTTTTAATACTCCAACATAATCTCTTTTCATTACCAACCATCTTCCAGACTTACCACCTGCATCATGAATTATAGTTTCAATTACTTCTTCACCACTATCAAAGTTTATTTTACTAAAACCCATTTAACCACCCCCAGTCATAATTGCATAACCAATTATTCCAAGTAACCCCAATCCTAATATCCATTTAACCATTCCACTTAGTTGTTTTTTTGGACTTACTTGTTCTTTAATCATCTTATTTAAAAGAATTTTATACCCAACAGTATTACTTCCGTCTTGTAAGGATTGTCTGTATTTTTCCATTGGTGAATAAGGCACCGTACTCCAACTTGGAAGTATTATCATGGGGTTCTTTTTATATCTTAAAATATAATCTGATCCAGCTAGTCTTGGTATTCCTTCATCCATAATTGTTTGTTCATCGATTTGAGTTTTCTTAAATGTAACCTCACCATTATCCTGTATTTTCATTATAGTAACATAATTCTTTTTAGATTGTGCATTTCCAACTTTTTTAGAAAAAGGAATCCTAAACTTCTTTTCTTTAACATTTGGTCTTTCTTTTTCTTGAATTATCTCTTTCAATTCTTTCAATTCTTCTTGTATTCCCATTTTAATTAAACCTCCTTTCAGGATGATGATTGATTGGTGGTGTCTCCACCTGAAACTTCTTCTTTAGTTTTAAACCAACCTTTATTTATTTTTTTTCGTTTAGTGACATCAGCTATTTGCTTTGTTTGTACTGTTGCTTGTTTTATTAAAAATCCCTCTCTTGATAAAGATGTTCCAGTTGTATCTAATCCTTCATTTTCAAAATAACTTGCGAAATATTCATTATTCATTATTAGTCGAGATATTCTTGCCATTTCTCTTGTTCCTCTTACAGTATAAACAGGAGAACCCAATTCATCTAATTCCTTATCACATCTAAGGTTTCCAACTCTAGTAGTGTCTGGTGTTACAACTATGTCTCTAAGGAAAGTATGCACATTAACTTTATCTTCCTGTGTTGGTGCATTATCTTTCATTGCTTGTGCTATACGCATGATTGCTTCCTCGTCACTCATATCTTCTTGTTGTTCAACCATTTTTAATTATACTCATTTAAAAATCCAATTTTTATTGCCCGAAAAAGTGTAGATGTGAGTCCAATTCCATAAAAGAAAAAAGATGTCCAGTCATCTAATCCTGCAACACTTACCCACAATGCTGCTAAGATTATTGGAGTAAATAAAAATAAAGTTGTATCAATTCCACCAAGAACTGCTAGAATTATTTTAGTTTTTTTATTCATCTGTACCTCCTGAAAATATTTCTTTCAATTCCTTGAATACATCTACTAAGTTTTTCTTTTGCACTTTGCAGTAAATTATTATTCCCAAAGTAGCTAAGACAATTACTGCAATGAGGTTGCTGATTAAATTTTCCTGCCAACTCAACTTAACCTCCGAGGTCTAAACCCTTTTTGTTGTTGATACAAAGGTTTGTATCCATATTTTTTTAAATCATTAATCACATAATCCATTCTTTCTTTTTCAGTTTGATAACTTTTTAATTTATTTTTAAATCTTTCAATCGCCTGTTCTCTCCAATTAAGATTATCTTTTAAATCTGGAAATTCTTTAATCACTCCTTTCTTATCCAACTTTAATCTTTCAATTGGTGAAAAAACAGAATTGTATTGCGACGACGACTTAAATAAACATTGTTCTCCAATAATCCTTACTTCTATAATATCATTTCCAAATTGAAAAATTGTTCCTATCATTTTATTTAAGCAACTGCTTTCTTAATGTCTTTAACAATGTTTAATATTTCTACGATTGCTTGTTCTTGTGTCATAGTTTCGCCGTCTGGTTTCTGTACAGCTAAACCATAATTAGTAGGAACTTCAACTAAAACATATTCTTTAGGATTACTCTCTTCAGTTTCTTCAAGTTTATTTTTCTCTGCCATTTTCTTCCTCCAAAAATTTATTTATTAATTTTAAGTTATTACTGACAACTATCTTTTCTCCAGCATTTATATCTGAGTGTTTGGGGATTACACAATACTTTACTCCATCCGATCTTTTTAGAACTCTTATTAACTCCATAATAATTCACCCCTCCTAAAAATAAAAATGTATCCATTATCAAATATGATAAAATGACTTTATAAATATCGATTATCAAATATGATAATTAATATTCAGAATCTGCTATTAATTCATAAGCAGATTTTATTCCAATATAAGAGGCAACCATTAAAATAATTATTCCAATAGCCCATGTGTAAATAGGGTCTCTTATGTCTGCAAAACCATTAAATAGAATATATAATCCAAGGAAAGTTAATCCAAAGGAACCAAGTATAGTTACAGGTGCATCTTTAATTGAGAATCCAAATATTATTACTCCAGCAGAAAGTGCAAGTATTAAAATAAAAAAACCAAGAGTTCCAGTAAAACCACTCGGTGTAATTTCAAAACTTACGCTTTCACAAGTAAAAATGCCATTAGGATCACCACAAGTTGTATAAAAATAATCACCTAAACTTTCTGTTTTAGAAAAAGTATAGTTGTAAGTTGATTTGCTTTTAGTCATTGTTTTATCAATTATTTCTATACTTGAATTTGGAAATTTAATTGATGTAAGATTAACATAAGTACAATTATCACAGACTTGTAAAAAATTAACATCTGAGTTTATTTGGAATACTCCTAATTCTGAAGTAGCCATTACCATAGGTAACATTAACATTATTCCTATATATATGTAAAATCTTTTTTCCATTTTATTTTTTTACCTGTGCCTCTAACTCAGCAACTTTTAATTTTAATTCATAAACTGCTTGTCTCAATAAATCAATTTCATGTCCTAGCTCAACACCTTCTTCTATTTTTGTATAAGGATATGTTGTAACTTCTTGTTCTTTATTATAACATTGTTGTTCTGTAATTCCTGTGCAGTTTTGTATTTCAATATCTTCACATACTTTTGTGAAATAAGTTTCATTTTCAACAGGGTTATAATTACATTGCTCTTCAAAATAATTATCGCAATCTTGTTTCTGTTGTTCTTGACATTGGTTTTCATTATTACAAACATATTCCCAATAGTTTCCTACTTGTTCATAACCACAAACTTCAACATCTTTACAAACATTTTCCATTACTGGAACTTCGTTACAAACTTCCACTTGTTCAACTTCTATAATCGGTCTGTCTGTATCGGTTGTTTCCCATTGAGTTTTTCCATAAAATACTTGGTGGTTTATAGTTCCATCTTGATTCTTATATTCATCTGAATCTTTTATTAAATCTAATGCACTTCCTTGAGATTTATCAAAAGTTGAAGTTCTTGTTATAAAACCTGTTGCTGATATGTTTCCATTTGCAAATATTGATATAGTTCCATTTGCTGTTGAAGAGCTTGTTCCTACGTGTAGTGGATATTGTGGTGAAGTAGTCCCTATGCCGACGTTTAAGTCTGTAGTCCATGTCATAGCAACTCCAGTTGCAAAACTTGCAGCTGTTCCTATCTTAAATTTATCACTATCTGAATTATCTATTCCTGTTGTCCAACCTATTCCGCCAGTTAAAAGATAAGTCATTGATGGGTCGCCTGTTCCATCCTGCTCTAATCTGAATATACCCGATGTGGCAGTATCGTTTCTGTAAAAATGAAGAGGTGCCGATGGTGTTCCTGTTCCTACTCCTACATATCCATCCGAACCTTGCACGAATAGGGCATTGGCTTGACCTGAACCTTCTACTCTGAAATCTACATCTGCTCCTGCTTCGTTGAAGATGGCTGAACCTCTGACATCAAGGACTGCTCCTGGACTCGTCGTGCCGATGCCGACGTTGCCGTTTGTTAAATCAATATTTAAATTATTAGCATGGACATCTGCATTTCCACCAACAGAACCATATCGATTTTTTGTGGCAAAGTAAAATGAGTCAGAAGTATCTCTCATTCTTATGTAAGATAAAGCATCTAAACTTTCAAAGTCTGCTGGTTGATTACTATAATCTTGGACATGGAGCGGTGCTCCATCACTTGCACCACCAATACCTAACGGACCGTCTATTATTGCGTCGCCATTAACTTCTAAGGTTGCCGCTGGATTAGTGCCTACTGCTGCTCCTATAATTACATCATTAACTATTGAAATATCACCCGTGCTTCCTATTCTCATTACTTCCGTTGTGCTTCCACCATCAGGGCGTGTTTCAAATCCTATTGCTCCTGCGTAATTCCCGACTGCTGTTTCCCATAATCCTTTAATTCTTGCTGCTTCTCTAAACTCATTGCCACTGAAATCTTCCAACATAAACTGAATAGCCCCACCAAATTCTGCGGCTGTCGTGCCTGTTGAGGCAACTTGTAAAGTCAAAGAATTAGTGACCGTATTAGTGGCAGCAACTTCAACTCTTGTATGAACGGGTGATTGAGGGTCACTATATCCAAATCCGACATATCCGTTCGCCCCATTCATAAAGAAAGCATACTCGTTAGTGTTGCTTTCCATTCTTACATCATAGTCACTGCTGTCTTCGTTGAAGATAAAGTTGCCACCTCTAACATCAAGTTTAGCTCCAGGATTAGTCCCTACCGCTGCCCCTATTATTACATCTCCCGGAATACTTATGTCGCCACCATCAGTCAATCTAAACTTTGCTGCATTAGAAGAATTGAAAAACTCTAATCCGTCAACATCATTAGCCACAATATGCCATAACTGACCCGAGTTTCCCCAAAACTCTATACCTGGAATCATTGAGCTTGCGGTGGTATCCCTATCCTCAATCCTTAAACGAACATGGTCTATATTATCGTCTGAATTACCTGATAGGTGGTATCTTCTTTGTGGTGTTGCTGTTCCTAATCCAATAATATTATTGCTTGCGTCTACAAAGAATAGGTTTGCTTCAGATGTTCCTTCTATTCGGAAGTCTACATCCGCTCCTGCTTCGTTAAAGATAGCTGAACCTCTTACATCTAATGTGGCTCCTGGACTCGTCGTCCCAATACCAACATTCCCATTCTCAAACACAAAATCACCACTTCCAACTTCTTGAGAATTAAATAACATATCACTTCCATTATAGGTTATAGAAGCATCTTGTGCATCTCCAAATAACATTTTATAAGAATCATTAACACTTATACTTCCTTCTTCTATTGATAGTTTTTGTGTTGGACTCGTCGTCCCAATGCCGACGTTGCCAGATGAATCAATCGTAAATCTGTTAGCCCCTGCAGTTGAATCCCTGATATTAAACTGGTCTACATCAGAACCAAGCACTTGAATACGCCAGTTTCTTGCATCGTTTTCTATTCTATAAGAAGGCTCAGAATTAACCGACTCATCTTCTAAGTGAACTTCTGCTGTCAAGCCTGTTCCAGGGTCAAGAATATGAAGTAAGCTATCAGGGCTCACCGTCCCGATGCCGACATTGCCATTACTTCCCTGCACAAATAGGGCATTGGCTTGACCAACTCCTTCTACTCTAAAATCTACATCTGCTCCTGCTTCATTGAATATAGCTGAACCTCTTACATCTAATGTGGCTCCTGGACTCGCC
>Ga0209986_10001578_pt1 | contig 21646 bp, 23 predicted proteins | sample BlataG_FD_183168 | JGI IMG/M metagenome (GOLD analysis project Ga0209986, IMG submission 183168) | Deep subsurface microbial communities from Black Sea to uncover new lineages of life (NeLLi) - Black_00105 metaG (SPAdes) (version 2) | ecosystem: Environmental > Aquatic > Marine > Oceanic >... | reverse complement strand
AGTCTCAAACGGTATTTACTTCATCGAATTAAAATCAGACAATGAGTCAATAACTAAGAAAGTAATTAAGCTCAGGTAATGAGATTTTGGGGAGAGGGGTAAAATCCTTCTCCCCAAAATAAAGAGATGTGTCGATTATTACTACTTACATAAATGTATTGACATGAGAAAACCTTTCAATACAATTGTACTGAAGAAAAAGGTGAATATGAAGTTCTTGATAATTATATTAATTATTAATTCATATACATTGACTTATGGTATAAGTTTCCGCAGGGTCGCTGAAATACCCAGTGGTGCTGATGATAGAGCGTTTGGTTTTGATACTGACCAGGATGGCAAACAAAATTTAGTGTTTGGCTCGCCCGGTAATGGTAGTTTAGATTTCGGTATGCATTTCTGGGAACATACTGGTTTTGACCGATATTTCCTTGAAGATACCGCTTTATGGTCAGTTTTATATGATGTCGGTTATTTAGATGCTGATTCATTGGTAGATATGGTTGGCAACAGGAATGCAATATGGCCCTGGCCCCTGTATGTTTATGAATCGCCGACTCAAAATTCAAATCCGACAGAAATTGTCTGGCAAGACAGCGGGTTTATGAACATATGTGGTGGATATATTACTGACCTTGACCAGGATGGATTAAAGGAGATTCTTTTCAGTTATTATGATACTAAGCCTCATACCTGTGTTTATGAAAACACTGGAGATAATCAGTATGTTTTAGTGTGGGAGGATACATTAAATCCTTCGGCTGATTTTATAAACGGTGATTTTGACCTGGATGGTAGGATTGAGTTTATTACTGGTTATCCTATTGGTAGTGGTGGATCGGTGCTTGCCTGGGAATGTGTAGGCAATAACAATTTTGAGACGATATTTTGGGATACATTGCCGTGGACCAATAATATTGATATCTTTTCAGCAAATGATATGGATAATAATGGTAAGCCTGAATTTTTATTTACCTCTGTTCGTTTTTTCCCTGGTACAGCCTGGCTGTGTCTTTATGAAACAGTTGGCGATAATAACTACGATTTCGTCCTAATTGATTCGGTCACAGGAATACCTGGCGCTATGATGCTTCAACTCAGTATTTGTGGAGATTTTGATGCTGATGGTGTTGAAGAAATCATCTGGTCAACTTTTAACCAGTGGCATATATATAAGGCAACAGATATTCATCAGTATCAGAAAATATACAGTAGTGCATGGACTTCACATGATATTACGGTGATGAACGTTTACGATTTAAATGAAAATGGTTATTCTGAAATCATTGAGTCGTGGGAAGAGAATACGATTCCATATACTCATGGCACAGTAATCTGGGAGATTGAAGGGGTTAGACTTCACCAGCCCAATGGTGGTGAAACATTGCATCCGGGTGAACAATGTCCAATTACCTGGGAAAAGTTTGACCCACCTGGCGCAGATTCATTTAGTATTTTTATATCTTTTAATAATGGCGCTGACTATCAGACAATAGCAACTATTCCACAATCAAACGATACTTCTTATCTCTGGACTGTGCCTGATTCCCTTTCTGATTCCTGTAAGATCATGATCTGGGCTTATGGTCCACCAAGATCTGGTGAACAGGAGCCCAGAGGCACAGCCTGGGACTTTTCTGACAGCGTATTTGCGATAACCGAACCAGGCATTGAAGAAAGTGAGAGTAGAATAATAACAGACTTCAGTTTGAAAGTTTTCCAAAATCCAATCTTGAGTGACAATGTAATGATTCAATATTCACTGCCAAAGGCATCAGCGGTAAAACTGATTATGTACAACTCCCTGGGTCAGGTGCAGCAGGTGTTAGTCAATGCAGTAACTAACGCGGGCGTTCATGAAATGAATTTTAAGAATGATCTGCCCAGTGATGTGTATTTTATTCAATTACAAACATCAGAGCAAATCATCACCAGAAAAATTGTGAAGATAGAATAATAACCCAATTGACCATAATTCCTTTTTGTCATTTTGATAGACTAAATTTGCAAAATAGTAACTTGACTCGGCGAAGAAAATGTATATAATAACAACTATAGTAGAAAGGAGAATGTAATGGTATTATCGCTTTTTCAGCAACTATGTGAACAGGGTGGGCAGCAGCAAGGTAACCCCCTGCTCAGTCTGTTGCCGTTAGTTCTCATCTTTGTTGTATTCTATTTTCTTTTGATTATGCCTCAGCAAAAGAGGCAGAAAAAACATCAAAAACTGCTCCAGGCGCTTGACCGAGGAGATCGTATCGTCACCTCTTCAGGCATGCATGGCACGATAGCCAATGTAAAGGAGCGTACCGTCATCGTTGTAATCGCGGACGGTGTAAAGGTTGAAATCGAGAAAAGCCACATTGCTGGTAAATTGGATAAAACAAAGGGTTCTTAACAGAGACTTGGTTTTGAAAATAGTGAAATATCCTGAGAGTATTTTGAGGAATCGATGTGTTCCAGTTGAGAAAATATCAAAGGAGATAATTGATTTAGCTGATGACATGATAGAAACCATGAAAGAGGCAGACGGCATAGGTCTTGCCGCTAATCAGGTGGGTTCACCTATGCGGATTTTTGCTCTGAACACAACACCTCATGAAGATACACCAACACCATCAGTTTTTATTAACCCTGAAATTCTCGATCAAGAAGGGACAATCGTTGAGGAAGAAGGTTGTCTCAGCTTTCCTGAGTTATACCTGAAAATAACAAGATATGAGAAGGTGCGACTGCACGCAAATAATTTGTATAACGAGGACATCATTTACGAAACTAACGGGTTGTTGGCAAGGGCGATCCAGCACGAAATCGACCACCTAAACGGTGTTGTATTTATTGATCGTGCTATGCAAGAGGATGAACAAGTGATAAAGGATTATTTAGATAATTTGGAGACCAATGTAGAGACAAAATGAAAATAATATTTTTTGGTTCAGGACAGTTCTCATTGTCCATTGTAAAAAGATTACGTGATGGCTTTGCGCTCCTCGGCGTCGTTGTGACAAAACCCAAGCCAAGAGGCAGGGGGTTACGCAGATCATGGCCCAGCATTGCCGAATGGGCAAAAGAGCAGGGCATAAGCGTTTTTGCTCCTGATGATCCAAACGATGGCGCGTTCATTAACGACCTTATTAAACTTAAGCCTAATCTTTTTGTTTTATCAGCATACGGGCACATATTGAGCGCCAAATTGCTTAACGTGCCGAGCTTGGGTGGTATAAATATCCACCCTTCGCTGTTGCCGAAATACCGTGGTCCAGCGCCGATCCAAAGGGCAATCATGGCAGGTGAGAAAAAAACCGGCATCACAATTTTCTTTATGGATGAAAAAATCGACCACGGAAAGATGATTCTTCAGGAAACATTGGATATCAAACCTGATGAGAATTATGGTTCACTCCAAACCCGATTGTCAGAACGCAGTGCTGATTTGATAATCAAAGTCATTGAATCTATTGGGGCTGGAACATACAGGACGATACAGCAGAACGAGGGAGAGATGAGCTATGCTCGTAAAATCAAGAAGAGTGAGATGACCATTAATTGGTTTGAAAGCACTGAGAAAATAGTTAATCTGATAAGGGCTTTATCACCCTGGCCTGGAGCGAAGACTCTATTTCGGGATAAGGAAGTCAAGATCATCGACGTCGTAGCCGGTCACGAAAGGCTTGAGCCGCGTACAATACATGTTGATAAAAAGAATCTGTATGTTGGAACCGGTGATGGTTCGGTCGTTTTGAAACGTGTGAAACCTCAGAATAGATCGCTCATGTCGGGTCTCGACTTTAAAAATGGTTTTCGTGTGAAAAAAGGAGAGGTAATTGGATGAATGCACGACAGGCAGCACTTAATGCTATATGTGAAGTGGATGAAGGCGTTAATCTGAAAGATGCACTTGGTAAAATATTTGAAAAAGACGAACTGCAAGAAGACGAAAGATCCCTGGCTAATGAACTTGCTTTTGGTACATTAAGACACCGGGAAGATATCGATAGCATCATTTGGGAAGACTATGATGGTGATTTTGCATCGCTTGATATTATCCTGAAAAATGTATTGAGGATTGCCGTATACCAGTATCTTTTCTTGGATCGAATACCGATCTACGCGATTGTAAATGAAGCCGTAAATTTCGGCAGGACGATTAAGGAAAGGGGTTTGATAAACGCGATACTAAGAGGTATTATTAGAAACAAGAGAGTCCAAGCTTTGAGGATACCCCGAGCATGGGTCTTCAGGAATATTGTTGCTGCTTATCCAGTTGAGGGCGAGAAGATAATAGAATCATTTAAGATCAGACCAACCCCCTACATTAGGGTTAACCTATTGAAAAACAGTGTTGAAGAAGCCCAGCAGAAACTAGCGGAAATTGGTCTTGATTATAAACAAGCTAATTGGTTTTCCGAATTCAAGGCAGTAAGCCGTCTTGGGAGTGTCATCAACAGCCAGGTAATGAAAGATGGCTACATTTCGATACACGATGAGGCGCAGGGGTTAGTGTGTCATCTCATGGCTCCCCAATCAGGTGACAAGGTTGTTGATCTTTGCGCGGCGCCCGGGAGCAAGACGACATACATGGCTGAGATGATGAAAAACCAGGGTATGATACTTGCTATTGAGATTAGCGAAGTAAGGATGAAGATGGTTGTAGAAAATGCCAATCGACTCGGCATTAACATAATAAAGCCGGTTCTTGCAGATGGTAGGAATTTTTCAATTGAAGGTATTGATAAAATTCTTATCGATGCCCCATGCAGTAATTCGGGTGTCATTGCAAAGAGGCCAGAAGTCAAAGATCGGGTCAACAGTAAGGTGATAAAGAGACTAGCAAAATTACAGTACGATCTGATTTCTAATGCTGCTACTTTTCTAAAAGTTGATGGGTCTTTGGTATACTCTACTTGTAGTATTTTGCCGGAAGAAAATGAGGATGTTATTGAACTGTTTATCAAAAACAACCCTAACTTTATGGTTGAACCAGCAAGTTCTTTTACCCCCATCGGTGATACCTATTTAAAGGTTTTACCCGGCACATATTATACCGATGGTGTTTTTGCTGCCCGTCTGAAAAAAGTGAAGTGACTTGTAAGCAGCTTAAGTAAGCATCATTGAGTCCATCAACAATTTGATGCTTACTTGTAACAAAGAGCATTTTCTCTATCAATTATTGGAAAAAACCCGTAAGAGTGTAAAGAAAATATATCCCCCACAAAAAAACTCACGAAATATAAAGACTTACTTCCTAATTCAGGTATAACTAACCCTTGACAAATATCGAATAATGTATATAATGGTACGAAATGGGGACAAATGGGGACAATACGATTTAGAGGTTTTTACAAACATGTCATTGATGACCGGAAGCGCTTGGCAATCCCAAGCCAGTTTCGCAGTGTGCTTAACAAGGAATCTAGTGGCAAACTGATTTTGACACCGGGGTATGACCGCGAGATTGCCGTATACGCATTGAAGACTTGGGAGTCGGTTGAAGAAAGCGAGTTGTTAACACTGTCTATGGACCGCTTGCAGTCACGGCGTTACCGGCGTCACTTCACCTTTAGGGTTAAAGAGGACCACCTAGACAACCAAGGTAGAATTTTGATCCCCAATTTTCTACTCGAGCATTCAGGTATCGCAAAAGATGTTGTTATCGTTGGTGAAATAAATTACTTCACCCTATGGTCGCCTGAGCAATATGAGGTGTTCAGTAAAGAGATAGATAGAAGTTATCTCGACGATTCAGAAAGCATAGAAGATTTAAGAAGGAGGTAAAATGAAAATACAGGCCGTTGACGCGGTAAAAGATAAAAAGGTCTTATTCTTCTTGCCCACCGGCGAAATAAACGAAGAAGAATTTGGGACAATAGAAAATCAATTCAGGAATATGATACAAGCAAATGACCTCAATATAATCTTGGACCTTTCACGGGTCAGCCACATCAACTACAAGATCGTCGGACAGTTGATTGATTACCAGAAAAAATTTAAAGGACTGGGTGGCGACATCAAGCTGGTGAATGTATCACCTTATCTATATGATATTCTGAGGTTGTATGGTTTTTACCCCTTTGAGATATTTCCATCCAAACGAGCTGCTCTGAAAAGTTTCATGTAAATCCATGAGGGCGTCGAAGAGATATGTTCTTCCATCAACCTGTCTTATCGGTTGAAATCCTTAGGTTTATGAATGTGGAAAAAGACCGTGGCTACTTCTGTGACTGTACAGTGGGCGGCGCTGGTCATCTTCTTGCCATGTTGCAGAGAACTGAACGGGCTAAGTTCATAGGGATTGAGTGGGATCGGGATGCATTCGACTACGCGCAGCAGAAGATCGAACCGTACCGAGATAGATGTTTGTTGTTCGAAGATAACTTTGTCAACTTAGGTTTAATTCTAGATAAGCTCAGGATCAAAGGTTTGGCCGGTGTTTTATTTGATCTTGGCGTGTCCTATTTTCAGCTCACAACTACGGCACGAGGTTTCAGCTTTGAGCGAGATGGAGTTTTATCGATGGCGATGTCGTCAAAGAGCCCATCCTTACTTCAGAAACTAAGATTTGCGCCAAAGCACGAGATAATCAAGGTGCTCAAGGAATACGGTGATGTACATAGTTGCCGGAAGATCGGTTCTAAGATCTACGAGCAAAGAAAATCATTGAAGACAACCATGGATCTACGCTGGATAGTAGATAGCGTGATCCCTAAAAGGTTTCTTAAGAAGAATTTGCACAAGGTTTTCCAGGCGTTGCGGATTTGGGTCAACGATGAAATAGAAAATCTTAAACTGGGTCTTGCGGTAGCGTTAGACCGACTCGAACCTAATGGTCGGATAGTTGTGATTTCTTATCACTCAGGTGAGGATAGAATCGTCAAAAATACTTTCCGTAATCTACACCGGGATGGCAAGCTATTATTGTTGAACAAGAAAATCTTGAGGCCAACCGAAGATGAGATCAAACTCAATCCCCGAGCGCGCAGTGCAAAATTGAGGGCTGGTGAGAAATGCGCGTTGTGTTGATATTTCTTGCCATTGTTTTCTTTCTTTTTTCTCTTGTTTACATCGAAAGTGAATTGGTGAAGTTAGCAGTGAGAAAGGAGAATTTAGAGAACCGTGTAATCGAATTGTGCAATCAGGAAGAGGTCCTCGAATTCGAAGTGATGAATCTATCAAACCTGGCAAAGATTGAAAAAGATGCTAAAGGAAAGGGATTTTTCTTCCCCGGCGAAAATGACATATTGGGTGTTGTGAAATGAAACGAGCTAAGGTGTTCAATTTCTCTATCTTCTTTCTTTCCTTTGTTTTCTTCTCCTACCTTTTCTACATCCAATGTGTAAAGCACCGGTACTACGACACGAAGGCAAAGAACCAGCACGAAAAGAAATTCGTGCTGGTAGGATCTCGAGGTAATGTTTATGATCGAAACGGTCGCCCTTTGGCGATGTCTCAGCAATGCTTTTCGATATTCTGCACGCCGCGCTATTCGCGTGACAAGAAATCATTGATTGATAATCTGGCAATACTCTCTGGCAAATCCAAGAAGCGAATAAAGGAGTTGGTTGACAAAGGACATTTCTTCTGGGTTGAAACCAAGGTGACTTTAAAGAAACGAGAGCAGTATCTGGATCTCGGCGACCGTGGTGTTGGTTATACTCATGATCTGAACCGCCAGTACAATATGCCCGAGGCATTTGCCAGTCTCATTGGCAAATGTGGTACGGATAATCGGGGTATTGAGGGCTTGGAACTGCAGTTAAATGATGTTCTTAGCGGGAGGTCTGGCTTCGTCATCTATCAGAAAGACCCAACTGGAGATGTATTTCCTTATTACGCTCATCCGGAAAAAAATCCTCTGCCTGGTCAAGATGTGTACTTGACTATCGATTATCAGCTTCAGGCAATTCTTTACGCAAACCTCAAAGTGGCGATGGCTAAGGAAGATGCAAGACATGTAGCTGGTTTGATCATCGAACCCCGTACGGGCGAGATTTTGGCAATGGTGAACATTGATCATAACGGTGATCAACGCAATCACGTGTTGTGTGATGAATTTGAGCCGGGTTCAACATTTAAATTAGTCACTATGACCTATGCACTATTAGAGGGTTTCAGCGAGGACGATGTCGTTGATACTGAAGGTGGTAAAGTGAAAATACAGGGACATACTATTCATGATTATCGCGACTACGGGACAGTAACTTTCAAACAGGCAATAGCACATTCCAGTAATGTAGCGATGGTGAAAATCTCGCAGGCATTCGACCGTCAAGACTTTTTCTTGCTGATGCGAGATTTTGGTTTGGGTCAGCTAAGTGGCGTAGAATTCCCCGGTGAAGCAAAGGGACGCCTGCCAGTGCCTGAGGAAATCAATGATGTGGAATTTGCAACCCTGGTCTTTGGTCAGGGCTTAACTGTTAACCTACTGCAGCTTGCCTTTGCATACCAGTCGATTGCTAATGGCGGTGTTCTCAATAAGCCGATAATTATTCAGGAAATCAAAGATGGAAATAAGGTCGTCTATCAGGCAAAGCCTCTACGCATTCGACGAGTCGTTGATCGACAGACCGCAGAGCGGGTTACCAAAATGCTCTGCGGAGTCATTGAGGATGGGAGCGGCACGGAAGCTGCAGTCAACGGTGTAAAAGTAGCCGGCAAGACAGGTACTGCACAAAAAGTAATTGATGGCAGGTATTCAAACACTATGATCATAACAACCTTTGTTGGATACTTTCCAGCCGATTCTCCTGATTACCTAATCGCTATCATGTTCGACGAGCCCAAGCGAGGTCTCTGGGCCAGCACAATTGCCGCACCCGTTTTCAAAAGTATTGCCCAGAGCATTTATCAAATAAACGCCCAACAATATGCAATTAAGTGAACTAATCAAAATGATTGCTGGTGAGAAATACCAGATGACCGAGGTTGAGGTTGAGGCCGTGGAATTCGATTCAAGACGAGTCCGACCAGGAACGCTGTTTATTGCCATGAAAGGAGAAAGATTTGATGGTCACGATTTTGTCGAAGCAGCGATCAAAAACGGCGCAGTAGCACTTGTTACCGAGAGGAAAGTGGCGGCCAATATTCCACAGGTTGTCGTGACCGACACTAGGGCATCATTGGGTAAGCTTGCTCACCAGTTTTACGGCGCATTTGCAGATATGACAAAGGTTGCAATTACCGGGACCAATGGTAAGACAACCACATCTTTCCTCATACACTCGATATTGGAAACGAGCGGGAAAAGGACAGGTTTGATCGGGACTATCTACTATATCGGCAAGACCCGGACCAGGGCGGTCAGGACTACGCCGGAGAGTTTAGATATTTTTAGAATGATTAATGAGTTCAAGACAGATGGTGCTGAAGCTATCGTGATGGAGATTTCATCGCATGGTCTGGCTTTGAAGAGAGTTGATGAAATGCGTTTCCAGGTTGTTGTTTTCACAAATCTCTCCCAGGACCATCTCGATTTTCATCAGACAATCGACCGCTACCGTGCGGCAAAAATGAGGATTTTCTCACTGCTCGATCCTGGCGGTTGTGCGGTCTTTAATATGGATGATGCAACAAGTCATCATATCAAGCAATTGGGTTTGAAGCGTACTATGACCTATGGCATGGAGAATAAAAGCGATGTCGGTGCCGAGATAACAAGTGATACAGCTGACGGACTAAACCTCGATATCTCTTACCAGAACCATAACTACCGTGTCACCTCTAAATTAATCGGAACTTATAATGCCTACAATGTTCTCGCTGCTTTCACCGCGGCGGTGGCTTTGGGGATTGCCCGGGATGCGATTGTTCAAGGTATCGCGAAAATCACTAGCATAAAAGGGAGGATGGAACGGGTGACTGATAATATATTCATTGATTACGCACATACCCCATTGGCTATTGAGAATGCCTTGAGTTCATTAAAACGTTATGCACAAGGTAAGCTTCTTGTCGTCTTTGGTTGCGGCGGCGATCGCGACAAAGATAAACGTCCAAAAATGGCAGCCGCGGCAACAAGCCTTGCTGATTTCACGATTATAACAACGGATAATCCGCGCCGCGAACCTCCAGGGCGCATCATAGAGGACATCATTAAGGGGGTTACAAGTGAGCAGTATGAAGTTATTGAAGATCGCCGAACCGCGATCAAGCAGGCAATTATGAAAAAGCAAGCTGAGGACATACTTCTTATTGCTGGTAAAGGCCATGAAGATTATCAGATCATTGGTAACAGGGTATTGAAATTCGATGATGCTGAGGTTATCCGGGAATGCACCGAGAGTTTATGATTCGCAGCGTTGCCGCGATGATCAACGGTAGGACTGCACTGGACGGTCGCGATCTGGTACGCGGTGTGTCCATCAATTCAATGGTCACAAAGCCCGGTGATCTGTTCTTTGCCTTGAAGGGTGAACATACAGACGGTCATCATTTCGTATCTGAGGCACTGCAGAACGGTGCGGTGGCAGTGGTCGTTGAACACGGTAAGGGTATTGAAAAACACATTACGGTTGCTGATACACTGTTTGCGCTTGGACAATTGGCAAAGAAATATCGGGGAGCGTTTGACCCAAAAACAATTGCGATTACGGGCACAAATGGTAAAACAACCGTAAGAAATTTGATTGGAGCAATCTTGGGGAGCGAACATAGAATTCTAATTACTAAAAGGAATTACAATTCATTGATTGGTCTGCCGCTGACTTTGTTGGATTTATCCGGTGATGAAGAATACCTTATTGTCGAAATGGGTACAAGTAGCCCCGGTGAAATCCAACGGCTGTGTGAAATCGCTGAGCCGGATATCGGTGTTATCACGACGATCGGACCCGGACATTTAGAAGGACTCGGTTCAATGCATGGTGTCAGGGAGGAGAAATTATCCCTGATTAAAGCACTGCCCAAGGACGGCTTTGGAATAGTCGGTGAGGGGGTTGGTGATGTTGGTCTAAGTAACGTCACAAGTTTCAGCATTAACATGCTTTCCGATATCCAGTTGACCGAGTTCGGTTCACATTTTGTTTTTGATGAGCATGTGTTCTTTACCCCTCTTCTCAGTATAAGTAATGTCATGAACTGTCTGGCAGCCATATGTATATGTACAAAACTTGGTGTGACATATGACGTTCAACGTACGGCGCTTGAGCAGATAAAACCGGAAACAGGTAGGCTAGAACCTATCTACCGAGAAGGGATATTTGTAGTAAATGATACGTACAATGCAAACCCATTTTCTATGAGGGCGGCGATCGATTTCACAACTGGACTTCCACGTCGCAAAATATTTGTCTTGGGCGATATGCTGGAGTTGGGTAAACAATCTGCTGACCTGCACAAGGAGATCGGCGATTATGCACGGGACCAGTGTGATTTATTACTTTCCTATGGCGAACAATCAAAAATCTATCACGGGAAGCACTTTGATGATAAGCAAGGGCTTGTTAGATATCTGATTAAAAATCTCAATGGCGAAGAAGCGGTTTTGGTTAAGGCATCAAGGGCACTGCATTTTGAATACATTGTGGAAGAACTATTGAGGTTATTATGATGAAATTTGAACCAAGACCGTTGAGGTAATATGTTATATTGGCTTTTATATCCTCTGAAAGACATTTTTGGCCCCTTTAGGCTCTTTGGCTATATAACATTCCGTAGCGCTTATGCTGCGGTAGCTGCGATACTCATTGTCCTTGTTTTTGGTAATCGATTTATTGCTTTTCTTGAGGAAAAATCTATCAAGCAGCAAATAAGGGGTGTGGTCCCTGAGAGTCACAAGGCTAAACAGGGTACACCATCGATGGGCGGTCTAATGATCTTGGGGTCGATAATTATTGCTTCACTCCTTTTCTGTGACCTGACCAACCCCAATATCATAATCCTTTTGACTACTACCGTATGGTTTGGTATTTTGGGTTTTTTTGATGATTACATAAAAATCTACAAGAACAAACCGAGAGGTTTGTCGATAAAAACAAAGCTTTTTTTTCAAATACTCTATGGCATGGCATTAGGGTTGTATCTATATTTCTGTGGTCCTGAAGGTTATGCAACGAAGACCAATCTGATATTTTTTAAGAACTATATCATTAATTTGGCGATACTATATCCACTGTTTGTCACGTTCGTTGTCGTGGGTTCGTCGAACGGTGTCAATTTCAGTGATGGGCTCGATGGACTGGCGATCGGTCTTATCGGTATTGCGGCGCTCGCCTATAGTGCTTTAGCCTATGCGGCTGGCCATGTAGGCATTAGCCAATACCTAAATATTATCTTTCTTGCCCAAGGTGGCGAAGTAACCGTGTTCTGTGCATCAATCCTTGGAGCGAGTCTTGGATTTCTTTGGTTCAATTCACATCCAGCGCAAGTCTTCATGGGTGACACGGGCGCTCTTAGCTTGGGCGCAATAGTCGGTACCGCAGCGATTCTTATCAAGCAGGAAATACTTCTGATTATAGTGGGTGGTGTGTTTGTGATCGAGGTAGTATCAGTGATGTTGCAGATAATATACTTCCGATGCACCGGTGGTAAGAGGTTATTTAAGATGGCTCCCCTACACCATCATTTTGAACTAAGCGGGTTGCGTGAGCCTAAGATCGTCGTTCGCTTCTGGATTTTGGCAATAATCTTCATGATGATCGCTTTGTCTACATTAAAGATCCGATAAGGAGAAGAATGTCAAATTACAAATTACAAATTTCAAATGAATCCCGCTCATCTGCGATGGGCGTGGATGAATGTCTAAACCAAAATAACAAACTACGAATACGAAATACGAATCACGAATACGTTTCTTTATTTTCTACTTTTTACTTATAAGAGATGAAAATACTTTTGTTAGGTCTTGGTCGCGCAAACCTTGCAGTCGCTGAATTCCTGGTAAACCAGGGATGTGATTTGTACTTGTACGAGGAGAATATCAACATGATTTCAGATACTGCACGTGAGCTTATAGAAAAAGGTAATATCAAAAACTATCGCCGAAATAATTACGATTTGGCAGTTACGTCACCAGGTTTTCCTGAGCAAAATGAAATCATAAAAAAGTTGCGCACCAAGGGAATACCGATAATCGATGAGATTGAATTCACCTACCAACAGCTTAACGAACCCAAGATCATTGCCGTAACCGGAACTAACGGCAAAAGCACTACGGCTTCGATAATCAGCAATATCCTGAGTTCTGCTAATGTAAGGAATTTTCTTGGCGGTAATATCTCCCCGGGCAGACCATTTTCAAGATCTCTCTCTGCGGAAACTTTTGACTACTACGTTTTGGAAATATCATCCTTTCAATTGACGCGGATTGAGAAATTCCACCCCTACATCGCAGTACTTACAAATATCTCAAAGGATCATCTAAATTGGCATCGAAACTTTGAGGAATATCGAACTGCGAAACTGCGTATTTTCCTCAATCAAGAAAAATCAGACTATGCTGTCTTGAACAAAGATGATAGCAATATCAAACGGTCGCTGAATGACATCAGGTCGCAAATCGTCTTTTTCGGTTCCAACGCGCACACTGGAGCCTGGTTCAACGACATGTTCGCTTATGCCCAGGAAAAACTATTCTCGGTTGAGAAACTTCGTTTGGAAGGTGAGCACAATAAGATGAACGCCTTGGCGTCAATTGCTGTGGCAAAGATCCTTGGGATTGATAACAGTAAAATCGAGAAAGGGTTGATGACTTTTGAGCCGTTACCACATCGTCTCGAAGAGGTTGGTGTAATACAAGGTGTAAGACATGTTAACAACTCAATGTGTACGAATGAAATTGCGGCAATTGCTTCGTTTAAAGCAATAAAAGGACCTAAAATTGTCATTGTTGGCGGTAAACAGAAAGGTGATAAAGCCGAGGATTACCTCTTAGTCTTGGCAAAGGAAGCCAAAGCGTGTGTTATACTTGGCGAAAACGCGGCGTACATTGCCAATTTTTTTGAAATGAAAGGATTTGCGGCTTTTACCGTTGCCAATAGTATGGATGATGCGCTGGTAAAGGCTAGACAATTTGCTGCAGGGGGTGATACAATCCTTTTGAACCCAGGTTTTGCTTCTTTTGACTACTTCACCAATTTTGCAGATCGAGGAGAGGCATTTAAAAATGCAGTCCAAAAGGATTGATCGAACATTAGCATTCTGCTTGTTGGCTCTTGTTGTTCTTGGGTCAGTATTTGTGTACTCATCATCGTATTACCGCGCGATGCGCCGTGGTGAGGATTCAGCATTTTATCTGTTGGGTCACCTCAAGCGGCTTGCTATCGCGAGCATATTCTTTGCATTGGGTTTATTTTTTCCATATGAGATTATAAGAAAACTGATTTTTCCTATTTTTATTTTTATTTTTATTGTCTTATTTGCTACCCTATTAGCCGGGCGTGTTCAATACGGGGCACGACGTTCTATATCGTTACTCTCCTCATTTGGTCTCCAAATTTCTGAGTTCGTGCGGATTTGGCTTGTTTTCTTCTTGGCTAATTTCTTTGATTCTCATCCACAAACTGCAAATACTCGTTCGGGTATGCTGACCACCATTGTGCTTTGCCTTTTTGTTATTCTACTGGTTGCAATTCAGCCATCGATTTCAATGGCGGTTATATGTGTTCTTGTGATTACGGCTATGCTTATTTATGGAAGTACAAAGTTAAAGTTAGTATTCCCAACGTTGGCGATTAGCCTGGTCATGCTTGCGATCTTTGTCCTTGTTTTTCCACATGTCAAGTATCGGCTTACCGGTTTCCTGACGAATCCAGTCTATCAGGTGCAGCAATCGCTCATTGCTATTGGTTCTGGCGGGTTTTTTGGGAAGGGTCCTGGTGCCGGTTTGCAGAAGTTCCTATTCCTGCCACGCATACACAATGATTTCATATTTGCACACATTGCTGAGGAATTTGGTTTTCTTGGCAGTTTTGTTGTTTTCGTTCTTTATTGGCAGATCTTTTTCCGTGGCCTTTTCATTGCTGGTAACCTTGACGATGATTTCACAAAATTGCTTGTCTTGGGGTTGAATACTTCGATATTCATTATTTTCCTCGTTCATGTTGGCGTTAGTATTGGACTTTTACCGCCGACCGGCGTACCGCTGCCATTTATTTCATTTGGTGGTTGGTCACTTGTGGCAAACCTGTTTGCCATGGGAGTGATTCTTCAAGCTTCAAGGAAGCGGGTTGTATGAAGGTGTTTCTGCGGCAGGAACAGGTGACAGGCAAAAAGATTGTTGAGAAAATAACCGAGCTTTTGGCTACTCGTAGAAGAAAACCCGACATTATCTGGGATGCAGAGAAGCGAATTGCCGATGTGGTTTTGAAGGAGACACGTAGTGTTTGGGAAAACTAAACATATTCATTTTGTGGGCATAGGCGGCATAGGGATGAGTGGTTTGGCTATTATCCTGCGTAATTTGAAATTCAAAGTTACTGGATCTGACCTTGTTCGTTCTGAGATAACGCATCTTCTGGAAAAGATGTCCATTAAGTTGATTTATAAACATAGCAAGGAAAATATCTCAGGTGCGGATGTTGTGGTCTATTCCACCGCGATAAAAAGAGATAACCCTGAGCTTACTGAGGCGAGGAGGATAAATATTCCAACTATACATCGTGGTGAATTGCTTGCTGAATTAACAAGAATGAAAATCGCTATTTGTATTTCTGGTACCCATGGTAAGACAACGATAACATCGATTGTCGACGAAGTGTTGGAAAAGGGTGGATTGATGCCGACGACTGTTGTCGGTGGTATAATAAAAGGAAAGAGCCAGGCGAAGTTCGGTAAGGGTAATTATTTGGTGTGCGAAGCAGATGAATCGGATAAATCATTTCTGCGTCTTTATCCATCATATACGGTGATTTCTAATATTGAGGCTGAACATCTTGATCACTACAAAGATCTGGATGAGATAAAAGAGCACTTCTGTTATTTCGCGAACCATATACCGTTCTGGGGGTGCACGTTCTTAGGCGTGGATTCACCGGGTAGCTTTGAGATAAAGGATAGCATCTATAGAAGGACGATAACTTATGGATTTAACGAACGGGCTGAGTTCAGAGCCGAGAAAGTAACAAAGAGCAGTACTGGTTGCATGTTTAATGTCACATATCAGAATAAGCTGGTGGGCAGGTTTAAGATCAACCTGTTGGGTAACCACAATATCAGTAATTCACTTGCTGGAATCGGCATTGGGTTAGAGCTCGGTATCCCCGTAGTTAAGATAAAGAAGGCATTGAAGGAATTTGTTGGGGTCCATCGCCGTATTGAATATCTCGGTGAGGTCAAAGGCACGAAGATTTTTGACGATTATGGGCATCACCCAACAGAAATCGCCGTTACCCTGGAAACGATCCGTGCATACTTCCCACGCAACAGGATAATCTCGGTGTTTCAGCCGCATCGCTATACACGCACGTACCATCTTTTCGACAATTTCGCCTTCTCGTTTCTCTATGCTGATCTTGTCATTGTGTCAAATATCTATGGGGCACATGAAATTCCCATCCCTGGGGTTAGTGGTGAGGCTTTAGCCAAAAGGATAAGTAAGGAGCAGGATAATGTTCATTTCATCGGCGCATTTGATGACATCGTGGATTTTCTAAAGAAAACAATCCAACGTCATGATATTATCGTGATCCAAGGAGCCGGGTCTATTAACCAGTTGGCAAAAAGGTTGGTCAAAGAGTTGTCATGATAAACCCTTTTAGATCCATTGTTGGCGTAGACGTATTGGCAAATGAGTTACTAAGCAGGCATACATCCTTTCATATCGGCGGCAAGACAAGATATTTAGTCAAGGTATATTCACACCGTGCTTTGAAAAAGGTGCTCGATATCATAAGGAAGCAGAGGATAAGGTACTATGTGATCGGTAGTGGTACAAATGTGCTGGTAAGTGATAAGGGTTTTCCCGGTGTTATTATCAAGCTTTATGGTATTTTTCGAACCATGAAAAAAAGGGGAGATATTTTCTACTGTGGCAGCGGTTTTTCAATTGAACACCTTTTGCAGAAAGCTAAAGGTTTGGGGTATGGAGGGGCTGAATTCCTCGCCGGTATCCCGGGCACGATAGGTGGTGCAATAAAGGATAATGCTGGTGCCTTTGGTAAGTCAATGGCAGAGATCGTCATAGGTGTTACAGTGATTACTGACCGAGTTATCGTCAGCAGGTTGAGTAATCGAGAGATTAGATTCGGTTATCGTCAGACTAAGATCAAAGATGGAGTGGTAATTCTTTCGGCTGAGCTCAAGCTGACCCGTAGAAAGCATTGGGACATCACCACGGAGATTAGAAATAATCTGGCGTACCGCAAGCAGCGACAACCCACTGGGTATTCAGCAGGGTCATATTTCAAAAATATCAAGTCCTATGTAGCGGGTAAATTGATTGAAGATTGCGGTTTGAAGGGGTTGAGTGTAGGGGATGCTGAGATTAGCAGGAAACACGGTAACTTCATTATAAATCGCGGTCATGCCAAAGCTTCTGATGTGTTGGAATTAGCAAAAATAATAAAGAAAAAAGTGAAGAATATAAAGGGTATTATGCTTAAAGAGGAGGTAAAATTATTAAACTGATTGCTAGCGCAATAGTCATCGTAATAATGGTTATCGTCGTTGTACAGATAGCAAAGACAAGAGAGACTTACATAACCCTTGAGCAAGTTATCCCTCAAGCGAGGATTATTTCACAGGAGGAGGGGATAGTCGAGTACAAAGGTATTGAATTTATGTTAGGGGTGCATGATTTAAAGAAAAGAAAGCATTTAATAGAATCATTGAACCTGCTTGAGCTTCAAGGTCCATGTGTTGTTGACTTGAGGTTCAGGACACAGGTCGTTATCAGACAGGAGCCCGGTTTACATATTAAGAAAACGGGTTCTGGGAACACTCAATAAGGAGGAGATAATGCCAAAGAAAGAAAGGATTGTCGGCGTTGATCTTGGGACGACAAAAGTTGCTGCGATTATTGCTGAGGTAGATAACGATGACTTAAAGGTTGTTGGTGTAGGATCGACTGCATCGAATGGGCTGAAAAGGGGTGTGATAATTAATCTTGAGAAGGCAGTAGGGTCGATACAAAAGGCGGTTGAGGAGGCATCCCGCATGTCGGGGTTTAAAGTTGACGCCTGTTATGCTGGGATCTCCGGCTCCCATATTGAGAGCATAAATGCCCACGCAATGATTGCGGCATCGCGTGCTGGAGGTGTAATCACAAAACGCGACATTGAACGGGTAATCGAACAGGCACAGGCAATTGCCTTACCGCTCGACCGTGAGATCATCCACGCGATACCTATTGAATATATAGTTGACAATGAGCGAGGTATAAAAGACCCGGTTGGCATGAGCGGTGTTAAGTTAGAAGCTGAGGTTCATATCGTAACGGCGGCAATAGCATCAGCTCAGAATATCTACACGGCGCTGGAAAGAGCTGGGTTAAAAGTCAAAGACCTTGTTCTTCAGCCGTTAGCGTCATCTTATGCGGTCCTGCAGCCTGATGAAATAGACCTTGGCGTCTGCCTTTTAGATATCGGTGGTGGAACTACTGATCTTGCCATATTCTATGATGGTGCAATCAGACATACTGAGGTGATACCACTTGGTGGTGGGTACATAACAAATGACATCGCAATCGGTATACGGACACCATATAAGCAAGCAGAGACAATAAAGAAGAAGTATGCAACGCTTTCAATCACACCTGAAGAAAAGAAAGATGAAATCAAGGTCGCCGGTATTGGTGGACGTGAAGACCGTTTCATATCCAAGGAGAATCTGTACTCAATCGTCAGTCCGCGCGTTGAAGAAATCCTTATGATTACAAACAAGGCGGTGAAGAAGAGTGGTTTTGCAGATGTTCTTGCTGCTGGTGTTGTTATTACAGGCGGCACTGCACGGCTGCACGGGTTGGCAAAACTTGCCGAGGAAATCACCAATCTACCTGTAAAAATCGGTATTCCAAAGAGGATCGGTGGACTCACTGACATCATCCTTGATCCCATATACGCGACTGGGGTAGGTTTGGTCCTCTATGGTTATGAGAAAAAGAATCAGACTCTTATTAAAAAAACAAAGGGTGGCGGCGTGTTTGATGCCCTTAAGAAGCATTTTGAAGACTGGTTTTCAAAATATTTTTAGGCCCGTCCCAACGAGCGGAATGAGGCCAAGAAAAAGGAGGAAACATATGTTGGAATTGGTTCAGGAACCAAAGTACATAGCAAAGATAAAAATGATTGGCATAGGCGGTGCTGGTTGCAATACTATTAACTATGCTCAAGGTGCTGGTATTGATGGCGTTGAATGTATCGCGATTAATACCGATGCACAGGTTCTTAAGATCAGCATGGCTCCAGAAAAACTACAGATCGGGCAGAACTTAACGCAGGGTCTTGGTGCCGGCGGTGACCCAGAGCTCGGTCGCAAGGCAGCTGAGGAATCTCGTGAAGAGATCCGAAATGCAGTAAAAGATGCTGATATGGTATTCATTACTTGCGGTGAGGGTGGCGGAACTGGTAGTGGAGCATCACCTTTGGTCGCTGAAGAGGCAAAGAATGCCGGTGCTCTGATAGTTGCGGTTGTAACCAAACCTTTTGAATACGAAGGTATCTGGCGTATGACAAATGCTGATGAAGGGGTTGAAGAACTAAAGGAATATGTTGATACCTTGATCTGCATTCCGAATCAGAAACTCGTTGCCGTTTCACCAAAGGAACAATCAATAATTGAGGCATTCAAACTTGGTAACATGGTTCTTTTCAACGCGATAAAAGGTATTGCCGAGATGATCACAAAACCCGGTCTTATCAACTTGGATTTTGCCGATATTAGAACTGCGATGATTGAAAAAGGTACGGCAGTGATGGGTCTGGGCATAGGTGAGGGCGAAAATCGGGCGATACAGGCGGCTCAAGCTGCGATTTCTTCACCTTTGCTCGATGATATTTCTATTAAGGGCGCGCGCGGAGTGCTCATCAATATTACGGGCAGTGCTGATCTTACCCTTGCTGAGACTAATGAAGCGGCTTCACTCATCGTAGCGGAAACAGACGGTCAACCCAGAGTCATTACTGGCGTTGTCGTTGATGATACGCTTGGTGAAAAAGTTAAGGTTATGGTTGTGGCAACTGGGATAAAAGAGAAGATCAGTGAAGAAGCACTTGACATCTCGAGCAAAAGAGAGAACCTTGAGTTTCCTACATACAAGAGACGCGAAATCAAAAAAGACAGCAAAGAGAGGGTCTATAATGAGAATGATTTAGAAGTTCCGACATTCTTGAGGCGGCAGATAGATTAAATAGGGTATCAGATCATCAGGCGATTAGGATGAAGAACATTAGAATATCAGTAGATCAGGATGATATATTTTCTTACTGATATCCTGGCATCCTGATAACCACTATCTGATACCCTGATTTCCTGGTGTCCTTATAGATATGGGAGATGCTTTGAGTAAAGAGAATTATGACCTAATAATCATCGGTGCTGGTCCCGCTGGTCTAACCGCTGGTATCTACGGCGCACGAGCAGGTTTGCAAACTGTAGTGCTGGAGCGGGCATTACCAGGCGGGCTTGCAGCAACTACTGATTACATAGAAAACTACCCTGGATTTCCTGATGGAATCAAGGGTATGGAGTTGACCGAGAATATGAAAAAACAAGCCCAGCACTTTGGAGTAGAGATAATAGGAAGTGAAGTTGTCTCATTGGTAAAGAAGGAACACATTACCGTTGTCAAAACTAGTGCGCGGAGTTTTGAAACGGTTGCTGTAATCATCGCGACGGGAACAGTTCCCAAGAAACTCAATATTCCGGGCGAAGACGAGTTAAGGGGCAGAGGCGTATCATATTGCGCGACATGTGATGGTCCTTTATTCAAAGGCAGGCAGATTGCGGTTATCGGTTGTGGAAATTCAGGTCTTCAAGAAGGGAAGTTTCTGCTTAACTTTGCTCGGCACATAACTTTCATTGAATTCTTGCCTCACATGACGGCTGACAAGATACTACAGGATCGACTCGGTCAAGAGCCGAAAGTCAATTTTCTCCTTAATCATGAATTATTGAGTATTGACGGCAAGGAACGCGTTGAGGCAATCACGGTCAAGGATCGTGTAGTCAAGAACAAGAAGACCATGGAAGTGAGTGGCGTCTTTATATATGCGGGATTGGCGCCTAAATCCGATTTTGTTAAAGGGATTGTAAAAGTTGACAGTAAAGGTTTTGTTGTCATTGATGATAATTTAGAGACATCACTTCCTGGTGTTTTTGCAGCGGGCGATATTTGTGCCCAGGCGGTCAGGCAGGTTGTTACAGCTTGTGCACAAGGTGCTGCGGCGGCAATAAATGCCTATCATTATATTGAATCTTTGAAAACATGAAGTTATTGTACTTACTAAGGAGACCATTAAATAGTTTAATCAAATACTGCTCAATGTATGTCGTCATTCCGCACCTGATGCGGAATCCAGTCTTTTTGTATTTCCTTATTTTCCTGGATTCCCTGGTCAAGCCAGGGAATGACAGAAGAAACTCTGTAGCAGTAAATGTTTAGCTTTTCGAAGCAATTCTGCGGTGGATTCGGAATAGACTTCAGAAGAATTATCAAGCCCAGAAGGGCTTTCCCACAAAGTATTAATTATCTGTAGGAGCGGGTTTCTACCCGCGA
>Ga0209986_10001576_pt1 | contig 21667 bp, 21 predicted proteins | sample BlataG_FD_183168 | JGI IMG/M metagenome (GOLD analysis project Ga0209986, IMG submission 183168) | Deep subsurface microbial communities from Black Sea to uncover new lineages of life (NeLLi) - Black_00105 metaG (SPAdes) (version 2) | ecosystem: Environmental > Aquatic > Marine > Oceanic >... | reverse complement strand
GGTGATTATTTCAATCTCTGGCGGTGAGTATTGCTGAAGCAGGGTATCGCTCAAGGCAATTCGTTTGGTATTACCCAATCCCATCAAAGCGGCATTAGCTGTAGTGCCTTTACTGCTCAGCTCTATAACATAAACACCCTGAACCTTTGTCTGGGCTCGCTGTGCCAGTTGTTCTAGCCTTAGCTTAAGGTCAGCGTCACCAAGCGGCTTCATCTTAAAGAAGAGGGGCACAATGATAATCGGGGCTAGATTAGTCAGTATTAGGCTGAGCAAAACTATTGCGCCCCAGCTAAGTAGCCACCATATTGATGGGAAGCCAATAATAAACCAGTAGACAACAGCCACAGTTCCAGCGCCTAATATTAGGCTAAGTACTCCAGCTTTGGCTTGGTCGCCTAGCCAGCCAGTAAATTTTTGAGTAGACAGACCGTAGCGGTGGGAGAGGACAAAGCCACCATAGTAGCTCAGCGGCGCTGACAGTAATCCGTAGCCCACTGTTAGAATAATAAAGTAGATAGTAACTGCTGGGACTACAGGTAAGGTAAGCAGCTCGGCTAGCCTCAGGGAAAGACCGCTGAACACTAGGAACAGCAGCAGGATACCACCCAGCACCAGGTCAGCCAAGAATAGGTGTCGCCTGGCTTTAGCGTACTCTTTCGCCTTCTCCTGCCTTAGCTGGTTCAAGTTTGCTTCTTCTAGGAGGTTGTTTATCTACCTCACCCCCTTTGTCCCCCTCTCCTCGCACAAGGCGAGTCGCCTCAGGAGACTTCAAAGGAGAGGGGGAAGAATTATTTTTGAAGGGGATTTTCACCCCACAAAAACTGCGTTTTTGCGGGGAACCCATATAATAAGCCCCTTCAAACTTCCCCTAATAAGCTAACCTCTCTTCTATTACAAGGTTTTTAGGATGAGTTTGGTGCGGTAGATGGATTGGGGGCGATGGCTGAAACCTAGGGCGGTGGTAACCTGCTCTGGTCTTCCTGAACCCCTATTATCACAATATAACCTCATCCCTACAGTACAATATCCTCGGTGCCAGTCAATGAGCCACAGGTCATCAATTAAAGCCCTCAGGTCATACTTTCGGGGACCGGTATCCCTCTGGTGTTGCCACGGCAGGTGCTTTACTGAGAGCAAGCTGTTAATGGCTGACTCTACATCCTTTTGCTCCTTTTCGGTTTCTACCTCAACCTTGTATTCAGCACAGCCAACCTGTGATTGTAAAGAAGGCAGGGTCAGGGCTATGAGATATACCTGTAGTATTTTAATGCCCGGCGGTAGCTGCTGGCTTACGGCGGCGGTGAAGAAGTGTGGAGAAACCCACTTGGTGCAAAGGATATCCATTAGCTCGGCTTCACTGGTTACCCCTATCGGGAGTGGTGCCGCTAGTGATATTCGGGGGTGGGGGCTAAAGCCTTCTGAGTAAGCCAGTGGTATCCCGGCTCGGTGAAGGGCTCTTTGCCACAGGCGCATTATATCCAGGTGAGAGATGAACTTTATCTCTTGTCCTCGGCTGAATCTAATCCTCAGACGCTGCATGTCCTTCCTTGGTCAATAGAATCTCCTCGATTTTTACGCCTCGCATTTTTGTTATCACCAGCTTCAAGTCCTTATACTTTAGCTGTTCGCCCCGTTTAGGTATGCGTCCTAAAAGGTCAAGGATGAAGCCAGCTACAGTCTCATAACCGCCCACGGGCAGCTCCAGTCCCATCTCTTCATTGGCTTCCTCAATACGCATGCTGCCGTCGATTTGGAAGGTATAAGCATTGATTACTTCATACTCCTTTTCCACTGCGGCTAGCTCATCTCCTACCTGACCGACAATTTCCTCAACCAACCGGCTGAGGCTGGCTATGCCCGCCGTGCCACCAAACTCATCTACAACCACGCACATCCGATAGTTTTCATCACGCATCTCGGCAAAGAGTTCGTTGATGCGCTTGGTTTCGGGGGTAAAATAGGCGGGGCGGACTAGGTCATCAATGACACTCTGATTATTGATAGTGCCCTTAGCCTGAGCCATAAGCACATCCTTTACCGATAGGATTCCAACCACATTATCCATATTATCCTGGTATACCGGGAAGCGGGACAGGGGGGACTGAGCGTAGAGAGCGAGGAAATCGGCTAATTTAGAGCCTTGCTCTATGGATATGACTTCAGGGCGCGGCACCATGACCTCGCTGACTGGCCGGTTACCAAAGTCAAAAACCTTGTGTAGCATCTCAGCCTCAGACTTTTCCACTGTTCCTTCTTTGTGTCCCACTGATATCATGGTGCGAATTTCTTCCGGACTAGCCAGAGACCTAGGCACCGGTGCCCCTCCCAACAGTTTACTAAATCCTGAGGCTATCCAACTCAGCACTACCACGAAAGGGGTAAGTAGCCAAGATATTACCTCTATCGGTCGAGCAAATAGTAGAGACAGCCTCTCAGCGTGCTGGGTAGCTATAGTTTTGGGGGTAGTCTCACAGAATATCAGGAGAATGATGGTTATACCTATGGTAGCAATGAGGATGCCTTGCTCTGCTCCCCAGATGGAGATGGCTAGGGCTGTAGCCAGGGCAGCAGCGGCTGTATTAGCAAAGTTGTTGCCCAGAAGGATGGTTGATAGTAGTCTCTCCGGTCGCTGGAGCAACTTGGCTACCCGGTCTGCCCCGCTTACCTTGGTATTAACCATGTGCTCCATCCTTATTCTCTGCAAGGCAATAAAGGCTGTTTCTGAGCTGGAAAAGAAAGCTGACAAAAGAAGACAAACAAAAAGAAATACCAGGTATGTTTCAGTAGACATATAGCATCACCCCGCTCTTAATATTGATTAAGACCCTGACTAATCCCTTTCTATTCATCATATCATTGGCTACTAGGGGTGTCAAAATACCTATCTGAGATTATTTAACAACCCTATCCCCTTTATCCCCTTCCCCTTAATAAGGGGAAGGGGAAGATAATTTATTTAGAGGGGCTGTAGCCCCTCTAAAACTCCCTGATTGTTATTCTAGGTAAAAAAGTCAAAGAGAGGCTTTGCCTCTCTTATAATTAAATTTCCCCCTCTCCTTTGAAGGAGAGGGGGCTCAAGGGGGTGAGGTTGACCCGTTAGGAAATCTAACAGGGTTGATAAGCAATTTGCTATTTCACTAACGGTGTCTATGCTATAATTGTAACCTAATTATCGGAAATCACCGAAGGTGTTTTATGAATGAGATAAGCTATAAGCCAATAGGTATCATCCATTCTCCATTCAAGGAGCCTCGTGGAACGCCTATACAGCCGGCAGGTGCTCAGGATATTGAAGGCACCGTGGAAATAGCCTCAGAATACGCCGAGGGGCTCAAAGATATTGAGGGATTCTCACATATTATTTTGATATACCATTTCCATTTAGCCGAAGGATATCTGCTGAAGATTAAACCGTATATGGATGACAAGAGCCGTGGCGTATTTGCCACCCGGGCTCCGAGCCGCCCCAACCCAATTGGTATCTCAATAGTTCGTTTAGTCAAGCTTGATGAAAACATACTCTATATTAGAGATGTGGACATTGTGGATGGTACGCCTCTTTTAGATATCAAGCCATATGTTCCACAATTTGACACACGAAAAGTAGACAAAATAGGGTGGCTCGAAAAGAATGTCAGTAAGCTTTCTAGGGCAAGGGATGATGGGAGGTTTATATGAAAATCCTGGGTATTGAGACCTCCTGTGATGAAACAGCAGCCGCCGTGGTAGAAGACGGAGTTAGAATTCTGTCCAATCAGATTGCCTCCCAGGTGGAGCTCCATGCCCGCTATGGGGGGATTGTGCCCGAGGTAGCCTCCAGGCAACATATTCTGGCTATCATTCCAATACTAAAGCAGGCGATGGCTGAGGCTAAGGCTACCTGGGAAGATTTGGATGGCATTGCCGTTACTATTGGACCGGGACTGGCTGGCTCACTGCTGGTAGGAACAAATATGGCTAAGGCTATTGCTTTAGCTCATGGCTTGCCTATTACTGGGGTTAATCACCTTGAGGGGCACATTTATGCTAACTGGCTGACTAATTCTACCCCTCTCTTCCCCCTGGTGTGCCTTATTGTTTCTGGGGGACACAGTGATTTGGTGCTGATGAGAGGGCACGGCGATTATGTGGTATTGGGGCGGACACGGGATGATGCTGCCGGCGAAGCCTTTGATAAGGCAGCCAGGATATTGGGCTTGGGTTACCCTGGTGGTCCAGCCATTCAGGAGGCAGCTAGAAATGGTAATGCCACCTCCATTCAACTACCTCGTGCCTGGCTCAAGGAAAGTAGCGACTTCAGTTTCAGCGGGGTCAAAACAGCCCTGCTGCGCCTGGTGGAAGGGGGTAAGGTTCTATCTGGGGCTGATGCTGCTGCCAGCTTTCAGGAGGCAGTGGTTGATGTCCTGGTGACCAAAACGGTAGTCGTAGCTAAGGAGTACGGAGCCAAGCAGATTTTACTGGGGGGAGGAGTGGCATCAAATGAGTTACTTCGTGAATGGTTAGTCAAAGATTCACCCATTCCGGTTCGGGTTCCCGAGCCGGTGTTATGCACTGATAATGCAGCTATGATTGCTGCCTGTGGCTACTACCGCTTCCAGGTAGGCAAGGTGGACGGCTTAGATTTGGATGTTATTCCCAGCCTCAGGCTGGGTTAAAGGACAGCGGTAGCATTTACCTTGAGTGCATAGAGTATTATAGATATGGATTAGCCCTTGTTGCCGCTGGGCGGAGTTGATTAGGCTACTGCTTAGCTTAAGCTGGTTGGTCATGTGCCTTTCTATTGAGTTTACTACTAGCTTAGGGTAGCGGTGATAAAGGTCAAAGGCTTTCCTCTCAATTTCTGGTCGGGAGGTAAGCCGGCCCCAGGCAACCATGAAGGGGAGGAGTACATTCACGGCAATATCAGCGGCTCGACTGCTACCTAAAAGGGTTGAACTTTTTATTCTATTACCTGAGCCAAAATCAAAGTGGCTTGCCCAGTAACCACTGGCGGTAACCACTAATCCCTTTTCTAATCTGCTGGGGCTTTGGCTGAGAGCTGCCTCCTTTACTGTATTGACTACCCCGTCAAATATCCCTTGTTGCCGGTAGCGGACTATGAGGTAACTCATGGCTACTAGGCGACGAACCGGGAAATTGTTTGGTCTGACCTTGAATAGGTGCCAGGCATTAGGCGACATTGCCCCGGTCTGGTAAAAAGAAGCCCATAGCCTCTCCAATTTGTCAATCCATTCACCATCTAATTCACCCTTCTGGTGCCAATGGCGGCGCTGTGAGGGAAGTAGCCCAGCCGTGCCCAGTAGTAGAGCCTGTTGTCGGGCAAGACATTCCTCGTCTGACATTTTACCTTGAGTCATAGATTCTAAAGTCTGGAGCGGCAACCTTCGGGCTAGCTCCAGGAAGGGGAGTTTATTCTTGGAGTAACCCAGAGCCCCCATTATCCCTTGGTAAAGGCATTGGCTTGCCCCCAGTTGAGCTAAATCGGCTTGAAACTTGGTAGCCTTGGCTAAAAACCGCTCCTCCCCAGCACTATCTAGAAATTTCGCCATAGTGCCCGCAGTCAGGCGTTCTACGCTTTTGAAGCAAGGCATACCCGAAGTGGTTGGGGAATATGCCCGGTTGGACCGCTGGCTAGTCAGGCTTTTTATGTATTTATCTAGCACCAGAATAGGAGCACCTTTACCATTCTCAAGAGTGGTAGCCTCACTGTCATGCCACATCACTACATGCAGGATTACCCGGTTATAGGCTGGGTCGTGGTGGTGTTGATGAGTTCGCCAACCGCTAGATTTAACATGAACTTCTATATCCCCCTTTATTAACCCTTGACTGGTGGTAATAACCGCATCCCTGAAATCAGCACCTCGGTCATCATTAATCCTTCCCGGGTAGATTATCCTTATCGGCTCGCCGCCTTCGGTGGTCAGCTCGGTTCTATCCAGTAATAGGCACTGCCAGATTTTAATAACTTGACTCTCTGCGAGATTGTTTATCAACCTCACCCCCTTTGGTACTCCTGCCTTTTCTACCACTGAACTTGGCTATAATCCCCCCTATTTAACACGATATCGTGTGTCATTAACCTAAATGAAGGCGGTTTTTAGCTAAACCGCCTATTTTACGACTGATTTAATTAAGCTCTTTAGCTTAACTGCATATCAAGCTCTTGCTTAAATGTCTGGTAAGCTGGCTCATCATACAGGGCAAAAACTACCCTTTTTAGCCCTGTTTCCCTGGTTGAGTGCTGGCGCACTTCACTAATCATTATCCTAGCGCATTCATCTAGGGGAAAGCCGCCAACACCGGTGCCTAAGGCGGGGAAGGCGATGCTCTTTATACTAATCTCATCAGCTCTAAATAGACTATTTTTTGTCGCCTGCATAATCTTTTCAGCATCAGTCTTTAGGTCTTGTGCCATCACTGCAGCATGTATAATGTACTTTGCTTTTAGTTTACCAGCTCCGGTAACTATTGCCTCTCCGACAGGGATAGGTCCCTTTGTAACCGCCTCGTCCTCTATTTCTTTACCCCCGGCTCTCTTCAACGCACCAGCTACCCCACCACCCATCCATAGTCGGTTATTGGCAGCATTTACCACAGCGTCAAGTTCAAGCCGGGCAATATCCCCTTTATAGACTTCAATGTTAATCATTTATTACCCTGATTATACACGAAACCGTGTATATGTCAAGATTTTTTAGGTTTCTTTGACGGGGTAGCCTTGTATTCAAACTGGGCTCGTTCAGCAATAATGGAAAGAAGGGTAGATGAGGCACCGCGGGGTTCATACCTCCCCGTTTCCCATTCGCTTATTGTTTGCTGACGCGTGCCTAGTTGGTCTGCCAGTTCGCGCTGGGTTAGACCTAGATGACGCCTTAAGGCTTGGATGTGCTCCCTATCCCATTGTGGTCGGTTCACTTTGCGGTTACTCATAATTAAATTTTACACGTTTCAGCGTAAATTGTCAAAATGAGGCATGTAACTCAATTATACTCAAGATAGAGATTTAGAGTAAAAGAACACTTTATAGAGAAGTAAAGGCTAATTTCAGCCCAAAATACCTCTTAGCTGCTGACATTAACTGTAAATAGTCATTTATTGAGTTGCGACATATGTTTACTTACGCTATTATTATAAGGCTGTTAGCAGTCTCAGAGTGAGAGTGCTAATAATCAAGTTCGTAGTGGTTAATTGAACTAGAAAAGGAGGACTGGAATGGAGGTTAAGCTTCAACCACTGGCTGACCGGGTAATAGTCAAGCCTATTGAAAAGGAGGGGGTGACCAAAGGAGGGATTGTTTTGCCCGATACCGCTAAGGAGAAACCCCAGGAGGGGGAGGTTATAGCTGTTGGTCCGGGCAGGTTATCCGAGGATGGAAAACGGATAGCTATTGATATTAAGGTGGGGGATAAAGTAATTTATACTAAGTATGGAGGCACCGAGATTAAAATTGAGGATGAGGAGGTGGTGATTTTGCGTGAGAGTGACATTTTGGCTAAGAGAGGTTAAATAACAAGTCAAGTTAGTAAGTAAGGAGGAAAGAATGGCTAAACAGATCATATATAATGTGGAGGCTAGGCAAGCTCTAAAGAGGGGGATGGATGCTTTAGCTAATGCGGTCAAGATAACCTTGGGACCTAAGGGGCATTGCGTGGTTCTGGATAAGAAATTTGGTCCACCAACGGTAATCAATGATGGGGTTACTATTGCCAAGGATATTGAGCTCCCTGACCCCTTTGAGAACATTGGCGCCCAGTTAATCAAGGAAGCTGCTAGTAAGACTAATGATGCTTGTGGGGACGGTACTACCACATCGACGATTCTGGCTCAGGCTATGATTACTGAGGGCTTTAAGAATGTAACTGCTGGGGCTGACCCCATGGCGATAAAGAGAGGCATTGAGAAGGCAACAGAGGCTATTATTGACGAGCTTAAGAGGCTATCTACCGAGGTGCGTGAGAAGGAGCAGATTGCCCAGGTGGGTACTATCACCGCTGTTGACAAAGAGATTGGCGATTTAATTGCTGATGTGATGGAAAGAGTGGGCAAGGACGGGGTTATTACTGTTGAGGAATCCAAAGGCATAAAGTATGAGATAGAGTATGTTGAGGGGATGCAAATTGACCGTGGTTACATTAGTCCTTATTTTGTAACTAATGCCGAGCGGATGGAAGCAGTGATAGACGACCCCTATATCCTTATCACTGACAAGAAACTCTCGTCTGTATCTGACCTTTTGCCGGCTCTGGAGAAGATATTGCAGGTGTCAAAGAACCTGTTTGTTGTAGCTGAGGAGGTAGACGGTGAAGCCCTAGCTACTCTGGTGGTCAATAAATTGCGGGGCACGCTTAATGTTCTGGCAGTTAAGTCTCCCGGTTTTGGTGAGAGGCGTAAGGCAATGCTAGAGGATATGGCAATTCTTACTGGTGGAAAGGTGATTTCGGACGAGTTGGGGCGTAAGCTGGAGTCGGTTACGGTGAGTGACCTAGGTAGGGCTCGTCGGGTAACTTCCGACAAGGATAATACTACTATTGTTGAAGGTAAAGGCTCGGAAGAGGCAATTAAAGGGAGAATCAAGCAGATTAAGGCTCTACTAGAGGATACTACCTCTGATTATGATCGGGAGAAGCTCCAGGAGAGGCAGGCAAAGCTGACAGGCGGAGTGGCTGTAATCAAGGTAGGAGCGGCTACCGAGATTGAGCTTAAGGAGAAGAAGCACCGAGTTGAGGATGCACTATCAGCCACCCGAGCCGCAGTAGAGGAAGGCATTCTGCCTGGTGGTGGTGTTGCCTTACTCAATGCAGCTAAGGTTTTGGACAAGCTAAAAGTTAGTGGAGACGAAGCTACCGGGGTTAATGTGGTTAGGAAAGCCATGGATGAGCCGATTCGCTGGATTGCTATAAATGCCGGTAGGGATGGGGCAGTAATAGTGGATGCGGTTAAGAAGAGCCCAGCAGGGGTCGGTTATGATGCCGAAGCTGATAAATTTGGTGATATGGTAAAAGCGGGCATCATTGACCCAACCAAGGTAGTACGGTCTGCCTTGCAAAATGCAGCTAGCATTGCGGCTATGGTTTTGGTTACTGAATCACTAGTTACCGATATACCGGAGAAGGAGAGAACAACAGCAATGCCTCCCGGTGGCTATGGCGGATATTAATTGAGGATTATTTATTAACCTTATCCCCTCCCCCTTAATAAGGGGAGGGGATAATAATTTTAAGAAGGTAAAGCCCCGCTTAAGCTCCTGACTGTCACAGCTTCAGGAGTTCTTCTTGGGGTTCATTGTCAGCAGTGGGACCAACTACTGCCAAGCGGAGCCGGCTACCTACTAATAGCTCTTGGGCTAACTGCTTAAGCTCATCAGCAGTAATGGCATCAATAACGGATATTACCTGGTCAACACTAAGAATGCGTCCGGTGAGAATCTCTTGTCCACCCATCCAACTGGCAACACTACGGCTATCCTCCATTCTTAGTAGTAAGCGTCCCTTGGCAAATTCCTTTGCCTTAGACAGTTCAGATTCGGGGATTACTTCCTTGAGCTGGGAAAGTTGCTCCAGGATAGCCTTGATGGCTACTAATAGGTTTTTGGGCTCTACTCCGGCATAAACAGTAATTGAGCCGGAGTCAAGGAAGTGCTCAACATAGCTATGAATGTTATAGGCGAGCCCTAGCTTATCACGAATCTCACTAAATAAGCGACTGCTCATACCCTCGCCGAGGATAACATTAAGCAGACCCAAGGTGAAGCGTCTGGGGTCAAAAAGAGATAAGCCGGGTAATGCCAGGCACAGGTGGGCTTGCTCCGTGTCTCTTGCCTCAATAAGTAGTCGCCGAGCCTGTTGTTCTGTATAAGCCAAATATCCAGAACGCGGTTGCCGGTTAGCCCAGTTAGCCAAAGCTTGGCTGACAGCGGTTACCATCGCCTGGTGCTGGATGTCGCCAGCAATAGTAATTACTGTGTTTTTAGGTGCATAGTGATTTGCCCGGTAGTCAAGCATTATGTCCCGGGTAATGGCAGTCACCGATTCCTTACTACCAGCTATATCACGTCCCAGGGGATGATTGGGCCATAGAAGCTCATCAATCAGCATATCAGCCCGCTGTGACGGGGAATCTCTATTCATATGAATCTCTTCAATGATGACCTGGCGCTCTCTTTCTATATCTACCGGGTCAAAGTTGGAGTGAAGTAGCATATCTGCCAGTACATCCAAGGCGAGGGGGAAGTGGGACTGAGCCGCCTTACACCAGTAAACGGTTAATTCCTTGTCGGTACCCCCGTTAAGGATTCCACCCACACCTTCTATGGTTTCAGAAATTTCTCTGGATGTTGGTCGCTTTGGTGTGCCTTTAAAGCACAGATGCTCAATAAAATGGGAGACGCCTGACTGGGCTTCAGTCTCGTATCGGGAGCCGACCCCGATAAAAATGCAAACCGATACCGAGCGAGTATGAGGCATAGTGGCGGTGATAATTCGTAGTCCATTATCTAGAGTCGTCTTTTGATACAATAATTCACCCCTTTTTAGATATTCTAGCGGTATTCCTAATTCGATGTCAATTTGGGGTGTCTGATGAGGTAAGGCAGGTATTATAAATTGACTTCAATGGTGGGCACTGGTAATATTGGGGAAATGATGCTCAAACTTCCACTTTTTCCATTAACCGCTGGGGTAAGTAACCAGGGTCGCCTCATAATTGGCGGCTGTGATACTGTGGAGCTAGCCACTGGGTTTGGCACGCCGCTACATCTATTTGATGAATTTAGCTTGTGCAGTAAGTGCACCGAGTTCAGAGAGGAGTTTGGTCAGCGCTATAAAAATACCTTGATTATTTATGCCTGTAAAGCCTTTATAAATCGGGCTCTGGCACTCGTCCTAAACGAGGAGGGGCTGGGGCTGGATGTAGTCTCTGGCGGAGAGCTTGGTATTGCCCAATCGGTTGGCTTTCCCCTAGATAGGGTCTATTTCCATGGTAACAATAAATCAGCCGAGGAAATCAGGCTAGCGTTGAAATGGCGCGTTGGTCGCATCGTGGTTGATAATTTTCACGAGCTTGCTATGCTAGGTGAAATGGCTAAGGAGCAAGGCTATATACCTGATATATTGCTGCGCCTGTCTCCAGGGGTAGAGCCTCATACTCACCAGTATATTGCTACCGGCGCTATTGATAGTAAGTTTGGCTTTCCGTTAGCTAGTGGGGAAGAGGCGGTGGCTCAAGCTATGTCAGCACCTAGCCTGAACCTTATCGGTTTGCACTTCCACTTGGGCTCTCTCATCTTTGACGCTGAGCCGTATGAGGAGGCTATTGAGCTTATACTCGCCTTGGCTGCGGAAATGAAGCCGAAATATGGTTTTGAACTTAAGGAATTAAATGTTGGTGGTGGCTTTGCCATTCAGTACACCCTGGATTCTCCGGCTCCACCGGTATCTATCTATGCTGAGGTGATAACATCTAAGATTATTAGTAAATGCCGGGAGCTAAAGCTGACATTGCCGCGGCTTATCGTTGAGCCGGGAAGGGCAATAGTGGGACAGGCTGGGGTGGCACTATATGAGGTGGGGGCGGTAAAGGACATACCCGGTATTAGGTGCTATGTTTCGGTGGATGGCGGCATGGCTGATAATATTCGCCCTGCCCTTTATGGGGCTAAACAAGAGGCGGTAGTAGCCAATAAGATGATGGAAAAGGAGGCAGGCAAGGTTACTATTGCCGGCAAGTTTTGCGAGTCTGGTGATATATTAGTTAAAGATATTAATCTGCCCCCGGTTTCAGCCGGTGATATTATAGCTATACCTGGTTGTGGTGCTTATTGCCTACCAGGTGTGATTTAGTTTAGATGTGGCAACTAATTGGGCAACCCAGGGTTGTAACCTTACTCCAGCGTAGTCTGGAGAGAGGGATGGTGGCTCATGCCTATCTTTTGGTTGGTCCGCCTCATGTGGGTAAGATGACCGTGGCTCTAAATCTGGCGCAGGCGTTGAACTGCGAGGCGGCTGAGCCTCCGTGTGGGGAATGTGCTTCGTGTCAAAAAATAGCTTTGGCTAATCACGCTGATGTCCAGATTATAGGTTTGACCCAAAATAGGGATTCAGCCGAGGCTAAGCCTCGGGTAGAGATTGGCATTGACCAGATTAGACAAATGCAGCACTCGGCTAGTTTGCCACCATTTGAAGGCAGGTATAAGGTATTTATTATTGATCAGGCTGAGCGATTATCAACTGAAGCAGCTAACTGCCTGCTTAAAACTCTAGAAGAGCCTGTAGGCAAGATAATCTTTATCTTGCTGACTACTAATGACAGGCTCCTGCCAGCCACGGTAGTTTCTCGTTGCCAGCGGCTGGAGTTATCCCCTATGGCGGCTAGTGAGGTAGAGGCTGCCCTTAATAGCGGCTGGGGCATTGAGCCACAAAAAGCTAAGCTTCTGGCTAGGCTTTGCCACGGCTGCCTGGGTTGGGCGGTATCGGCTGCCCTTGATGATGATTTGCTCAAGCTTCGTGCCAAGAGGATAGATAGATTACTTGATATTACTGAGGCTGATTATGAGGAGCGTTTTGCTTATGCTGCTCAGTTGGCAGCTCAGTTTAGCCAAAATAGGGGGTTGGTTCAGGAGGAACTAGATTTATGGCTTGACTGGTGGCGTGACCTGCTATTAGTTAAGGCAGGGTGCCGTGATATTATTACTAATGTTGACCTTGAAGCCAGGCTGATTGAGGGGGCTAGGAGTTATAGCCTGGCTCAGATAAAGGCTGTTATTAGTAGCCTTCAGGCGGCTGGAGAGCAGCTTAGACAGAATGCCAATCCGCGGCTGGTGCTGGAGGTGTTAATGCTTGATATACCTAGGAGGTGTATTTCAGTAAACTATGGCTGAGATTGTTGGCATACGCTTCAAACGAGCCGGTAAAGTATATTACTTTGACCCAGCAGGTATTGACCTTGAGGCAAATGACTATGTAGTAGTCAAGACAAGTCGTGGTCTGGAGCTGGGGCGAGTAGTTATTTCCCCCAAGCAGGTATTAGCTAGCGAGGTGACCACACCGTTGAAGCCGATATTGCGCAAGGCAGAGGCTGAGGATGCTAAACGTGCCCAGGAATTTGAGAGTAAGGAACAGGAGGCTTTAGCTGAGTGCGGTAAGCTGATTGCCAAACTAGGTCTGCCAATGAAACTACTATCTGCTGAATATAATCTTGATGGCAACCGTCTTACCTTTCTGTTTAGTGCTGGCGAGAGGGTTGATTTCCGTGAGCTGGTTCGGGAATTAACTAACCGTTTTAGGGTACGGGTGGAACTAAGGCAAGTGGGACCAAGGGATGAAGCCAAGCTGATGGGCGGCTTTGGTAGGTGTGGTCGTCCTCTATGTTGCATGAGTTTCTTAAGTGAGTTTGCCCCAGTTTCTATTCGGATGGCCAAGGAGCAGGACTTACCCCTTAACCCGATGAAGATATCAGGTGTTTGTGGTAGATTATTGTGTTGCTTAGTCTATGAGAGTGAGCTATACCATACTATGAAGGGGAAATTGCCCAAGGAGGGTCAGCGAGTATCTACACCTATGGGGGAAGCCAGGGTAGTCGGGGGTAACCTACTGAAGGAAACGGTAATAGTTGAGCTGGAGAGCGGGGCGACTGTGGAATTGCCTCTCAGTGAGATTTCTATTATAAACCACTGAAAAACGTTTTCATTGTGGGAGATATTTTTGCCATTCATTCTGGGTTTGTAGGTAGTGGTAGGGGATGTAGAAAGGCATGCTCCCCCGTGGGGGATTAGGTTGACAGATTAATCGCATCTTGGCTTCTTCAGGGGTTCTGCCCGCCTTACGCCGATTACAGAGTATGCAGGCACTAACCACATTTCCCCAGCTATGTTCGCCGCCTTGATATCGGGGAATAACATGGTCAAAGGTAAGTTGCCTAGTTTCCTTGCCACAATACTGGCAGGTATATTGGTCGCGGTTAAAAACCTCAAGGCGAGTTAGCTTCCTCTCAGGTCGGGGACGCTTAATCATATAAGCCAGTCGGATTACTGAAGGGAGGGGGAAAATATGGTTGGCTGAGCGGATAAATCCTGAGCCATTCTCTAACATATCAGCCTTACCTCGATAGAGTAACACTATTGCTCGCCGGGCTCGACATATATTAAGCGGCTCATAGTTCTGATTTAGCACTAGGACAGGAAGATTTATCATATCTAAGGCTTCTCTCTATACGACAACTTATCTATTCTACTAAAAAACATTTGGCTATGCAAGTTTGGGAAAAAGGTGTTTATCTCTCACTTTGATTTCTTCCTCGATTTCAGGTCAATGCCATATTGCGCAGCCAAGTCTTGGATAACCAGCTTTACCGTCTTTGCTTTAGCCTTGATATCTGAATCATCAACCTGATTGTTAATTAAAATCTCTCTTGCCTCATCTACTGCCTTGCTGACTAAATTGGGGGGGGCATTAGGGTGTAGGCAAGGCAGTAAAAGCTCATTGACCAACCCTCATTGTAGTTATCCAGTAGTTCTTCCACCAGCAAGCGCCTTTCCCTTTGCTCTTCAAGCCAGACCTGTAATCCAACCCGTTTGATTCTTTTCAAGTTCTCCCGGGCGACTCTGCTCTCTTGATCTGTCCCCCAAAATATTCTGCGGTATCTTTCACAGGGAAAGTCCTCGCACTCAATACAGGTGACAAACCCCCGCTTCATGACACAGCATCTATAAGTGCTGCACCATGAATGCTGCTCCCCCAGCCGATGCATCTGCTTGGCGCTTTCGATTGGTATTTGGTGCACAGACCACAGAATATCCCACAACAACCAATCAGATTTCTCTCTTCCTCAACTGGGTTCATTACGATAGTCTTGGCTCCAGCGCTCTTTTCGGGCACGGCGAGATATTTTCTTTGGGCTAGACCGTAAATCAGTCCGGTAGTCAGGAGCAATGATATTCCATACCACGCTGAGTTTGGGGTCGCTCAATCTGGAACTGATGGGATTTTCAATTTCATCTAGTGCACAGCGGGTGGTAATTACTGTCGCCAGCCGGGCATTATAACGGTGGTTGATAACCTGGTAAAGCTTTTCCTGTGCCCAAGGGGTGGTTGACTGCTCACCAAAGTCATCCATGATAAGCAGTGGTGTATTCTTTACCGATTCAAAGAGTTGGTCATAGGATACCTTGCTCTCAGGGCTGAAGGTAGAGCGTAGATGGTCAAGGAAATCAGGTACTACTACGAACAAGGTTGGCTTGCCAGCTTGAAGGCGATGGTTGGCAATAGCCGCTGCTAGATGGGTTTTACCACAGCCGGTATCCCCTACTAATATTAGCCAGCCATCGGGTGATTGGGCAAAGCCAAGGGCTAAGCGGTAGGCTTGCTCCAAATTCTGGCGTTGTTCTGGCAACAGATTAACCCGCCTCCAGTCAAAATTATTAAAGGTCATACTCTTTAGTAGCTCTAAGTTGAGACTGCCTGTATAGTCCAGTAAGGAGAGTTGTCTTTCCTCAACCACATATATCTGGCATAGTTTAGGGTCGTTTAGGCGGGTGCGTATTCTTTCTTCTAGCTGCTCAATAGGAATGCTGGTAGTAATCACGGTAGGCAGTTCACCGTTAAAGCGATGATTTAGCAATTGGTCTAGTTTTTCTTTAGCCCATGGTGTGCTGCTTTGAGCCCCTAAATCGTCTAGAATTAATAATGGGGTGTTGCGCACCCGGTCAAAGAACTCGTCATAGGGCATTTCACTAGAGGGGCTGAAGGCAGAGCGCAGGTGGTCTAAAAGGTCAGGGATGGTGATAAAGAAAATAGGGTAACCTTGGCTTAAGCGCTCATTGGCGATAGCTGCCGCCAGGTGTGTCTTACCACAGCCACTGGGACCAACCAGGATTAACCACCCTTTGGGTTCAGCGGCAAATACCTTTGTCGCCTCATAGGCACAGTTAAATTGCTCCTTGCTGATAGGATTCCCACTTCTCCCCTGAGGGAGTAGGTTATCAAAGGTGAGGCGAGTCAACGACCCGAGGTTGCTATATAGCTGTAAGCGGGCTTGTCGCTCTTTATCTAATTCCTGTTGGGTGCAGCGGCAGGCAATAACTCGGCTGAAATCTGGTTTACCTGAAGTTAGAAGAGGATGAACAAATCCCGTCCCTTTACAGATAGGACAGCTTGAGCTTGATGAGGCGTCTTCTGGTTCTTCAGCGCCTGACCATGTGCCCGTATTTGCCCTTGATATATTTATCCGGGCTTGTCTTCTGTGTAGAATCTCTCCTATATGTTCCATTACTCCTACCTTCTGATGACCAGCGCTCTAGAATCTTGGCAATATATCTCCAGTTTCGCTTGTTAAGAGACACCGCCTCTTTGATAGCATCTTTAATCCAAGTTACGGGATAGAGTTTCTCTGCCTCACTCAGCTCATCGGCAATCATGGGGGTTAGCATACCGATGTTCTCTTCGTAAAGGGTGAAGATATCAGGCTGCTCTTCAGGCTCAACATAGGTTTGTCCCCCAGCTTTCGCCCCAGGAAGACGAAGCTCACCATTTTGAATCTTAGTCACAATCTGTCTATCGTGTTCAGTATTGAGGAAGTAAAAGTCCTCGGCCACTCCATCTCTATCTAATACAATATGAAGGATAGTTCCCCGCCGTATAGCCATCTCCAGGGCTGTATGCAGCACCTCGCCGGGTGGCTTTGCTGCCTGTCTGAGGCTATTCATTAGGTTGGTATTACCTAAAAGCTCTCTATAGGTGATGAAACGGGGATAGCCCCTTTTTTGGTAAAGTGCCTCAAAAATGTGAAGGGTTAACTTCAGCTCAGTAATATTACTGATTTGTGGCAATAATGTGCTGAAGAAAAGATTGGGTAGGGGGGTAAACTGCATCTTGGCTGGGAAACCTTTAAACTGCTCCATAGTCAGCTTGCTCTTCTTTAGCTTAATATCCTCGGACTTAGCTATCGGAATCTGAAGTTTAAATGCTTCATAACAAACTTGGCTCTTCACGAGTAATATTGTCGAACTTAGCTAGGTTGTGCATAAAACGCAATTTCACTTGACCGGTAGGTCCGTTGCGGTGCTTAGCAATTATGATATCAGCAATCTGGCGTGGATAGTCTCTATCAGGGTGCAGGTTTTGCCATTCCTCTACGGTATAGTAGTATTCATCTCGGTAGATAAATAGAACAACATCGGCATCCTGTTCAATGGTACCGCTTTCACGCAGGTCAGAGAGTTGGGGTATATGTGAAGCTCGCCACTCCACTGCCCGACTGAGCTGTGATACGGCTAGCACGGGCACATTAAGCTCACGAGCTAACGCCTTAAGGGAACGAGAGACAAAGCTAATCTCCTGAACCCGGCTTTCTCCTCTGCCATCTCCCTGCATCAGTTGCAGGTAGTCAACGATAATAAGGTTGATGCCACGCTCATAGTGGAGGCGGCGGGCTTTGCTTCGCATCTCTACTACTCGGAGTTGGGGGGAATCATCAATATAGATTGGTGCTTCAGAGAGGTGACCGGTAGCATCCATAATCCGTTTCTCCTCTTCTTCATTGGGCAGACCAAGACGAAGTCGCCTTGAATTGACCCCGGATTCACTAGCCAGCATGCGCAGCACCAGTGCCTCTCTTGCCATCTCCATGCTGAATAGAGCCACGCAAGCCCCTTGCTCTACAGCAGCATTTCTGACGATACTAAGGGCTAGGCTTGTTTTACCCATACTGGGTCTGCCAGCAATGATAATCAGGTCAGAGCGCTGAAATCCGCCTAAGAATTCATCCAGACCGGTGAAAGCAGATAGCACATAGGGGATTGGCTCAGTGTAGCCTTCTACTTCGGCACCGGGGGCAGGAGCAGTAGTTTCAAAGTACTTATCTAGCACTTGGCGGATGTGGACGAAGTCTCGCGGGCTCTGCCCGTGACGGAGACTAAACAGCACATCCTCAGCTCTACTAAGGCTGGCATCAACATCTGGGTCGGCTTGATAACCTATTGCCGCAATTTGATTAGCGGCAGTAATCAGGCGGCGCATTACTGATAGGCGATAAACAATTTTAGCATAGTGCTCAATATCAAGGGAGGTAGGGCAATTGGATATTAGGTGACTTAAATAGGCAGCACCGCCACACGCCTCTAGTTTTTGTTGTCGTGCCAGCTCTTGAGCTACTGTTATCTGGTTTATCGCCTCATCGTGCTGGTAAAGCGATAGGCATGCTCCATATACCCATTGACTTTGTTCATGATAGAAGTCTTCCTGCTGAAGGAAGGTAGCAATTTTATAGATAGCGGCACCATCTATCAGCAGTGAACCGATAACTGCTTCCTCAGCATCAATATCATGCGGCGGCAATTTTTCGCCATACACTTTAGTCTGTTTCCTTTTCGGTAACAGTAACCTTAATTTTGGGTATTATATCCTTAGCCAATCTAATGGTTACCTCATAGTTACCAAGTTGACGGATAGGCTCAACTAACTCTACCTTCCTTTTGTCAATAACTAATCCAGCGCTGTTGTTTAGCTCGGAAGCAATATCGGCACTGGTGATTGAGCCAAACAAGCGGTCTTTGGCTCCAACTCGAGCTTTCAGGATAATCTCTTTGCCTTCTAGCTGCTGAGCTAGTCCAACTAGTTCAGCCCGGGTATCAGCTTGACTCTGGACTTTCATTTTGAGCTGTGTGCTGCTAGCTGGAGACCCAGCTAACAAGGCTAGCTTTTTGGGGATGAGAAAGTTCCTACCGTAGCCACTAGCTACTTCTTTTACCTCACCGGCTTTAGCCACATTGGGCACATCTTGCAGGAAAATAACCTTCATAGTTTTCCCTTCTTATAATTATACTTCATCTGGTGGTGAAGTGAAAGGTTATCAGTAAAGAAACTTGTTGGCATAGATGGCGGCGGTGGCGCCGCTACCGGCGGCAATTATTGCTTGTTTGGCAGAGTCGCGGCATATATCACCAGCAGTAAAAATACCGGGTATTTCAGTCTCCATCTTGTCATTGGTAATAATATAACCAGTAGGGTCCAAAGGCAAAATGCCCTTAAGATAGTCGGTGTTAGGCTTGAGCCCGATGGATATGAAGATTCCAGCCACATTCAGGGCAGATTTTTCCCCCGTTTTCACCTCATGGAGCTTGATTCTTTTAACCAAATCTTCGCCCTCAATTTCGTCAACTACGGTATTCCACAAGAATTCTATTTTGGGTTCAGAGAAAGCTTTTTCCTGTAGAAGGCGACTGGCGCGGAGCTGGTCACGGCGGTGTATCACGATTACCTTGGAGGCAAACTTGGCAAGATGAAGGGCTTCAGTAATAGCGGCATCGCCACCACCCATTACTGCTACTGGCACCTCTCTGAAGAAGGAGGCATCACAAGTAGCACAGTAGGAGACCCCTTTACCAGTAAATTCCTTTTCTCCAGGTATGCCTAATTGGCGCCGTTCTGAGCCGCTGGCTATAATCACTGCTTTAGCTATAAAGTTGCCTTCGGTCGTCTTTACCACTTTTTGCTCCTCTCGGAGCTCAATGCCAGTAGCCTCAGCGATAATAACCTTTAGCCCATATTTGGTTGCCTGCTGGTACATTAACTGACCCAGCTCAAAGCCGCTAATGCCTTCAGGAAAACCGGGGAAATTGTCTACCCGCTCGGCATTTACTATCTGACCACCGACCAGCCCCTTTTCTATCAGCAAGCTATTTAGCCTGGCTCTTGAGGTGTAAAGTCCGGCGGTAAGTCCAGCCGGACCTCCGCCAATAATAACTACTTCATATTTCTTATTCACAGTCTTTAGTCCAGAGCAGCATCCAAATCTCGCTTTAGCTCTGCCTTGGGCTTATAGCCAACTATCTGTGAGAAGGGCTGTCCCTTTTTGAAGATGATGAGATTGGGAATCGCCATTATGCCATATTTGGCAGCAGCCCTTTGGTTCTGGTCAACATTCAACTTAGTAATGGTTATCCTACCGCTATACTCTTCAGCCAGTTCTTCTAGCACAGGGGCAGCCATAAGGCAAGGTCGACACCAGGGTGCCCAGAAATCCACCAGCACTGGCGTCTCTGCCTGTAGTACAATTTCATCGAAGTTGCTGTCATTTATCGTAATCGGTTTATTCATAGCTCTCCTCCTTGATTATCTGTGAGATACCTCACTCTACTACCTGTTTGGCTAAACCAATGGCATTTTTGATAGCCCTAGCTTGACTACGTCCGTGAGCCACAATGATATTTCCATTTACCCCCAGCAGACATGACCCGCCATATTCTCTGTAGTCCATTCTTCTTACCAAGGAGCCTAATCCTACATCATAGAGCAAGGCGCGTCCATGAAGGTGATAGGCTCTGGAAATAAGCGGCCCTACTTGTCGCACATTTATGAAGGTGTCGCCTAAACCTTCAAGAGTCTTGATTACTATATTTCCGGTGAAGCCATCGGTAACGACGATGTCTACGGTTCTTTCTGGTATGTCTTGTCCTTCTATATTGCCGACAAAGTTTAAACTGGTCTTTTTGAGAAGCTTATGGCTTTCCTGAGTTAAGCGGTTGCCCTTGGTTTCCTCTTCACCATTGCTGAGTAAGCCAACCCGTGGTGAGCTGATGCCGAGAATTTCTCTAGCGTAGATAGTGCCCAATTGAGCAAATTGAACCAAGAAACTTGGTCGGCAATCGGCATTGGCACCAGCATCAATAAGAAGAATGGGGGCAACGGCGTTGATGTGAAGCAGACTGCCTAAGGCAGGGCGTTGGATACCCTTTACTTTCCCTAGATTGAGAAGAGCGGCACCCACTACCGCTCCACTATTGCCAGCGGAGACAAAGGCTGAGGCAGTGCCATTCTTTACCATGTTAATACCAACTACTATTGAAGAATCTAGCTTATTGCGGATAGCCTTGAGCGGTGACTCACCAAGCTCAATAGTCTGGCTAGCCTCAACAATAGTGATGCCCGGTTTGTTTAAATAGCGACCTGCCAGCACGTGGAGTATGGATTTCTTGCCTACCAGAGCAATATCTACCTTGTATTCTTGGGCTGCTTTTATGGCTCCCTTGACTATTTCGTGGGGAGCATACTCTCCACCAGTGGCATCAATAGCAATTATCATCTACTTTCTCGGTTAAAGTTTTTAAGTGCTGGGGCTCCTCTCCCACAGGTCACATCGACCTCCCCAACGAGCAAGAACCTGACCATCAAGCGAAAGCTGGGCAATCTCACATAGGTTAGGACAGGATTTGCATTGAAATGAGGAGGTGTGATACTTTACTTCACTTACACTAAATCCCCTGAACCTGCTTCCATTGTCGTTATTTAGCATCTCTTCGTGCACCAGTAAGGCGGCTCCGATTGCCCCCATAATCTCATGGTGGGGTGGAACAATAATTTGGATACTAAGCTCCTCTTGAAGCGCCTTTACTATAGCCTGGTTAAAGGCAACCCCGCCCTGAAATACTACCGGCGATTTAATATCCTTGCCTAAGCCAACATTATTAAGGTAGTTACGCACTAGCGCTTGGCACAGTCCATAGATAATATCCTCAGTCCGATGCCCCATTTGTTGTTTGTGAATCATGTCTGATTCAGCAAAAACGGTGCATCGCCCAGCAATGCGCACCGGGGTATCACTAGCCAATGCCCGTCGGCTGAACTCCTCAATGCTCATATTAAGGCGCAACGCTTGATGGTCAAGAAAACTACCG
>Ga0209986_10001575_pt1 | contig 21692 bp, 21 predicted proteins | sample BlataG_FD_183168 | JGI IMG/M metagenome (GOLD analysis project Ga0209986, IMG submission 183168) | Deep subsurface microbial communities from Black Sea to uncover new lineages of life (NeLLi) - Black_00105 metaG (SPAdes) (version 2) | ecosystem: Environmental > Aquatic > Marine > Oceanic >... | reverse complement strand
ATATTGGTGATTGGTATTCACATCGCGGTGAGAATGGGCGGACAGGCAGGTTTGGGGCTTTATTTGCGCTTAGCAGCAGTGGGTGAAGGCGCTACTATTGTGCGAGTGGGAACCGCGATTTTGGGACCTAGAGATTGGAAAAACAATTAAGGATACTACCTAACTCATGGCAATCATAGCAAACCTGGTACACAGAATTATACAATTGATTACTCTAGTGGTGATCATCCAAACTGTATTGACTTATTTCATGTCGCCATACGATCCTATTCGTCATTTTTTTGACAGGATTGTCAATCCATTATTGGCGCCAATTAGAAGAATAATCCCTCCAGTTGGCATGCTTGACTTAAGTCCGTTGATTCTAATTATCCTGCTTCAAGTCATTGATGTCTTGATAAGGAGTCTTCTGCTTGCGTTCTAGGTCAATACAGTTATTGATCTCTAGAAGTATGTATCGAAATTTTTGTACTTACTCCACTAGGATGTCTCGAGTTTTTACCACTTAGGTCACCAATAGCACGAAGAGGAAAATCTTTGTGATCTCTAAATACTTTGTGGTAGGTGTATCAGAGAATCTCTGTGGTAAATAAGTTTGCAACATTCACTAAACGCAGAAGTACCGAGGTGGTTTGATATCCATGGATGAAGATTTTAATAACACAAAGTTGAAAATTCGTGTTACACCGCGCGCAAAGCGCGATGAAGTCTATACCATTCTAGAAGATGGAACTGTAAAGGTCCGCCTAACTGCTCCTCCAGTTGAAGGGAAAGCAAACAAAGCCTTAATAAAATACTTCTCAGGAATATTTGAAATTCCCCGTTCCCAGATTGAAATCCTATCAGGCTTTAAAAGCCGTAATAAAAGAGTGTCTATCCAGGGTATGGGTTCAGTTGAAATTTATGATAAGCTGAATGAAATAGTAAAGCGACCGGATCAATAAGTCACCCGATTGAAAAAATTCATACTTTCGGGCTATCCGAAGTAAAGGATTCTCCCGCAGGTGTCACAGCGAGTGATCTGGTTTGGTGATCGTGATGAATGCAAGAGTGTGGCACTGAGGAGTGACCCGCAAGCAGAACAAGCCTTATTCGAAACTTTAGCTACAGCAATCCCTCGGCGCTGCACTCGCAGTTGTTGATATAGAATCAGGTCGTCTTCTGGGATTGCCCCTGTTGTTGCGGTTCTTTCTCCCTGTAGGCGCACTAATTCATTTTCAAGTTTGACCTTTTCGTTTGATAAATCACTTTGTATCTGATTGTAGCGGGATTGTTTTTTTTCCAATTCGTGGACCGCGTTGTCATATTGAGAAGCGGCTTCTTCTTCAGCTAACATGGCTTCTAAAAGTTGATCTTCCAAAACTTCGAGATATCTTTTTAATGCCGCGGCTTCATTTTGTAAGTCCTGTAATTCCTTGGGGTTCTTTACTTTCCCGCCGTATAAAGTAGCTTCGGATTGTTCGATCTTTACTCGCTGTCCGCTTACATTATCTTCAGCGCGCTGTAGGGCTTTGCGAAGTTCTTTCAACTCTTGTTCGGCACTTTGCACAGTTCTGATCCCCCGTTTCAGGACCTCGTCGTCCTTTAAGGCCACCTCTATTTCCGCCACCCGGGTGTCGCGGCGGTCAATTTGGTTGTCAGTTTGTTGTAAACGGTAGAGTTTAAAAGGACTGCTCATGCTTATTATCTTTCCTCTTTACAGATATTGATGAATTAACAAGAGTGATTGACCCCATGACGAGGTAGATTATAGGAGTGGTTTATGAATAAAGCAAGAGCAGGTGCCTCAGGGGTGATACTGGACCACGATGTATCTGCAATAGGAAAAATGTTATTCTGGAGGATTTCATGGAAAACTGTGAAAAGATGGATTAAGTATTTTTGGGCGGCATTGTCGGAGAGGATACGGCTTGGTCGATCGACCGCTTGACCAACCGGTATGCCATATTAATGGTATCTAATACCGTAACGATCAGAGCAATAACGAAGGCCATCCGGAAGGCTTGTATGCTAATGATTTGCATCATTTCCATACTGGGTGTCGAGCCATCCGGCAGCGCCTCCAAGGTCGGTAAAAAGCCGGCGACTCCTTGTTGGGTCAGCCATGTATTGTGACCGGTGATTAGCACATACAGCACGTAAATGCCGAACAGGTTGGTGGCGATCTTAGCGATGCGGGTGCTGGTTTCCCAGTGACCTCTCCAGAGCAAGATCACATCCAACCCGATGCCGAGCAGCATTGTCAGGATGATCAGGGGTATATAACTGATGATCACCGGATTGAGGATGAATTCCATGCCGGGGCTGAGGACCACCCCGATTTTGTCCGGCAGGAAGAGAAGAATTGCGATGATGACAAGACCGACGGTGATCTCGGCGACGGTCCAGCCGCGATTAATAGTATCCGTCTCTTCAATGGCTGGTAGATCGCGCGGATCCCACTCCTCCTGCTCGGTTTCGGGTCGCACGTCGAAACGCTGGAGCACAGCGAAGACCAGCACAATGCTGCCGAAAGCAAAGAAAATGCTAGCGATGAATTCCCCAAAAAATTCTAAAGCTGGTAGGGTTTCCTGGTTGAAGACAATGGTAACACCCAGCATAACCAGTTGTACGATGGCGAATACACTTAGCGTGATGCCTACCACCATACGGAAGAGGGGGAATAACTTTGGGCCAATTAAGTATTGTCCCTCCGGCCAGTAGGAGGCGGCTACTCTCTCTGGAGAACCGAATTCCTTCAACAAGGCGATCACCTCTTCTTGGCTGGCTTCACCCCCCACCTGGGCTTCTAAGGTGTCCACCAGGGTGGATTGCAGTTCGGCCTGGATATCAGCCCGGTTTTTACGGGGCAAATGACGCCCGACTTCACGTATATAGCGCTCAATAAGATCCACAACTATCTCCTTTATTTTCACTCAATAATTCTTCCATCACCCCGGTAAGTTGCTGCCAGTCATCAATCAGCACTAGGAAGAGTTCTCTGCCCATGGGGCTGATGACATAGTAGCGGCGCGGATGTGAACCTTCAACGTTCCATTCGCTTTGAAGCAATCCCTGTTCTTCCAGGCGGCGCAGCAAGGGGTAAAGCGTGCCTTGCTCTATGTCCAGACCTTGCTTCGCCAGTTGGTCGATGAGGGCGTAGCCGTATCTGGCTTCCTTTAGCTGGCTGAGTGTGGCCAGGACCAGGGCGCCGCGCCGGATCTCTTGGGTGAACTTTTCATGTAAAGTTACAATTTTTTCATTATTCATCGTATATAACATTATACTAAATAATACACAGTATTGTCAAGACAATAATAATGTATTCTAGAAAAGAATATATAGAAGGCGAGGTGATAATGTCAGTACGTATTAAAAATAGGTTTTGTAGAGTTCATGCTTCAGCGGATGGGTGATGAACCATGGGCATCACCTGGGTTGGGTTTTGAACTAAGCAGGTGGTAATCGGAGATACAAAATTAGGGAGCGATTTTATGATACTATTTGAGAGGATTTATGTTTGAACTATCATTGAATTTGTATGGTACTTAATGTGGTCAGACGAACTGATATGATATGCGCGTTGATTTGTTATCAAATCCATGCATTATTGATAGATAACATGGTTGGAGAAAATTATGACCGATGTGCAAAAATTCGCTGAAAAACTTATAACTAACATTGAACATGTAATTATCGGAAAACGATCCTCGGTTGAATTGGCTGTGACTGGACTACTGTGTCAGGGACATCTGTTAATTGAAGATGTCCCGGGAGTGGGCAAAACGATGCTTGCCCGCAGTCTGGCTCGCTCCCTTGGTTGCTCGTTCAGCCGCATTCAATTTACTCCTGACATGCTGCCAAGCGATGTCACGGGGGTGTCGATATTCAATCAGGTTAGCCGGGAATTTGAATTTCGCCCGGGACCGGTGATGGCACAAATTGTGTTGGCTGATGAGATCAATCGCGCCACGCCGAAGACCCAGGCTGCCTTGCTCGAAGCGATGGAGGAGCGAACGGTGACGGTTGATGGAGTTACCAGACCTTTGCCTCGCCCATTTATGGTCTTCGCTACCCAGAACCCAATTGAATATGAAGGGACATTCCCTCTTCCCGAAGCCCAGGTTGACCGGTTCTTGGAGCGAATCAGGCTGGGTTACCCGTCGTCTGAAGATGAGATCCGGATTCTGGAGAAGCAGCAATACCGGCATCCGTTCGAGGATCTTGAACAGGTCGCGGCTGTTGAAGAACTGATCCAGATGCAGGAAGCGGTAAAGGATATTTTTGTCTCCTCGGCTTTGAAACAATACATCGTGAATCTGATGCACCAGACCAGGAATCATTCAGAAGTTTACCTCGGAGCAAGCCCGCGCGGCAGTCTGGCATTGTATCGCACCTCGCAAGCTCGAGCTGCGATCGCAGGTCGTGACTATGTGCTACCGGACGATATAAAGGCTTTGGCTGTTTCCACAATGGCGCATCGAGTCATCCTTGGTCCGGGGGCACGGCTGCGAGATCTGAGTGACACTCAAATCGTAGAGGAGATAATAAACAGCATGCCTGTACCAGGGGGAGACCCGACTCAAAGTTATGAACGAATGGATAAGAAGGAGTCCTCGAACAAAAGCGCTCCAACTGAAGGGTAAACATGACTTACGCACTACGCGTAGTCCTAATTCTTCTAGCATTGAGCCTTTTAGCTGGCGCAATTACAGGCTCTACACTTTACTACCGGCTGGCATATCTGTGGGCGTTCTTAGTTATTTCCAGCTGGCTAATGTCTGTAATGTCGTTACGAGGCATTAAAGTACAGCGGATGGCGCGCACTTTACGCTCACAGGTGGGGCTTGTATTTGAAGAGCGATATGAGATCTATAACAATGGGCGGTTCCCACGTTTGTGGATCGAGGTGCGCGATGAATCATCGCTACCAGGATCGCATGGATCTCATGTGATAACGATGATCGGGGGACACGAGGGTCATTCATATTTGGCGCGCACACGTTTAACTGTTCGAGGAGTTTTCCCGTTGGGACCAACTGTGTTGGCATCTGGTGATCTGTTCGGGATGTTTCCTATCACGCGACCATTTACCAGTCAAAATTCGCTTTTGGTATATCCGATGATGGTCGATGTGTACAGTTTTCCGAACCCACCCGGCTTGTTGCCGGGTGGAGAGTCCTTAAGGCGTCGAACACCTCAAATCACATCCAACGCGGCTGGAGTTCGTGAATACGAACCCGGAGACCCACTCAATCGAATTCATTGGATCAGCACAGCACGCAGGGACCGAATAATCGTGAAGGAGTTCGAACTTGATCCGTTAGCGGATGTTTGGTTATTTGTTGATGCGGAGCGTTCAGTGAATGTGGCTGGAGATCAGGAGGAAATTGTGTTCGACCCTCAAGAAATCTGGCGGAAGCGATTTGAATTCCATCTGCCTCCAGCGACCGTAGAATATGGTGTTACGATAGCAGCCTCTTTGGCACGTTATTATTTAGAACACCGCCGGGCAGTAGGGTTAGTATCCGCAGGTGCTTCATTACGAATTATTCCCGCAGACCGAGGCGGGCGTCAATTAGGGAAAATCCTGGAATCGTTGGCCCTGATCCGGGCTGAAGGACAAGTGTCTGTTCAGGGTTTAGTTGAAGCACAAGCGCGTCATTTACCACGCGGAAGCACCGTTGTCATCATTACGCCCAGCGCTTTTGATGAAGTATATCAAACAGCAGATTTATTATTACGGCGTGGATTGCGACCAGTAGTCGTGCTGATTAATGGATCGAGCTTTGGAAGTCATTTATCAGATGATAGACTTGTTGATTCACTACGGGTGTTGGGAATTCCATATTGTATGGTTGAGAAAGATGCTGATCTATCAACGGTGCTTTCAACGGCTACTAGCTTCCAGCTAGTTTCTCCTTCGTATTCTTGATTTTTTCCAATTCTCGTTCTGAAATGCAGTCTATCTCCCATCTATTTAGGCGTAATTCCCATTTGTGAGTATTTTCCTCTCTTAACACTTGTAAATTCTCTCCGCTCTCAAGGCGAGTCAGCCATGTAAGATCGTTTTCCAGCAGCGCGATATCCAATTCCAAAGGTGAATAACAGCAGGTTACATCAGGAAGCCGGTCAGATTTTGCTACCGGGTAAGTGGTACCTTCAACAAGCTCGTGTGGGGATAATTTAAAAATTCCAGCCAGCAGTGTAATTGTTCGTTCTCCGGGTACTGATAGATCCATCTCTATGTGTGAGATCGCCACTCTTGAGACTGCTATCCGGGCTGCTAGAGCTTCTTGTGTCCACCCATGTTCGCTGCGTAAGCGAGCGATTCGTTTACCAATGGTTTCAATCCTCACTTCTTTTCTTTGAACGCTTAAGTTCTCAACTAGAGTGGACGGCATGGGGTACCTCCTTGCTTTACAATTAGAATTAATAATCTAAAATATACCTTAGATTTTCCGGATTGGCTGCTAATTCACTTAGCAGACAAAATTGAGTATAGCGGTTATATTTTAGTAGACACTTGTGTCTGATCTTTTCAATGAGTTTAGATATTTTCCATCGAGCTCACAGAGAATTTCCCATCTATCCCAGTGATCTCAGCTCACAGCGGAAATAATAAACCTGAAACATTATTGAAAAGTATAAGTGCAGATGTATTAAGCATATAATTGAAAGGAGAATATTATGACAAAAAAACGTGCATTGATCACCGGAATCACAGGTCAGGATGGATCCTATCTGGCTGAATTTCTGTTAAATAAAGGGTATGAAGTCACAGGAATGGTTCGCCGGTCCTCCACATTAAATTTCGAGCGCATTAATGACATCCAGGAACGTTTGACGTTGGTCTCTGGGGACCTTCTCGACCAGGCTTCTTTGATAGATGCGCTGGATAAACATCGTCCGAATGAGGTGTATAACCTGGCTGCTCAATCGTTTGTACAGACTTCTTGGGTTCAACCGGTTTTTACGGGTGAGGTGACTGCTTTGGGAGTTACACGCTTGCTGGATGCATTGCGAATCGTCGATCCCAGTATACGCTTTTACCAGGCGAGTTCAAGCGAGATGTTTGGAAAGGTTCGCCAGGTTCCCCAATCAGAAAAGACGCCTTTCTATCCTCGCAGTCCATATGGTGTAGCGAAAGTGTACGGGCATTGGATCACCGTGAATTACCGTGAGAGTTACAATTTGTTTGCAGTGTCTGGAATCTGTTTCAACCATGAGAGTCCCAGGCGTGGTCACGAGTTTGTAACACGCAAGATAGCGCGTGGTGCAGCGCGTATAAAGCTTGGATTAGAGAAGGAACTGCGTTTGGGTAATCTCGATTCGCAGCGAGATTGGGGGTATGCGCCGGATTATGTGCGGGGAATGTGGATGATGCTGCAGCAAGATCAACCAGATGATTACGTGTTGGCAACCGGGAAAACGAATACGGTCGAGCGTTTTGCGGAATTAGCTTTTAAGACTGTCGATTTAGACTTTAGGGATTATGTTGTTCAAGACCCACGCTTCATGCGCCCAACGGATGTTGATCTGCTGGTGGGGGATCCAAGCAAAGCAAGAGACGAGTTGGGTTGGGAAGCAACGACGCCGCTTGGAGACTTAGTAAGGTTAATGGTTAAAGATGAAATAGTAAACTGCAGCCAAGAATAGCCCGGTTTATCTGATCAAATCGTTTTTAATCAGGTAAGCGATGATGGCTTCGATTTCATCGGCGCTTATATTAAAATCTGGCATGGATGTATCTGGTTTCATTGAGGTAGGATCCCCCAACCACTTACGCAGAGTTTGAACATCACGGCGTTCTGTTACGCCATCCAGACTGGGTCCAAATGGTCTTCCTGCTCCACTTATCGTGTGGCAGGATACACAATCGTACTTTCTTACAAGGATTTCACCAGCGGCAACTGGATCGTTCATATCAACTGATTTGAGCAAATCGCCCAGAAATTGAGGTGGAGAAATAAACAACCATATTAGAAGCAAGATTACAAATGCAGCTAAGATGAATTTTCGAGTGTTTTTCATTTACACGATCGCTATAAAAGGCTTTCGATAGCGCACAATAAAGCACTCATGTCATCTTCGGAGTTATAGCCCTGATACGAGACCCGCATGAACTTCTCGTCACCCCACTCAAACAAGGGTACCTCAATCCTGAATTCATCATATAGCCGTACCTTGAGAATTTCGAGATTGCTGTTTTGAGGGAGTCTGATTGCTACCATTTGATGGAACCAGTCTTTTGGGCAGATAGATTCTAAACCAGTGATCGTGTTGAGACGGTTTCGGGTTGTTACTGCAATCGCATGACATTTACGGCGTATTTTCACCCAATCATGTTCCTTTTGAAATTCGATCGCGGCTGGGACAGATAAGAAAGCTGAAAGGTCGCGGGTACCCTGCCATTCGTGGTAGTCAATGAACTGTGAAATGCTGGGTTTCTCGCTTTCATAGCCCCAGCTTATTACCAATGGATCCAGTAGGGGTTGGATATCTTTGCGAGCGTAGAGAAAAGAAGCGCCTTTTGGTGCGCATAACCACTTGTGACAGGCTCCAACATAGATATCAGGGTCAATTTCATGAAGGTTAAATTCAATCTGACCTGGTGCATGAGCGCCGTCAACGATTGTCAATATGCCAGCCTGCCGGGCGCGGCGGCATATTTCTGCTATGGGGAAAGTCAATGCAGTGGGGCTGGTGATATGGCTGATAAAGATCACCCTTGTACGATCATTCACACCTCCCAAGAATGAATCAACAAAAATATCCTGATCCGAAACCGGCAGGGAGATTTCTCGTTGAACGTAGTGTGCGCCAACCTGGCGGCAAATATAACGCCAGGTACGATCAATGGCTCCATACTCGTGGTTTGTTGTGAGAATTTCGTCTCCCCCTGTAAGAAATGAGCCTTTATCCCTTATGAGATTAAGGGCAACCATATTGATGGCAGTGGTTGGATTTTGGAAGTACACGACTTCATCGGGCTGGACTTGAAGGTAGGCAGCCAATTTTGAGCGCGAGTCCTGCAGTCGGTCAGCAAATCGGCGGTCGAGAAACTCCACCGGCTGGCGTTCTAATTCAAGCTGCCAGGTTTGATAAACTTCCATCACCGGGCGAGGGCAGGCTCCGAAAGAACCGTGGTTCAGGTAAATTATTTCTGGGTCTAGCAGGAAATGGTCTTTTAAATTATCCATTTTCAAATATAATTAGTGTTGAGAGTTGTTCATAATTGTGAGAAAAGGAAATACTGTAGGATTAGAAAAGCCTTGTAGAGCTTTACTATATCATCAATTCGGATATTCCTTTGCGAGGAAGCAGTATTGATAGGAGAGAAGGATATACCTTGTACGACAACTTCACAAGCCAGAGAGGCTGAAGCGGCGGCATACGAAGCTGGTCTGCGCAATGTCTATGTTGGAAACAGGCATATGTTAGATTTGGATATTTTCTGATTTGATAAAGATGTAGAGTAACAATTTCATTCGTGAAGCGATACTACAAGAGAGCATCCATAAGAGGAAGAATTGTGGGTATTTGGAACGAGGTGGAGAATGGAATTCTTTCAAGTACTTAAAGAGCGGCAATCGATACGAGAATTTGCACCTAATGCGATTGAAGATGGTGATTTAGAAGAGATCCTCAGGGCAGCTAATATGGCACCTTCGGCGGGGAATTTGCAAGCTTATGCTATCTATGTCGTAACGAAATCGGATTACAAAAGTGCTTTATCAAAAGCTGCTTTAGAGCAACCGTTTGTCGCCAGCGCACCAGTTGTTTTAGTGTTTTGCGCATATCCAGCGCGATCGGAGTGGAAGTACGGCAGGCGAGGCAGGCGTTTATATGCTATACAGGATGCCACAATTGCCTGCACGTTTGCCATGCTGGCGGCAACTGCCCTGGGTTTAGCTTGCGTGTGGGTGGGAGCTTTTAATGAAAGCGCAGTTCATCAGGTGATCGGCGCACCAAGTGGTAACGTACCAGTAGCCGTATTGCCGATAGGTTATGGGGCGGAAAGACCACCGAGAAGCTCGCGTATATCATTGGATGATTTAATTCATGTAATATGAAATAAGGATGTGAGGTCCAAATGGCTAACAGTAAATTGCTCAAAAAAATTACTCATTTGATCATCATTTGTCTAGCATTGTTATTTGCTGGTTGTTCGGGAGAGCAGGCACCGTCACCATCAACCAAGCTTGAAATAACATCAGAACCGCAGTTTGAAAAGACACCAGCAACGCCGACCTATAGTCTTGAAACAACTGAAGACCCATTCGTAGAAGCCAGACAAAATATGGTTGAAAACACGATTGAGTCGCGTGGTGTGAAAAACCCTGACGTGTTAAGGGCTATGCGAGATGTCCCACGACATGAATTTGTACCTGACGATTACATATCCCAATCTTATGCCGATCATCCTCTACCGATCGGATATGGGCAGACCATTTCTCAGCCGTATATTGTGGCGCTGATGACTGAAATACTTGAGCTACAGACAGGGGAAAAAGTGCTTGAGATCGGAACAGGATCAGGCTACCAAGCAGCCGTCCTGGGGGAGTTAGGTTACGTGGACGTGTACAGTATCGAAATCGTACCCGAATTAGCTGCCAGCGCTGCTGCCAAGTTAGAGTCATTGGGATACGATGGTGTTAAGGTAATTCAGGGTGACGGTTATTATGGATGGCAGGAACATGCGCCATTTGACGCTATTATTGTTACGGCTGCACCCGATCACCTTCCGGCGCCGTTAGTTGAACAGCTGGTCGAAGGCGGCAGAATTGTAGTTCCTATCGGACCGCCTGGTGGTTATCAGACCCTCTGGAAATTCGTCAACGAGGCTGGGGAGATCAAAGCATACAATTTAGGAGGCGTTTCTTTTGTGCCGTTTACCGGGGAGGGGGTGGAGGATAAGCCCGCCGATTCAGTGCCATAAATGCGATCCAGGCGCCTGTGTAGCATAAAGCGCCTATTCTGAATACCCAACTGAATCCGCAAGAAAGGGCTATCAAGGCAGCTAATACTGAAGATACTACGGATGTTGATCCATTTACCCCCCAAATCCAGGGAATTGTCAAAGAGCGTTTCTCCATATCGGCGACCAGGGTGATTCCGGCGGGAAATGGGATGCCCATTAAGAAGCCAATAGGAGCTAACATTATGATTGTTAATCCTATCCGTACCGGCAACGAAAATCCTAGAGTGGCGTTGGTTATGTGTGGGAGTATTATTGGAATGAGCAAGAGCAGCACGACAAGGATACCCAGTGCGAGACGCGCTGGGATGCGCTTGCTCATCCAACTTCCAAATCCAGAGAACAGCAGCAGAGTGAATAAGACAGAAGTGAGTGCATAAGCGGGATGTCCCATGTATAGGATGAAACCCTGGATGAGGGGAATTTCAACCAATAGGAACGCAAACCCCAAAAAACCGAAGTAGATCAGGTAAATAAGCAGCTGATTGTTTTTCAGTGTGCCACCTGGATGGAGATCCCCAACGTTATTTGCCATTTGCGATTTTATCAGGACTGTGTCGTGATAACGTTTTATGACTACCGGCAATAAAATCAATATGAATGCCAGTATTGAGGTCAGTAAAAGTAAAGCTAGGACGACGAAGTAACCTGCGCCCCCGAACGGCTGCCAGGTTTTCCCGAATTCTGCGGCAACTTGTTTGGCTTGAGACCACTTAAAGAAATGACCAAAGAAAGGTTTGTCATCGTCAGGTGGTGCTATGTCATATGCATAGTTTTTATAGAAGTCACTTCTTGGATTGGCAGCTAGTAAATCTTGGAATGTTTGGTAATAAATTGGCTCGGGTAAGAGATTAAATCTATTCACTTCCTGTGGTTCAATGTCTGGTGCGTATATTAAATCGAAGCTGCGGTCGACAAGAAAATTACGAATTTCATTTAATTCTCCTGCTGTAAAAGAGCTTTTTTTTACCAGCACTGTCCCTGTGTTATAACCCCGAAAGATAACAATTTTATCCACCGGATTGATCCCTGAACGCTCTAATGCCTCAACAGCCAGCGCAGAAGTGCGCAGCATCTCGCTGGGCGGGTTTTGCAGCCAGCGTGTAGACACAAAAATACCCTGAGAGTTAAGACGATTGAACGCGTCTTGAAAGGATTCAACTGTATAGGTGTAGTCCTCTGCCAGACTGTAAGCTCCGGAGCGCACTGGATGATAAGCAGAAGTGAGGGATAACAAAACCACGTCGAATTGCTCTTTAGTGCGCTTATTGTAACTGCGGGTGGTATCGAGAACGGTCTGGACTTGTGGATCTTTATAGATATGATCTGCGGATGCAACAATCAAGGGGTTGACCTCAACTGCGACGACCCCACCTGCATCGAGTTCAATTGCTGTGAGCACATCCAAACCGCCGCGGGGTCCAAGTATTAATGACTCGCCTTGGGGGCGCAGGTAAAATGCGATCGCAGCAGGGAGGTATGCAAACACGTCTGAATTTAGATGTGAGTGAAGAACTGGGCTGAGGTCATCTCCATCCACGAACAAACCATCTTGTGGTGGTGGAGGTTTTAGATAGCGATAACTCAAGCCTGGCAGCGAACGAATCCCTTGACTTTGTACTTGATCGACCCTAGAAAATGAATTCCAGCGCTGAGAAATTATTTTGGCACCTGGGAACTGCAAGGCATAAGATAGACTCTTATATGGAGAAATGTTAATGTCCAGCCAATTATGGGAATCGTGCCCACTAACCATACATACTACGCCTGTGAGAGTGATAGCTAGCATAGCAACTGCCGGAAGGCAATATCTATAATAGTCCCAATTCCGAAAAATGTTTCTGAATTCTGAGCCTGGATTAACCGCACAAAGGAATGCAGCTGCGGCAGCCAATGCGCTGCTGAGCAAAACAGTACCTTCTCCGCCGATTATGGGAGGAGAGAGGAGCGCTAAAAGGCAGCCTAAGGCTGATCCAGATAAATTGACCCCATAAGTGTGACCGGCGGAACGGGGATAACGTGTCAACAGCATGCCGATTGTCATTCCGCTGAAGAAGAATGGCGCAGCTAAGACGATGTAATTTAAAACTAGTACAGCAACCTGGCGCCAATCCCATGCAATGCTGAACGAATCAAAAGGCAGCCAGTTTGTTATTAGATAAGCGACGAGAATGGAGATGCTGGTCGCAAGAGAGAGCCAGGAAACGCTTCTTGAGACGTTTTTTTGCCCGATCTTTGGAAAAAGCGCCAGGGTTGTGCCGCTGGCTCCGAAACCAAGCAGGGCAATGCTGACGATCATGAAGGCGAAATGATAGAATTGGGAAACGGAGAATAAACGTGTGAGATTGATTTCAAATGTCAAAGTTGCGGCTGAGAGTAAGAAAAGACTGAGCCGGAGATTGCGTGTCATATTAGAATTATACATTTTAACTTTGGACAATGGGGACTCTACTACTTTGGGTTGACAAAATTGTCGAACTCTCTGTCAACCCTCTCTGTCAACCCTCTTGACAGGTCGTGTATGCTGGGATAGACTCAGCGCTAATATAAAGAAAGCAAGAATGAAAATCATGATTCAAACCTTCTTTTCCCGCAGTTATTTTGCGTTCGGCTTTTATTACGGCTCCCTCATATCGGCAGCCGTTGGCGACGCTTAAACGGGTAAGAAGAATTTCAGTAATCCCAGGACGCGAGACCAACGGTCTCGCGTTTTTTGTATTAGAGGAGTAATAAAGCATGGCTGTACGAGGTGTACGGGGAGCAACGGTTTCCGAAAAGGATGACCCGGAAAATATATTATCTGCTACGCGAAAATTATTAAATGCTATTCTAACTGAGAACCCCGACATGGTATTAGAAGACATTGCGAGCGTGTTATTCACTGCAGCGGATGATTTAAATTCGGTTTACCCTGCAAAGGCAGCCCGAGAAATGGGATGGAATCAAGTGCCTTTGATATGTGCACGTGAGATTCCAGTACCTGGCGGCTTGGTGGGTTGTATACGCGTCCTCATACATTGGAACACGGATAAGCCCCAATCTGAAATCCGGCATGTATATCTTGGTGCTGCCGCAAGTTTACGACCAGATTTATCAGGAAAGTCATGAGGTTTTTTCTTTAAATGTCATTAATTGGGGAATAGGAGAATTATTATGATGATCATCATGCGGAATGACGCTTCAAAAGAAGAGATCAAAGAGATTGTGGCTCGTGTTGAAGATTATGGCTTGAGCGCGCACATCTCCACTGGTGTAGAGCGGACAATAATCGGCGCAATAGGTGATGGAAGACTGGTGTATAAAGATCAATTCATGCATATGCCAGGAGTTGATCGTGTCTTGCCAATTTCACGACCCTATAAGCTGGCTTCGCGTGAATTCAAGCCAACGAATTCGGTTTTTAGAATGGATGGTATGAAAATCGGTGGTAATGGAGTGGTGATTATCGCTGGCCCATGTTCTGTTGAGAATCGAGAGCAGCTGCTGGAAACGGCTCTGGCTGTACGCGAGGCGGGCGCGCATGCACTGCGCGGGGGGGTATTTAAGCCGCGTACATCGCCTTATTCATTTCAAGGTTTGGGGGAGGCGGGATTGGAGCTTTTAGCGGAAGCTCGCGAAAAAACAGGACTGCCGATAGTAACGGAAGTGATGAGTGTAAGACAAATTCCCATCTTGAAACAATACGTGGACGTGCTGCAAGTTGGGGCACGAAACATGCAGAATTTCAGTTTGTTGCATGCCGTTGGTGAGAGCAATCATCCGGTCCTGCTAAAAAGGGGTATGATGGCAACCGTTGAGGAGCTGCTCATGGCTGCTGAATACATTCTTTCTCACGGAAATCAACGCGTGATTGTCTGCGAAAGAGGTATCAGAACGTTCGAGACCGCTACCCGGAATACAACCGATATAAATGCAATTCCAGTGTTAAAATCACTTACCCACTTACCCGTGATCCTCGACCCGAGTCATGGAACAGGTCATTGGGAGTATGTAACCGCCGTCGCGCGGGCTGGAATTGCTGCGGGTGCGGATGGATTAATTGTTGAGGTGCATCCCAGACCTGGTGAAGCGCTCAGTGATGGGAGCCAATCGCTGAGACCTGAGAGGTTTGTCGATTTGATGAAGCAAATTCGGTCTGTTGCCCAGGCTGTAGGGCGATCTATAGCACCTGTTCCGGGGGCGGACAAAAAAGATGATGAGGTGCTGCAAGCGAGAATGGAAGGATAATTTGTGATATTTTGAAATGGTAGAAACAGAAAAAGATATGCTCGCTTCAACGACTGTCGCTATACTAGGATTGGGCTTGATGGGGGGCTCACTGGCATTGGCGCTGAGAGGTCACTGCAGACATCTGATCGCAATTGACCCGGATTCGAGCACCGTAAGTAAAGCGCGTGAGCTGAATATCGTTCATCAGGTATTTGAAGAACCAGGCGAGCAATTATCCAAAGCGGATGTTCTCATTTTGGCTGCTCCTGTGCGGGCGATAATTTCGCTTATTCATGAACTCCCACGGCTGCATTCTGGCTCTCCAGTCGTTATGGACTTGGGATCAACAAAGACCCAGATCATGGAAACCATGGAAGCGCTGCCAAAACGATTCGATCCAATTGGTGGGCATCCGATGTGTGGAAAAGAAAAATCATCCCTGCAATATGCTCAACGAGAATTGTATATGGGAGCACCGTTCGTGTTAACACCTTTGGAAAGGACCTCTATACGGGCACGTGGGATAGCTGCACAAATTGTGAAAACAGTTGGCGGAGTACCTCTCTGGACAGAACATAAAACACATGATCGCTGGACTGCAACTACCAGCCACCTGCCTTATATAATTGCCAATTCGTTAGCGTGTATGACTCAGAATGAGGCTGCAGCACTAATAGGACCAGGGTTTCGAAGTACATCACGCCTGGCAGCCAGCTCTACCCAAATGATGATGGACATCTTAATTACGAACCGATCAAATATTATCAATACTCTGCAGATCTTCGGCAAGCACCTTGATTTGATCCAAAAGTGCCTGGTTGATGAGGATTATGGCACTTTAGAGCGTCTTCTAGCTCAAGGAACATCGAATTATAGACAGTTGATGAATCATTCCGAAATTCGTGATGCAGGAGAAGGAAAATGAAAAACCTGAGTGAAGTCAGGGGAGAACTATATACATTGATTCAATAGCCGAATCATAAAGAATTGGAAATTGGTTGATTTTTTCAGAGGGCAATTTGAGCGAACAGAGAGAGACATTAATTGTTATGCCGGGTAGTTCCCTGCAAGGTGAGGTAGGCACTCAAGGTCGATTATCACTGCCAGGCGATAAATCCATCTCCCACCGGGCGGCATTGTTTGCCGCATTAGCAGAGGGGGAAAGTGAGATTGATAATTTCTTGGTCTCTGGCGTAACGAGTGCAATGCTGAATGCATTGACGAGAATCGGCGTTAAATGGGAAATTGTGGGTGAATTATTGCGCATAGATGGTATAGGGTTTGGAAATTCAGGTCGTGAAGCTTCAAAATTGAGTGAATCTTTGCTAATAAATTGCGGTAATTCTGCAACTACACTGCGCTTACTCGCTGGAGCCCTGGCAGCAATGGGAATCCCAGCTATTCTAGATGGTACAGCGGGATTGAAACGCCGACCTATGGGGAGAATCGTAAAACCTTTAAAGCAAATGGGGGTTGTGATTGAGGCGACTAATGGATGTGCTCCACTTCATCTCAAACGTTCAGCCATGCCGCTGCAGCCGATTGATTACATGACGCGAGTAGCCAGCGCTCAGGTTAAATCATGCATCCTTCTAGCTGCCCTGGCAGCCAACGGGAAGACTACACTGCTTGAGCCTGGACCATCACGCGACCATACCGAGCGGATGCTGCGAAGTATGGGAATCGCAGTGGTCTCTGAGACGGAGCTTTTACAGGATGGTCGAGATTATAACATTACACAGGTAAATACGAAGCCACCAGTATCTCTTAATCCTCTCAAAATGAAAATACCAGGGGATTTTTCGGCGGCTGCCTTTCTGGTTGTAGCAGGGTTAATCTGCCCTGGCTCTAAAGTAACAATTCGTGGGGTGGGACTCAATCCCACCCGCACAGGTTTGCTGGATGCACTCGATAGAATGGGCGCCGATTTGCGCATAGACAATATGGTTGAGCTAAACGATGAGCTAATAGGTGATATTCACATTCAGTCATCAAATTTACGGGGAATTGAAGTCAATGGATCGCTCGTTGTTCGTATGATCGATGAATTCCCGATTTTTGCTGTGGCTGCATCTTACGCAAAGGGCAGGACAGTAGTTTCTGAGGCACGCGAATTGAGGTATAAGGAAAGTGATCGCATTTCATCTTTGTGCCGTGAACTTAAAATAATTGGTGCTACTGTATCAGAGAAACCGGACGGTTTCATAATCGATGGAAGGGAGAAATTAACGGGGGGGAAGGTTGAGCCACATGGCGATCATAGACTGGCGATGGCGTTAACTGTGGCGGGTTTGAACGCACAGAGACCGGTAAGCGTCGTTGACCCCGATATTATATCAGAGTCGTTTCCGGAGTTCTACACGATCATGGAAGGGTTAGGGGCAAATCTGCGGATTGAGTATAAGGATTCAAATAATGAAGCCTGATTTTTATTCTTTGGGAATAATAGGCTTCCCCCTAGAGCACAGCGTGTCTCCCTACTTGCACATGGCCAACTTAAACGTTTTAGGAATAAGAGGTAATTATAGGCTGTACGAGGTTCCACCCATGCCGGATGGCAAAGAGCGCATAGTGAAATTACTTAAACGTTTGCGTAAAAAAGAAATAGCGGGTTTGAACGTAACGATCCCGCATAAAAAGACGGTGATTCCGTTTTTAGATAATCTGACTTCACCCGCTAAGGATATCGGCGCTGTAAACACCATTTACCTTAATGATGGCAGGTTGTTTGGTGATAACACAGATGCCCCGGGGTTTAGCTCGGATTTAGAAAATGTTATGAAAGAAAATGGCTATCAATGGAAACTAGATTCATCTAATAACAAGCATCATGCCCTGGTCATCGGGGCAGGTGGTTCTGCATGTGCAGTTGTGTATGCGCTGGCCAGGAAAGGGTGGCGGGTGACAATTTCTGCGAGACGGCTGAAGCAAGCCCAAGAAATTGCGCATAGACAACGTGATAGAGATTCGGAATCCCCAATATCAGCCATAACATTGGACAAAACCGAAATAAATAGTTTAGACCTACAAATATCGTTAATCGTTAATACGACACCAATTGGAATGTGGCCAAATATCGATGATAGTCCATGGCCTGAAAATCTGAATTTGCCAAATAATGCAATCGTTTATGATTTGGTCTACAATCCTTCTGAGACAAAGTTGGTGAAAGGTGCTCGTGCTGCTGGTTTAATCGCAGTGACCGGATTGGGTATGCTGATTGAACAGGCTGCGCTTGCATTTGAACGTTGGACTGGTATTCCGGCAAACCGTGATGCAATGCGCAATGCAGTAATAGATTATATTTAACAAGTCAAACGAGGGAAGTAAGATGATGAGGATATCTGCAAGAATGGCAAAAATCAAACCGCTGTTCTTTGCTGGACTTGAAACAAAAATAGCACAGATAAAAGCAGAAGGTCGGGATGTCATCCGGTTGGATGTAGGCTCTCCAGATTTACCGCCTGCTGAGTTCATAATTGACGCATTGAACGAGAGTGCCAGACTGCCGGAAAGTCATGGTTACCAATCGCATAAAGGTCCCCTGGCGTTACGCGAAGCCTGGGGGGAAATGTACGAACGTGTTTATCAAGTTGACCTGAATCCTGAAACTGAGATATTGCCATTATTGGGCTCAAAAGAGGGTATTTTTCACTTGGTTCAGGCATACGTCCAACCGGGAGATGTAGTTCTGGTACCTGATCCATGCTATATAACATACGATCGGGGAACAATTTTTGCTGGTGGAGACTTAGTTACGCTGCCACTGACTGCAGAATCTAATTATCTGCCTGTTTTTGAAACGCTATCCCCGGAGATATTACGACGTGCGAAGGTGCTGTGGCTGAATTATCCGAACAATCCGACCACTGCTGTTGCATCCAGAGCATTTTTCGAAGAGGCGGTCGCTTTTGCCCACCGAAATAATCTGCTACTCTGTCACGATGCGGCGTATACGCAAGTGACTTTCGATGTTGAAAATGCACCCAGCATTCTTGAGATAAGGGGTGCGAAAGAGATTGCTGTTGAATTCAATTCACTTTCGAAATCACATAATATGGCGGGTTGGCGCAGCGGGGCGCTAGTGGGAAATCCTGAAGTCGTACGTGAATTGTACAGATTGAAGGCGAATGTGGACAGCGGTCATTTCCTGCCGGTCATTGTCGCATCAATTGAAGCTTTGACCGGTGATCAGGGCTGGATTCGAGCGCGCAATGAGATCTACCGCCAAAGACGCGATGTGGTCCTCAACTATTTGCATGAGATGGGGTTGGCGGCTGATAGACCACGCGCCACTATTTACGTTTGGAGTCCGATCCCTGAGGGATGGAATTGTGCTGATTTTGTCCGGTCAGCTCTTGAGGAGACCGGTGTAAGTATGACCCCTGGCACTGTTTTTGGGTTGAATGGTGAGGGTTATGTTCGCATATCTTTGACAGTGTCGAGTGGTCGATTGAGAACAGCAATGGAACGGCTAAAAGGATGGATCCAAAAATGAGGCTTCGATATCTCACCGCTGGTGAGTCGCATGGTCCCGCGCTGACAGCAATTCTGGAAGGGCTTCCGGCAGGATTGCCGCTTCCCGTAGACGTAATTAATAAAGAACTAACACGGCGACAGAAAGGCTATGGAAGTGGTGCGCGCATGAAAATTGAGAAAGACGCTGTTAAAATTCTTGGTGGGGTGATGGAAGGCAAGACGACAGGTGCACCCCTCGCTCTGCTAATCGAGAACCGCGATCATGAAAAGTGGCAAGATAAGCCCATAGCAGCATTCACCACCCCACGCCCAGGGCATGCGGACCTAACAGGTGTTATCAAGTATGGTTACAGTGATATAAGACCGACCCTGGAGCGCGCTTCGGCACGAGAGACGGCTGCGCGGGTGGCTGTGGGGGCGGTCTGCAAACAATTATTGTCCCAATTTGATGTAGTTGTAGGTGGCTGGGTTATTTCAATAGGAGGGATCGAAGCTCAACTAGATGATATTTCGCTCGAAGAGCGGCTTGAGATGGCAGAGAAGAGCCCGGTGCGCTGTCCAGACGAACGTGCATCTGAAAGGATGATGAACCGTATTGAACAAATCATGAAAGAAGGCGATACATTGGGTGGAATCATCGAAGTAGTTGCCCTGGGTTTACCGGCTGGACTGGGTTCCTATGTACATTGGGATAGACGCTTGGATGCTCGCATGGGCGCTGTTTTGCTCAGTGTACCGGCGGTCAAAGGTGTGGAGATAGGACCTGCGTTTGAGAATGCGCATCTTTCAGGGACGAATGCCCATGACTCAATCCGCTTGAATGGAGATGAACTCGTACGTACGAGCAACCGGGCTGGGGGTTTGGAAGGAGGTATTACGAATGGTCAACCTTTAATCCTCAGAGCAGCGATGAAGCCGATTGCCACTACATTGACTCCCCAAGAAACTGTGGATTTGCAAACTGGTGAAGAAGTACTTACCCAATACGAACGTTCAGATTTTTGTCCTGTGCCGCGCGCAGTTCCTATCCTCGAAGCAGTGGTTGCCTACGTGCTGTCGGATTCTTTATTAGAAAAGCTGGGCGGCGACTCGATAGATGAGATGATCTCCAGATTCGACAACCTGCGCCGGCCGCGCTTAGGACATATGGACATTGATGGTAAAGAACATATTTATTGGGGAACTCAGGAGTAATTGACCGGCATGTCAGCAGCTCTGCGGTCTAAAATTTTTATTTATGGTCCGCCAGGTTCTGGAAAAAGTTCTCTGGGTCGACGATTGGCGCAGGAATTGCGGTTATCCTTTGTTGATCTGGATGAAACCATAACGATACAGTCTGGGATGGCAATCGTGGATATCTTTAATCAGGAGGGAGAAGCCAGTTTTCGGGAACGCGAGAGAGCTTTGCTTGAGGATGTGGTTAATAAGGGGGCGGATGTGGTTGCTCTGGGTGGCGGTGCTTTATTAGATGCGCATAACAGGTCTCTCGTTGAGTCGAGAGGGATTGTGTTGTGTCTGACTGCGTCTGAAAAAAAACTGCTCGACCGTCTTTCGGTCGACGAAAATGAACGTCCACTTATCTCTGAAAATGTACCGATGAGGTTGAAAGCATTACTTGAAGATCGTGATTATCATTACGCGTCTTTCCAGTTGAAATTAAATACGACGGAATTGCCGTTTGAATCGTTGATCTGGAGAGCACTGGTAATGTTGGGCATGTTTCATGTGACTGGAATGGGTGAGGGATATGATGTGCGTGTCGGGATGGGTGGCATAAATCACCTGGGAGATGCTTTGACTTTACGAGGATTACATGGACCGGTTGTAATAGTCAGTGATAATAATGTAGCCGAATATTACTTAGATCAAGCAATAAACACATTAGAAAACTCTGGTTATGCGGTCCAAGCTGCAGTATGTCCAGCGGGAGAAGAGTATAAAACAATCGGAACGGTCGAAACGTTGTGGAATGTTTTCTTGGATGCCGGTCTCGAACGCAGGAGCACGGTTGTCGCTCTCGGCGGTGGAGTTATGGGGGATTTAG
>Ga0209986_10001574_pt1 | contig 21710 bp, 22 predicted proteins | sample BlataG_FD_183168 | JGI IMG/M metagenome (GOLD analysis project Ga0209986, IMG submission 183168) | Deep subsurface microbial communities from Black Sea to uncover new lineages of life (NeLLi) - Black_00105 metaG (SPAdes) (version 2) | ecosystem: Environmental > Aquatic > Marine > Oceanic >... | reverse complement strand
TGGTTGACGGTGGCCATTCTTACGGCGATAATGCTTCTTTGGTTTCATTTTATATACGATAACCTTTGGTCCCTTGAGCTCTTCCAAAATTTCTGCCTCAACCTTGGCTCCCTCCAAGAAAGGCTGTCCCACATGGAATTTGCCGTCGTGCTTGATGGCCAGAACTCTGCCCAGTTGAATTTTGCTACCTGGCTCAGCCTGCAACCTGTTGACGGTGTACCAACGGCCCTCCTCGACAATGAGCTGATGCCCTCCGATTTCGACCACTGCATATGTGTCTGCAACTCCAGCGTATGATGGCTCTGGTTTAGATGGTGATGATGGTGCTGCATGTTTAGAAATGAGTTGGGAACGATTTGAGTTAGAAGACGAAGATGGGCTCCTTATCTGAGATGATTATATGCATTGCGATAGTTCTCACTATTCAGGAAACTGAACTCTACTCACCTTCAATAGCTTGTGAAATTACACTAAGTCTACGGCTTTGTTGTGTAGCTACTGCTCTAATGTTGCTCTGTGGGAGGCGTAATGGGACAGCCGTCAAGCGACTCGATTGCGCAGCCACACCGGCTGCTGCTCGAGAAGAGAGTACACTATGCATGTTCACAAGACACTTAAATGTAAAGTTGAATTTGTGCATGTCATGTGTGTCTCCGCAACTTGTGGGGGAGGGAAAGAGCCAGGGTGGAGAGAGGCCGAAGAGGAGGATGGACATCGATGTCCAATGACTGGAGAAGAGAGAGGAGACTGGTTTTTTAAACATACCCTGTGAACTTCAAGTGCTCAGCATCAATGTAGGCTTCAAGCCATACAAGTATGCAACTTTTGAGTGAATGGAAATTGACGACCCCCCCAATGAGGCCTTCCCCAACATTTGCCTTGGGGAGAGGAGAGTGCGTTGACCGGCCTCATTTGACCTCTTGTTTCTAACAACCGCTCTGTCAAAAACAAAGTAGAAGGAATCTTATTTCAAGAGTCAAGTACCACTTCACATTACGTGCTCTAGCCTAGTAATTATGGACGCTTACGCTCTCAATGACGATGGCACTGCAAAAGATCCTGTTGCATTCCGTGAAGCTCTGAAAGCCGACCCAGCTAAGATGGAAGCTTTGGAAAAGGAGCCAGAGGTAGCAAATATCGTGCTAGGTGACGATGTCAATGCCTTCCAGGAGTTGATTAAGTCTGTGTACCAGGTGAGCATGGCAAATGTTTCTAAACCTCTGATAGATAAGCCCGTTTCAATCTATTCAACCTTCTAACACATATTCATTGTATCACAGGCTGAGAAAAAGAGGCAGGATAAGCTTAACAAGGGCATGGCCGAGCGCACAATCGATGCCCAGAGAGTCTCCGCCACCGTCCCCAGGTAAGAAGAACGATTTGTTGACTGCCATTCAGAGGTGCTTCAGCTGGTATATACACTTCTGGTGAAGCCAGACCTATCAGTGTTCCTATACGAGCTTTCAATGCATCCAAGGCATCGCCTCTCAACGTTGTCCCATTCTGACAATTTCAACAATGTTCTATCACTACAGGGACACTGTTCAACTGTATGCTCAACTTCGTGAATCTGGCTTACAGTATGGCCCAGCTTTCCGCTTGCTACGCAATGTTCATACACCCGATGTTGGGGCAAATTAATGCATCAAGAGGAATGGGTGGGTAGGGTGAATATAGTTGAGTTGCTGCTTTCTCTGCAAGGCCGATATATTGGTATCGATTATTCTTCAACAGAGGATGATGGTTGCCACCCTGTGAGTAGCAACAATATAATATAATACAAGTGCTGGTAGATGTTGCCATCGCTACTATTGTGTAATACAAACCTACATTAAATGTCCGTCATAATGTTTTTTAAGTAAAAGGTATGTACAACAACCATTCAGTTGGTACTACTATCATCAAGTCGGACGATCTTTGCTAATACTGCTCCCATCTATCTTCAAAACTATCCTTTCCTCACTCTTCTGCCTCTTCTCTGTGTGGAACCCACCACTGTGGCCATCTGCACTTCTCTTGGGAGTACTACCAGCTGAATGTAAAGTTACTCTTCCGAATGTCAAGTCATCTTCATCATCGTCATCATCATAGTCAACCAACCTTCCCAGAACATTGTTATTATTATTATCATGAATCATTGGAGGAGGTCTCTGGAATGGAGGCAATGGCCCTATAAATCCATTTTCCTGACGATGAATCATATCATGATCAGGAGGACGAGGTGCGTCTCTTGTAGCTGCCCCTGCACTACCATTCTCATCATCATCATCATCATCATCATCATCATCATCATCATCATCATCATCATCATCATCACTACTGCCGCTCTCTCTAAAGTAATTCTCTTCATTATCATCCACCTGCCTTTCACCTCTTCTTCTCCTCTCTTCTGCTGCAGCAGCCTCTCTCTGTTGTTGTGCTGCATGTTGCTGAGCTGCTTCCTCATCATGTGCACCGCCTACACTCCTTCCTTCTACATTAGCTTCGTGACGTTGCTTCATTTGTACAAACATGTCTGTGTACTCGCTATTCTTTGCCTCGAGCTCAGTCCATTGTGGCGAGTTGACAATTGCAGCCAAGAGTCCCTTCATGTTTTGTTTCCAAATGAAATGAAAAAACTCCAATACAGCACTATTAAGCAAATTGTATTTGATGCCATTATCTAAGAATGCCTTGATGATGGGCTCTAGCAATCCTTCCTTGACAAACTTCCTATTATAAAACTCATCCTTGAGTGATAGACACATTCTTAGAAATCTTAGACCAGCAAGAACAATCCACTTTTCCTTCCTCTTCAGTAACTTGACTACCTTTTGCATCACATCTGTCCTCAATACATAATACTTTATCCGATAAGAGTGCTGGGTGACACAGAAGCAAAGTAGATCTACTATGTGAGCTATTGTTGCTGCAGATACAGCCTCAGGGTCATCTGGCTTCTCTGCTGCATTCTCCAGAGCATTGACAAGCTTCTCAATATACTTTTCGTAGAATAAGTTGACGAAATTGTCCTTCTCAGGCATTGTTGGCAAGGACTCTGGATCTAGCAGCATTCTCAACATGTCCAGCACCTGTTCTTGCAATCCAGATGTCTCCGAAGCTTTATTGCCAAGCAAAGCACTGACCAGTAGAGTAAACAGCTTGTTATCTTCTTGCTTGTAAAGAAAGTTTCGCAGGTTTCTTGGATCGTGAGACACATCAGTTAGCAGAATATCAGCAGCTTTAAACTGAGCTTCAACATCATCACTACCCATCACAGCAGTCATCACTTCAAAGAGCCCCAAGTCGGCCAGTCTCAGTAGAATGTCATTCCGTTGCCCAGGATTCAGGTGCCTGACTGTGCTGCATAACTCTTGTAAGAAAGTAACCAGGTCCCTCCATTCCTCTGCAGTGGTAGATACCGAATTCAATTGAGCAAATAAACCAGGAAAGAAGGTAGCATCAGCTTGCAATCCTTGAAGCACATCGATGTTATTGAACAGCACCATTGATGACAATGTAGAGAATGACGCATCATCTAGTACCTGTGGCAGCACCACATCCTTTATGTAGTTGACTCTAAATGTCTGATGAATCTTTCCCTTCACTGCAGCATCTTGTATGGGCACCACTTCCTTGAACTTAGCTTGTTCTTCCAGGAACTCTCTATGTTTTGGCCTAGCATCTGCAGCAACACCAGGTTCATATTCAAGGGCACCCACCACATCCAGTATACATTCATCTGAGAACATGAGCTCATTCAATCCCGTATCGCCCAACATTATTGCAGACTTTATACATACATATGCAGCCATGAGTGTTTCTTCGTCCTCCAAATCCTCTGCTGTTCTAAAAGTCTCTAGTAACTTGATCATGTAGCCTGGTCGTTGTAGCTGGGATGCCAGGACATCTCGCTGGAACATGGGTGCATTTGCTAATTCATTGGCAATGTCGGGAAGTGATGCTAGGTCAGGATCAGGTAGATTGATATGTGGAACTGACATCATTAGTACATGATTGTGATCTCTAGCTAGATCTTCAAAGTGAGCAGCACTGACTGCATCAAACTCATCTATAATACCATTGCCAGAAGAGAAGTGATGGTGCATCTGAGAGTGATGTCGGTGATGATGTTGGTGAGAGAGAAACAAGTCTCCATTCATAGCTGTTGCTCTATGGTGGCCTTCTGCTGCTGCAGCTGCTGCTGCTGAAAGGAGCGGTCCATTGGTGCTCCCATCTTGAATGCTCTGTAACTCTTCCCATATAAAATTGCATCCTTGGGGTTCTTGGAAACTGAGAGCAATGTCGGTACCTATATCTGGATCACTCCATGTAATAATGGTATCATCTCCTTGACGCTGATACGCATTTTCTTTGGAGATTCTATGTATCAATAGTGAAGTACAGTTGTCTCCTTCACTGATGACTACCAGACCAAGGTCTGTGCTTCTCTCAAGGTATTCTACACGGACGTGGCCAGTGCCAAAATCGAGCCAATGGCCTTCGTCGTTGAGACGGTAGACCTTTACTCTCTGAAGTTCGCGGCCAGGGTTATCGTCATTGACATCATCCTCTCCTGACATGCTCGCAGAGTGAAATAGGAGTACTGTCCCAGGATAAGAGTGAGAGACTCGATAGAGATTCGTTTTATTGTCTGATCTCAAAGCGATTCTGGGAAGTGCCAAGAGCTCTAGTCAGTTTCTGATGAATTATTCACGATTTTTTATCTAATATGAATAACATTCATGACCTTTGTCCCCATTCTACGTCCACAGGCAATGTCCTAGTGATTATTTTTCTTTAACTTTATTGATAGTCGCTGTTTTAGCCGCTTGTAACGTTTGAATACTTGGTTGACAACTGTATGTGTCATACAAAAGCGTATATTGTGAATAACACAGGGAAGATGTTTCAATCTTTCAACCAACAGGGAGGGCGCTTGCCCGGGACTCGATCGCTTTACTCATCTTCCTCGTTGCAAGGCATTTCAAAAAAGTACCAACCATAATTATGATACATTTACTTCCTTCTCTGCACACACACTGCGACCAACCAAATGACCAAATAGGGAAGTTCTAATTCCTCCTCTTCTTCTTCTTCATCTTCATGACCTGCTCAAACGCCCCCTTGTCTACCGACTCATCCTTCCCGCCCGTCATTGATTTAATACCCACTCCAGCTACATGTCCATCTATTCCACCAAGAAAACTATCCCACTGACAGAAATCCCAACTAGGACTATCTACTAATTTATCAATAGTTGACTCTTCCACTCCATCACTCAACTTTTGTATAAAGATGAATGTACCTCCTGGCTTTAAGCTTTCCTTCAACTTGGTAATCAAGGGGGTATTACTAATCATCTTCTTGCTGTCTAATTGGTTGAATGCTACTACTGAATCATATGAACCATCTCTAATACCTTCACTTTTCCTAACTATATCTACTGGAACCTGGGCCTGTAGACCTGCTTGTTCCCAGAAACCAGAGCTCTCGCCTTCCTTTTGTAATAAGATTGTCACAGAGGTGGTACCCTTGGGATAATAATATAAGTCTCTAGTGGAGCCTCCTACTTGTAAAACACGAGCTCCTCCAGGCTTGACATGTCTACTCAGCATTGATGCAGTGATTAATTCTATTTGGCTGTAAGTGTAGAAGCGTAATGCTCCAATAGCAGCAAGGATTAGACCTACTGCAGTGGGGGCGACGACTGTTGGGTTGACCAGAGCGTCAGATAATTGAGAAACTATTGCTGTGATGGCGATGTAGTTTCTCCTGGGTGGTCGGTGATGATCTAACCTACGGCATGTGGAACTTAAATTGCGAGTTAATTTCGTCTGCAGAGGCAAGGACGACAGTATGGTTGAGGAATCATAGTGATAAAAGGTATTTTTGCCCTTCCACCCTAGATAAGTCTTCATTTTGCTAAGATCTCAACAATCCTGTAAACCCAATGTGATACAATATGCAAACAAAATTGAATTTCGTTGGATTATGGCCTCAGATCAGGCTGGCGACTGATTTTATGCTTGGAAACGATATCGCTATCGGCTCAGGATAAAACTGCATCAAGGTGCTGGATTTGCATGCATTGTTTAGTGATGTATTAGCGAGAAGTTTTTAAATTCAATGAGGGGACATTGATAGTGCTTGAACGCAAGTACGATAGAGAATTTTAGATTCAGCTCCACATTTTATATTGGGATATAGCTTCGAAGTTTTGGAGACCATTGCATCCCACAATGCTGCACAATAGATCTGGTATGTTTAATGGCAATTGCTGTGTCGGAGGCAATGCTGTCACCACAATTCATTCTAGCATCAGACAACAACAAGCTCCCCGTCGTCTCAGACGGCGAACGTCTTCCCTTTCAAGAAACCGTTCAGTCATTGTTCCCCGGGCAGTATTGACTGAATTAGACATGGCTACTACATCAACACACGCACATCTTCACATACAAGAGTTGATCAATGCCAACGAACACATCCTCAGGGACGTTCTACACCTCGCTGATGCTGCAGTTCAACAAGCAGCAGCGACTGCAGATGGCCAGCCCAAGCCAGGCTTCCTTGACCCTCTTGTCAATGGATTAGAATACATTCTCACCAACATACAGAGCTTCTTTGATAAATATAATGTCCCATACTCATATGGCTGGTCTATAGTAGCTCTGACAGCATTAGTAAAACTCGCCGCCTTTCCATTGACTAAAAAACAAGTAGAAAGCACCATGGCAGTACAGCGCCTTAAACCACAGATTGATAAAATCAAAGAGCTGTACGGCGACAACAAAGATGCAGTACAGAGAGAACAGAACGCTATGTATGAAAAGGCAGGTGTTGATCCATTAGCTGGCTGCCTGCCTTCTTTGGCAACAATTCCAATATTCATTGGTCTGTATAGATCTCTGAGCAAGGTAGCCCAGGACGGAACATTAGAAGGCCAGGGGTTTTATTGGATTCCCTCTCTAGCTGGACCTACCAGTGTAGCTGCACAGAAGGCAGGATCAGGAACCGCATGGCTGTTTCCATTAGTTGATGGTCACCCTCCTATTGGGTGGGAGCTAGCTTCCAGGTATCTGGTACTTCCAGTGGCCTTGGTGGTAGCTCAATGGATATCAAGTGCAATTATATCTCCACCTGTTGATCCTAATGCTGATAATGCCAAGACACAAAAAATTATTGTAGCGCTTCTACCCTTGATGATTGGGTGGTTTTCTCTGAATGTTCCCTCTGGGCTGAGCCTGTATTATTTTAGCAATACAGTCATTACGAGTGCCACTCAGGTGTTTTTGCGTAAATTGGGCGGTGTGCAGTTAGGAGATCTCGATTTGGGTCCTATTGGATTGGGAAAAGCTCGTCGTACTGGAGAACTCGTTGAAGTAGGTAGCGATGTTGATGGAGCGGTGATGGCTAGTAATGCTAGTGATAGTGGTAATGTCGAGGGAGGAGGAGTTGGAGGAGAGGAAGAAGCCACATTGAGCAATGGAAATGGAATGGTTGCCGTGGATGGTAATGGTAGTTTTAATGGTGAAGATGCAGCTTCTGAAGATGCCATGATGGCTAGTAGTAGTAGTGGTAGTGTTGTTGTTGCAGTGGAGAATGTGATTAATAGGCGATGCAAGAGAAAGAAAAAAGAGTTGCTTACAGCCAAGGATATCCAGGTATAAAACACAAAGACGATTTAGACTGCTGTATGTAAAAAATAAAAATGTGTGTTGAAAATAGTTTTGGTAATATTGTTGTATCTTATTAATACTCAAGGGTTTATGTGCACTGGGAAAACAGTCGCGCTGTATCGGTAAAATGAATGACAAGCTTGATGAGAGAGAGAGAAGGGTGGAACTTCTGCAGTTCTTAGCCACCCTATCTGTCTTTTTATAGATCTTAACGACTCTTCATCTCCTTGAGCTTCAAAGTAAAGAAGAAGACAAATCTATAAAACACTGCCATGCCAAACAAGATGCCAAATGACACCCACTTGTTCAGATCTAGAATCTCATAATACTCCAATACAAACTCATCATCCACAGTATCTCCACCTGGTGGGCATTGTCCCTGAGCTGCACATGGTGCTTGCCATTCCTGATCTCCACTGAATTCATTCTTCATAAATCCACTGAATGCATAGGTGTGATAGGCAATATATGACAGAGGGTACCTCAATATAGGCTGAGGCATGGATTCAAGTGGTTGGAAGAATCCACATACAATCATATACATGCCCAACAAACCAGCTCCGACTGCAATACCGACCAGATAGTTGCCAACAATAGGTGCAATGGCCATCATGATAGATTCTACTACTACCAGCGACATGAACAAGCAGAGGATAAAGTAGATAAAGGCACTTGCTGCTGCATTCAGTCCAGCGATCCAATACACCACCGCACTGGAAACCACTGCTATGAGGAAGATGAAGGGAATTGAGGCAAGCGTATTCGAGATACAGAATGTAGACACTCCATAATATCCATTCAACCTCTCTCTAGTAAACACCTTCATATCTTCAATGAATGCGGGGAAGGCAGCAATAGACATAAATGTCAAGAATGCAACAACAAAGAACAATAATGCTGCTCTGCTGTATACATCCTTCCAACTATTGCCCAACTGGAAGTAGACAAAGCCAACCATAAGACAAAGGCCGATATACATGCCGAGTCTCAGCCAGAAGATTCCAACATTTCTCATATTGTTGAGGAAAGTACGCCAAGTCAGGATTGCATTTTGATAGGCCCATGATGGCTTCTTGATGTCAGCCTCATACTTTTCACCTGGGTTGGAATGGAGGTGAGAAACCTGCTCCAGGAGAGATGTATGCACACGACTCTCCAGATAAGTCTTTCTTAGAGTTTCAATGTTGTTTCCAACTTCATCTCCTTCTCCTTCAAAATCCTTGTTGATGCAGTGAAGGAAATGATCAGATGGGTTTCTCATTGCTGGTACTGGCAATCCAGCTGAAGCAAACATGTCAACAGCCTTGGAAGCATCACCAAAATAGATAACCATGCCATCACTCAACAAGCACAGTCTGTCAAAGAGAGAGAATACTTCAGATGAAGGCTGATGGATGACCGAGATGATGGTACGGCAGTTTTCACATAATTTCCTAACGGTGTCCATCACATAGAATGCTGAGGCACTGTCCAGGCCGGATGTTGGTTCATCTAAGAATAAGAGTGTGGGAGAAAGTACCAATCTGGGTAGGGTGTAATTGGGGGGTTGGGAGAGGGAAGTAGTAGTAGTAGTAGTTAATTGGGGGTTGTCATTGAGAGATTTGGAAATGGAAAATGTACACACGTGCGTATGCAAAACTTACTCGCAGCCAATGCTAACACGACGACGTTGCCCACCAGAGACTCCTCTGATGAACCAGTTCCCAATAGCTGTATCCCTTGTCTTCTCAAGGCCTAGCTCTGCAATGGTTTGATCTACAGTTTCACGTTTCTCAGCTGCAGTCATGGATGGAGGTAGACGGAGCTGAGCAGCAAACATGATGGTTTCATAGACTGAGAGGGTACCAATCAACACTTCATCTTGAGTGACGTAGGCAGAACGTCCATATGACAATCTAGATGTATGTCCATTGACTCTGATCTCACCATCCCAGCTAGCGCCTCTACCAAGTCTACCAGCTGTATTGTGTGTGTGGTGAAAGGATGGTGTTGATTGCGATGGTGGGTGAGTTGGTGGGGAACACGATGGGGGGAAGTGGAAAGTATGTTATAAATATTTAATATTTCACGTACCTAGAGTATCCAGAAGAGTACTCTTGCCACAACCTGCATATATGGAAATGAAATGAGGATACAGCGATTAGCAATGCCGACCGAGAGAGGTGCCTGCCGATCCAATCCATGGTCCATGGTGGCTTCCCAATTGCGCAATAAACTTACCGGAAGGACCCATGATGGCCAGCATGGTAGATGGCTCTACATAGCCATCAACTCCCTTTAAGATTTGGATTTCAGAGCCTTTCACGTTTTTAGCTGTGACAACAAGATTCTTCCAACTTAAAGTGACGGGGACTCTCTTGCCATTGCCCTGGCAGGCTGCTGTGTCTTTTCTTGACAAGGCTGCATTCCAGTCAGTTGATGGAACATTGCTGACGGGAGCAGGCTCCTCCTTTTCAACCTGGAGAGCCACAGAACCAGACATTTTAACGATTGATCAAGCTTTTTTTTTCGCCAGGAAACGACAAATAAGCCTTGTATTGAGCTATTAATATGATGACTATATCTCTATTAATACAATCATATGATAGCTTATGTTTCTCACACTTGGGTTTAATAACTCCTCCCTTCACGAGATTTCTCACAAGAGATGAGAGGGGGGATTCCAACCGCTCTCTCTTCGAGACATATGGGTGCAAGCCAATATATTCATTCTATAACTCCCCCACCTGAATGATGAAGCCATCACACCATAACAGTCAGTATCAATACCAATATATATCTTACTTACAACAAACCTATCCTACTTCTCCTTCAATAGTACATATTCTCTACTACTATTCCCAAACTTTATCATATCCTTCTCCAACAGCTCATAATACCTCTCTGCCTCTATCCTCTCTCCATTCAAATATGTACCATTGGTACTACCTAGATCCATAATATAGGGCCTCACTCCCTCTGATACCAACCCATCCCTATCCTTCTTATGTGTAAATCTAAATTGCAATACTGCATGCTGTTTACTACAAGAAGGATGGTCAGTGGGAATATCAGCAATCCTCCTTTCTCTTCCAACCAAATACCGACTCTGTCTATGAATGTACAGAGGTTCATCTAGTGCCTCTCCATTCTTAAATACATACAACCTCCACTTATCTGTAGGATTCCTTGCTTCTTGAGGTTCTGTATGTACAATTGTCACTCCGTTTATTGTGTTTGTCTCTGCTGCTAGGGCACCTGACAACATGAAATCTGGCTCTGGTTCCTTTTCTGCTAGAACTTCTGCTTCATTGTCTGGCTTTCCCCATCTGTTGGCTTGTTCTGCTTTACGGTCTGCATCATTATCGTTATTGTGATTATGATGCTTCCTTGACTTGCTGTCCAGGGGGCTTTTTCGGTCTTTGCGAGGGTGAGCATCGTCTGGCGGTGACGGACTTCTGGAGTTTTGGGGAAGGTTACTCATTAGTTGATGTGTTGACTAGAACTATTGGGTGGTTGGGTGCATGTGATATCGTATGAAAGACTACAGTGAATCGTACCTGGATTTTCGTTTGTTTTTCATTTCTTCCTTTGATCAGATCAAAATCCTCTACTTAGTTGGTGTGACAAGACCTTTGATTGATACAATCTGTTGTTGATGATCTTATCAGATGCATTTGGATGAAAGTGACAGTCTAATTTAGTACTTAATGATTTGAAAGACAGGAGAAGGGGGAGCACGACAACTGACGCGACGAGGAGTGAGGAGAGGAACCTTTTTGAGAGTTTTTTGCTGGTTCTGACGAGCAATCTGCTCCACTTTATCAATCAACACCTTGGAAAAGAGCAGAACATTCAAATATACCATCTCTCTGGGAATTATTGACAGCAGCTATCTCCAGTCTGGTGATCAACATCTCCAGTCAAGATTCAAGATGGCTAGCTATTTACCTCAAAGTGGACTGAGAGAAGCATGTGTGCAGCAAGGAATCACTGCTCTACTCATTATAGACGTACAGAAATACAATTGCAGCAAGTCTGGAGCCATCTATCGAGCCATGACGGAAGAGCACCGAAGGGTAATGAGGAAGAGGCCAGAGAAATATGGGAGTCGGTGGGAGAGCCTCTCTATTCAGCACCCACCTACCTTTTTATTAATAGTTAGCATCTACTAATACCTCTATATATGTCCTCACAACAACTACTACAGGAATCTGAGTATTTTTTTAGTATGATACCAGAACTATTGCAAAACCTACATTCCCTAAGAGAGAAGTGTGTTGATAAACAAGTAGCCCTATTCCAAGCAGTCATCCAAAGCCTCCGTCAAGATGGAGCGGATAGAGGCCTGGATTACAAGATATCAGGATTTCATGTCCCTCCTAATTCAGATGAAGCTGCTCCATTATTAGATCCGGTAGAGAATGAGATAGTATTAGCCAAGACGAGTAGTTCTGTCTTCTTGAGCACTAACATTGATTACATCTTGAGAAGTATGAAGATAGAGCATCTCATTATGGCAGGATGCCTCACTGATCAATGTGTAGAGCATGCTGTTAGAGATGCGTGTGATCTGGGTTATCTGGTGACTTTGGTGGTAGATGGCAGTTTGACATATTCTCAAGAAAGACATGAAGCTTCATTGAGAGCAGTGGGTGGATATTGCAGACACAGGACGGTGGCTGAGATGATTGTCGAGCTGGGAAACATTTAACAAAACAGTGGGGATGCAAAAAATATTTTCTGTATATATTCATAGGATGAACCTTCCTCGATATTATTATTATTTACCTTGCTTTGCAAGCTCTTCTTTCAGTCGACGAGAGAAGTCGTTATTCACATTATCATCGTCCCAATCACCTTCCCATAATTGTTCTTTTTCTGGGTTTTCTTGGCTAGCATCCCAATCTGTAAGAGGGAAGGGAAAGGGGAGGAGTATAATGAGCAAGATTAGTGATTGTAGTGATGACGCTTATTATTATTACTATTACTATTCCAAATGTGGAGAAGGAGACGGAGAGGAAGTCCCCCGAACGTCGTCGATGAAACAGCAAAAGTGATCGAGCTCCAGCGTCTCAGCACGAGTACTACTAATCTAGGCATTCTCACCTTCTACTTCAAACTCCTCAAACTCATCCTCTTCTTCTAAAGCATTGGTGGGCTCTTGCTGCTTCTTGATGGGTTCTTCTGAAGCCATGTTTGTGTTTGAGATCAATCACGTTCTGGCGTTGTTTGAACGTCTTAAAGCCGTTAAGATGCGTCTAGATATGTTGATCTTCAATTTTAAACGATCTATATGGGAAGTGGCAGCTCTTCCTTGTCTTTTTCATGCATTCTTTGAGGCTGGCTCAAGAATGAAAAATCTCAGAGGGCAAAGTATAGGATGAGTTTAAAACCTGCCCCACTACTGAACTTTACAAAACACTTTCCATATTATTCATCGACAAACATCACCATTTGAGGGGTTTGACCATCCGTTAGATCAGTGTAGAAGCTCATTTCTTCTGTGTTTTAAATTGAATTCGACAAGAAACCAAGCTAAATTTCCTCAAATCTTTCAACATACTTTCGCTTTGGAATATTCTGATGTCCAAAAATGGATGTAATTCGAAAAAGCTTCGCATCACGAAAGAGTGATGGTGAGGAGCAGGCAAAACATAGCAAGAATCAGGAAGGTGCCTCCTCAAGTAAGTGGATACGACGTCCTGATACCCAAGTCTACTTCTTGATCGCTTTGTAGAAAAGTTTTCGAAACAGGTTTGCAAACGATACTCCTTCCCCCGTCGTCGCACTCATCACCCCCCTCTCTTTTCCCCTCACACACAGGTATGCCGCTGCCGCAGCAGCAGCAGACTGAACCCACAGATAGTAGAGCACCCTCAACATCAGGAATTATGCAAGGCCTGACGCAGCTTGCCCTTACACCCGGACAGCGAGAAGGCACAGAATCACCTTTTGCAGGGAGAGCCAAAGATGGTGGAGACCCCAACGCTCTAGGACAGACTATAGTGACTGATGGAGGTCCCAAAAGTGAACGGATTAGAATCCATTACAAGTTAGAAAAGGTGGTGGGTAATGGATCATTTGGGGTAGTGTTCAAAGCACATTGTTTGGAAACAGGAGAGGTTGTAGCTATCAAGAAGGTTTTGCAGGATAAAAGATTCAAAAACAGAGAGCTAGACATCATCAGAAGATTAGTTCATCCCAACATAGTGCAGCTGAAACATTGGTATTATATGGCAGATGAAAAGGATGAAAGGTACCTCAACTTAGTATTAGAATATGTGCCAGAGACAGTGTACAAGATCAACAGGCACTATTACCGTCAAGATCAACGCATGTCCATCTTCCTGGTCAAGCTGTATGTCTATCAGATGCTACGTGCGCTGGGCTGGATCCATAGAATTGGCATTTGCCATCGTGATATTAAACCTCAGAATCTACTAGTAGATACTTCAACGCATGCTCTAAAGTTGTGTGACTTTGGGTCTGCCAAGAAACTGAGAGCAGGGGAACCCAACATCTCATACATATGCTCCCGCTACTACAGAGCACCAGAACTCATCTTTGGAGCAGTCAATTACACCACAGCTATTGATGTATGGAGCGTTGGGTGTGTGATGGGTGAATTGTTGAAAGGAAAGCCCTTGTTTCCTGGTGAGAGTGGGGTAGATCAGCTGGTGGAAATCATCAAGATTCTGGGCACCCCTAGTCGTGAAGAAATACATGCAATGAATCCAAATTATACAGAGTTCAAGTTTCCTGATATTAATGCTCAACCTTGGGAAAGTGTATTTTCTAAACGCATTCCTGCTGAAGCAATAGACTTATTGAGCAAGATGCTGGTATATTCTCCTGGGCAACGAGCCTCTGCTTTTGAGGCGATGTCGCATTCATTTTTTGATGAATTAAGGCAGCCTAGCTGTCGTATGCCTGATGTTAGCAGGTTGCCTGACCTTTTTAACTGGCTGCCTGGTGAATTGGATCATTTGTCACAACAGCAGTCTGCCCAACTGCAACCTAAAACGTAATAGTGGTAATGATTGTGATTGTGGGGACCGTACTGAAATGGAAGAAGAAATGTATTCATAATAGTTTCTTCCCTTCTCCCCCTATTAGGAGTGAATATATTACATCTAGTATGAGTACCCATAAACTGCCACTGCAGATCTCCCAAACTAACAAACAATGCTTTTTCTTTTTCTTATTTGCATGTCATCACTTTTTTTTGCAAAAGCTATTTTCCCTCTTTATATATATATACATTCACATAGATTTACCTGACAACTGTAAATTGGCTTGATATCCGTAGTCACTATGGATGTTTTACACATTACCTAAAATTAAAACAGCCTTTGTAGTCATCCATCACTTAACGTCTTCTCTATCAGCAGGTTTGTATGTCGCTTGAACCGCTTGTGCAGTCAAGAATGCTGGCAAAGCAGCAGGGGCGGCATCTGCCTCCTTCTTTTCTCCCCCAAATCCAAAACCAGTCCCTCCTGCTGCTGCTACTGCATCATCACCACCACCACCACTGCCGCCCATCAAGTCTTCTAAAGATCGCTTCTTCTTAGCATCTGGCTCAGTTGTTGTAGATGGCTTTGCAGTGCTAGGTGCATTGCTTACTGGTGCCAAGTTGATTCTTTTTGTACCTCTGCCAACCACTCCTAGATTTTGAACCTCTTTAGCTGGCTCTTTTATAGCTGCTATTACTGCTGGTGCTTGACCACCAGCTGACTTGTCAAACCCACTCTGTTCAGTGATACCTCCAAATGGACCTGCTTCACCACCACCACCACCACCACCAGCAGCAGCAGCAGCACCTTGTCCTCCTGCCATGGTGGATGCCAGCGCAGTTTTAATCATCTCCTTTGTTGCTTCAGTTTCCTTGACTGTCTCTTCCAGCTCCTCCACTTTATATTTGATCTCTTCCACCAGAGTAGCAACATTAATAAGCTCATTCTCTAGCTTGGCTTGCTCAGCAACATCGTCACACGCATCCACCTTGGCTGCCAACATTGCTTTATGTTGTATCAAGCACTCCTTTGCAGCAAGCACAGCTTCCAAGGCAAGATTTGGTTGCTCCATAAACTCCAAAACCAAACTACGCTTGAATTGAATATCAGCACGGCGTCTATCTCCATTAGGGGTGCCAGTCATATTGAGATGTTCTAGAGCTGCATCATACTCGGCAAGAGCAGCATCCCAGTCCTCATCTTCCAGCTTGATATCACCCAACAATGTCTGTACTTGAGCCAGGTCTGAAGCATTAGTTTTGGCATCACGAGACCAGATGATCTTGGCAGTTTCAAGATTCTCCCAAGCCAACTGAAGATCGGAAGCCAGGTCAGCTGCTGCAGATCTGTCTCCATCCTCACCTTGTTCATTATCCTCACCTTGTTGTTCACCGTCTTCTTCTTTCTCTCCCTCTTCTTCCATAGATGCACCACCAACAGCAGCTGCTGGACCCTTACCCTTGACATCCAGTTCGTCATTCTCTTTGCCATCTGATTCTGGTGCTTCTGCATCATCCCCGCCACCCCCTTGCATGGGACCCCCGAATACATCAGCATTGTCTTGGGCTTGGTACAGCAGCGAGGAGCCATAGCGATAAAATGCCATGGCACATTCAGGAGCGAGGTCTCCATAGTGTTTAGTGCGAACTTGTAATACCTTGGCAAATAGCTCTACTGATTTATCAAGATCATTTGCCTGGAGTGGAGGAGGAGGGCAGGAGGAGGGGAGGGATAGGGATGAGAAAGGTGGGGGGGAGAAGGGAATGGGTTGGAGAAGCAGGAATGAGGAGACGTTGTTAGTCAGATCAATACTTGTGACCTACCTTGATGCAACGAATGCCTTCGTCAAAATTTGCATCAGCTTCAGCAAGTGCACTTTCAGGCTGCGGTCTAGGAGCTCCAGAAGGCCCTCCTTCGGTCTGATCAGCCATTTTAGTTCTCTTGTGATTTAAATACTTTGTAGCGAAACAATATCACTCCTATGACTGTTGTTCACGCTTTAGACTACAGTAACTCCTTGCTTTTTTAAAAGCGTAAAGGTCTGGTCGGTAGTATATATATACAATGCATCCCCCTTATAATTTCAAACTTGAGAGCCGACGATCATCGTTGTCGAGAGATAACCGAGGTTAGGTGGAGACTCAGTGACTGAACTGGTGGGTGGTATTTGCATCCAGTTCAATCAAGGCGCCACATCACCATGGAATAAGTAGTGGATGACAAACATTAAATGGACATTAAAATTGAATGGAGTATTTGCAGCAACAGATAATATTCTTCAGACGACATTGATCAACGAAGAAGAGCGACCGACTGACCAGGCTCTGCGACCACCAGAGAAAACATAAAAACATATGAATTTCAACAAAAGTAGCTTATGTATTCAACTTGCATAATTAAATAACATTTGCGTTATTTTCAGGGCTTATTTCTAACTCAAAACGAATTAATTAGCAAGAGAGATGCAGAGTTCTCGTCTTGTGCACCGTCGGAAACTTGGTGCTTTCGATAGCACAACTCCTCAAACATGTAGTATTATCCTTATTAGGCCGAGAAGCCAGCAGTATAGGTGCTTGCAAGTTCAGCCCCTTCAAGACAGCAATCTTAGACATAGAGGGATTCTCCCTTTAAATCCCAGACGTTGTTCGATTATATCATCAGCTGCCAACAAGGAACCTGTCATGAAACCCTTAGACGATCCATCAACATCAAAATTGTCAACTAAGCAAAGCAGAGATGAGGAGGAGCAGCCTGACCGACGTCTCAATCTCTTACAACGAGTGGCTCTCACATGCTTTGGTGTTTTTTCTTCCCTTGTTCCCACTCGTTTACGGCAGGCACTAAAGGTCCCAGTAGCTCGTCGTTTGTTGAGTATCTTCCTCATGTTTCTCCTTGGACTGATCTTTTCAATAAGTGCACAGTTTGGTGCCAATCGCCGTGGCACTGTGGCTGGAGGCCCAATGGAGGTGGTATATTCTGATTTTCTAGGACTAGTTCAAAGTGGAAATGTTGCTGCAGTCAGATTTGATGATTCCAGCAGTCGTATATTGTTCGACTTGAAAGCAACCTCTCAGATATCATCCCCACAAAAGACGACAAAGAGTAGTAGAAGTAGCAAGGATGGAGGAAACCAAGTCAAACAAGCAACTGGCACTATTGCTACTTCTATTAGACGGCAGGTACCTAGACAATTTTATACAAAGACTATTTCTGCTGATATCAATCTGATCCCTATGCTTCTTGCAGCTGGTGTAGAATTTGGCTCACTGAGATCATCAGTAAGTGCAGCAATTCTGAGAATCATCGCCACCGCTCTTGCTTTATGGATTCCACTGATACCCCTATTGATTATCATGAGAAGAGCTCTAGATGGGAGATCTGGAGGGAGTGGTAGGAAGAGAAAGAATGACCCTAGAATGGCAGTCCCGCCAACAACGTTTGCAGATGTAGCCGGTGTCGGTGCCGCCAAGGAAGAATTGACAGAAGTAGTAGCATGTCTAAGAGACTCTACTAAGTACTCTCGACTTGGTGCCAAGTTACCCAGTGGTGTGTTGTTGTGTGGACCACCAGGAACTGGTAAAACTCTACTGGCTAGAGCTGTTGCTGGAGAGGCAGGAGTACCTTTTATCGCTGTCTCAGCATCTGAGTTTGTTGAGATGTTTGTAGGTAGAGGAGCTGCAAGGATACGAGAATTGTTTGGTGAAGCCAGAAAGCAAGCACCATGTGTAGTATTTATAGATGAGTTGGATGCAGTAGGAGGAAGAAGAGGAGCAGGTTTGAATGAGGAGAGAGATCAGACATTGAATCAACTGCTGACTGAATTAGATGGGTTTGAGGGTAGACCTGGTGTGTTGTTGCTCGCTGCAACCAATCGTCCCGAAGTACTAGATCCAGCGCTACTTAGACCTGGCCGCCTGTCTCGTAAAGTAGTAGTACCCTTACCAGATGAGGAAGGAAGAGCAGCAGTATTAGCAGTACATTTGAGGGGAGTTTCAATGGAAGAACCTCATGAGGATCCAGTCGCTAATCATGAGAACAGAATGCAGATATGTAGGACCATTGCCAAGTTGACTGTTGGGTTTTCAGGAGCTGAATTGCAGAATGTAGTAAACGAGGCTGCATTTCTAGCAGTACGACAGAATGCACATGCTGTTACAATTAGAGAGCTGGTGGAAGGGGTGAGCAGAACACGGTATGGAGTCAATGGCGTTGTTGGAGGAGGAGGAGGATTGAGCGGAGTAATGCAACGATGGTTGCAGGGAATAGCAAGTGGGATGGGGGACAGTGGGCAAAGGGTGAGGAGTCAACCAGTACAGTGAAGTCAGTCAATGTGTCTGAGCGTTAGTAGAATTACTGGTATGGTCAATCTTTAAGGTACACCCAAGGAATTTAGCCTTTTCCTGTCAATTTTCGTAAGTAAAGTTAGTATCCCCCACAATTGAAGGAATATATTCAGATTTAGCTTTTGAATTTTAATTCGGCCCTGGGCCATGAAATAGGAGGTCACATGGAGGCTAAACCCCGAAGTCAGTTGTTGTTGGCCCAGTCGACAGAATATCTCAACTAATGTATTATAGAATACCCTCATGAACAAAAATTAATCCAACATACATAGAATAGAAGGAGGAAGCATCATTAATTAATTAATTTATCATCATATTCATAGTCTTCCTATCGAAAAAGAAGAGGCCTGTTATGGTCAATTTTAAGGGTAAAGAACCCATGCCAGATGAGGGAAGTAGGTTGCCTTCCAACCCATGGTCACTTCCTATGGTGAGCAATGGAGAAGGTGCAGGTCCATTCAATAGCAGGAGGCCCGTGGAACGTGACAACCTCCCACACACACAGGTCGACGATTCTCACCGAAGAAACCACGTAGACCAAGAAGAAGACGTATTGATGGCAAAATTGAACTAGAAAATTGAGGAACTCACTGATGAAAAGACAAAATCTAAATGTAGTGTTGAAGTCTCCAGTGGCGTGATTGGTAAGTTTGAAAATTGAATACCAAGGACACCACTCTCTACCTTCAGTGCCTAAGGATAACTGATCCTTTCTCTTTCTTATTTCTTGTCCGCACAGATTGCCTCTTTACACGACATTCTCGGACTCTCCACAGACTCTGAACCTTGTCGTCTGTCTAATAAGAACATTCTGGATGAAGTTGAGAAGAGGTGTGGAAAACACAACGGTGTGAATGATGACGAGTGGCGAAACAGGCTCCTTGTCCTCCAAGCCCAAGGTCATGCAATCCTGGGCCTGCATCCCCCTCCTCCAGACTCCCAGCCACTCAAAGGAGAAGAACAAACCACTTTTGGCGAGGTGTTGGAGGTATATACTGCCAAGGGAATACACAAGCTGAATGAAGGGCCGGGTGAAAGCGCCGTTCTACTGGCAGATGTGCACGACGGTCTTGATGATGGCATCAGATGGAAGCCAGAACATGTGTTTCTTTTGGACTGGAATGCATCACAAAGCCTTTGCGTCGTAGACTGCATTGCCACTGCATGTCCAGATCCCACCTTATTTATACAGTTTTTGGAAGACGAGTTTTCATAAGATGGCCTTTCCATAGATGTGGCTGTGGTTCTCAAGGATTTAGATTTAGATCCAGCCAGCAGCAGGAAGATCTTGCTGATGGTTCAGAACAAGGCTGCCAGCAATAGTAACAACCACCACATTAAGGAAGTTCAGCTGAAGCCCTTTAGAGAGAGAGTTGGGTTCTTTCGTGATAGGTTACAAAAGTGTGATGCTTTAAATGAGTGTGGGAAAGATGGGAAGATGTAATCTGAAGGCATTGAAAACATCTATGGGTTGTTGGAGACCAATGCTGTAGATGTGGATTTTGGGGTGAATGCGTCGATTGAAACTGTGGGCCATTTCCTATGCAACTCTGAGAATGCTTGTACGAAGAGCTTGGCAGTTTGAAGACGGCATGCAACGTCAACCTCTCTCTTGTGTCACATGGCAGGCAAGGGGTAGTTTTGAATGTCGAAATATTTGGTATACCCTTCCTGTGTTGGTGTACTTACTGCGATCGCATATTTTTCAATTGTATATTGTTGTACATGTATGAAAACGCATATTTCGAGTGAAATTGAATCGGGGGAGGTTGTATACAAGGAGAAGTACAGGCATTTGATGATTATACGTGGTCCCAGATATGTCCACCAATCACCGTGATATGAGCCTTGCCGAATAGTGGGTTGAACATGGATCACGAATATGTAAATTACTGAGCAATCGAAACCAGGATCACGGAAAAGGTCTCCCATTAAGTTTCATTTTTCCAACTGAAATTTTCAAACGCACTGGGGAGCGCTTATAACTTGGGAATTTTACATATTTATCGATCTGTAGACATGTACAACCACGCAGAGGGCGTTGTTCACCCACTCCACCCACTCCTCTCCCCATTATTCATCTCCCCTCTCAAAGCGTGTGATCCAAGCTGAAAAAAGCTCCAACTTTTCCCAATCCCGTTGTGTTCTGCAATCTAAGATCCAATCTGAATGGACCGGTTCCTTGTCCCTTCGGGTTCAGCCCAGTATCCTGGCAAAGAACACCTCTGAAGATGGCCTACTCAATGGTGATCTATGGGTATTGGGCAGCGTTGAGACCGAAGCAAACGTATCTGACTTCACGTAGACACTCTGTGAAGGAGTATAGAATGCTTATTTGAAAATGCAGTCGACTCGGGCGGCCAAAGCGGGAATTCCCAAGATTAAATCCCAGCCTTTCAACCAGGGGGCAGCTCCTCAGAGCTTCGAAGCGGTATGACAACAAATATAATATTCCATTTAAATCAAGGTCCACATTTTAACTCGAAAAGTAGCGTTTTGAAGAAATACCACCCTAATTTGGACAGCAGAAGTTGGTGGCCACCGCGGCTGTAGGGAAGGTGGTGGGTGGTGAGTGAAGATAGGGTTTAGGGTTTAGTTTTTTAGGGCTTAGGGCTATATTGCAACTTAATACCCCCCCTACATTGGATTATACCACCTGTACACATCCAATTTCATGTCTGTAAAAACCTATCCCACCTAATTCAACTATCCCA
>Ga0209986_10001573_pt1 | contig 21716 bp, 18 predicted proteins | sample BlataG_FD_183168 | JGI IMG/M metagenome (GOLD analysis project Ga0209986, IMG submission 183168) | Deep subsurface microbial communities from Black Sea to uncover new lineages of life (NeLLi) - Black_00105 metaG (SPAdes) (version 2) | ecosystem: Environmental > Aquatic > Marine > Oceanic >... | reverse complement strand
ACCACCATGCCCATTTTGATTATTGCTTTGGTCTTTGCAATATTCAGTGTTAGCTTGGCCCAACAACAAGGTCATACAATGGGCGATTGTCCAAAAGAGGGGAAAGGTAAGCAGGGCAAAATGATGTTAAACTTAAGCGCGGAACAGCAAAAGGAAATGACTAAGCTAAAGAAAGACTTGTTGAGAGAGATCGATCCTATAAAGACTGAAATGAAGATAAAAAAAATGGAACTTCAGGAATTATGGCAGGAAGAAAATCTGGATGCCAAGAAAATCCTTGCCAGAACAAAAGAAATGAGTGTACTAAAGGCAAAACTCCAGGAAAAGATGGTGGGTCACCGGCTGGCAATACATCAACTTCTCACTCCAGAACAGAGGAAGATGATGGGAAAAGGGTGCTTTGGACTTGGCATGCATGATGGCGGTGGATCTGGTAAAGGTTGCGGCTCTGGTTCAAAGGGTTGCGGAGGCTGTCAATAGATACGACAAAAGGGGTGAGGGCAGCCACCTTCACCCCTCTGGAAGAGGAAATGGAGTCAGCCTGCTACCCCCCGACTTTCAATTTGTTTAATATTTTCAACTGCGTTTTCTTTCAGCCAAAAGAACAATGTTTCTTAGTTCCTCTTTATCTCTTGCTTCTATCCATTTTTTGTCGAATTCAGGATTCTGCGTGATTTGAGCAATAGCAGCTAAATCTTTTAAATGTAGACTACGTTCACCAGTAGAACCCACAAGAACAAATGCAATGTGAACCAATTTATCACCAGGGAATATAACCCCTGTTTTTGCTCTCACGAGAACGATTTTGAAATAATCTTTTTTCGGAACAACAATATGAGGAATAGCCAACCCATCCCTTACAACTGTGCTTGTTAGTTTTTCTCTCTCAATAAATTTCTTGAATAATTCCTCAGACCTCAAATTCAAATCTTTACTCAAGATATCCGAAATTTCTTTAAAAAAATCTTCCATCTTAAGGGGTTCTTCTATATCTAAAAGCATACTTTCCTCAATCAGTCTATGGAACCTATCGACTTCAATTTCATCTCGTTGAATAATGATATCTTTTAATTCCGTGAGAAGGCTATCTGATGCTAAATCTTTATCACGAGCAATCAATTTTTCTAAAACATATATAAGCGCGGAATCCTGAGCAGCTCTTTTCTGTGCATAGATTCTATACCAGAGAAGTCCTAATAAAAGAAAAATCAGAGTCATGAAAACAATTAATGTTCCCGTCTCTATCAAAAGAAAAAATCCTCCTAAAATGCCTAAAATTTGCAGATAAGGATAGAACGGAGCACGAAATTTTGGTTTGTAGCTAAGGATTTTACTTTCCCTGAACAAAATCAAGGTTAGATTGGCAAAGATATACAATAAAATTAGCACACTGGAAGCCATTTTAACCAACAATTCCAGTCTTAAGAACAAAATGGCTAAAATCATAAAAGCACCAGTAAAAAGGATAGAAAAATATGGGGTCTTAAACTTAGAACTTATTTTTCGAAAATTGACTGGTAAAAGTTTGTCTCTGCTCATTCCTAGAGGGTATCTAGATGCAGTCATAATCCCTGCATTGGCAGTGGAAATAAAGGCCAAGAATGCACCTATGCTTATTACAATTTTTAAAAGATCGCCTCCAAAAACACCAGCACTATCAGATATAGGAGTTAGGGTTTGTGTTAGGTTTGCAGGATTTAATACGCCAATTGTGACAGAAATTACTGCAGCATATAAAATGGCAGTCACGACAATAGATAGAATCATACCTAAGGGTAAGTTCTTACCGGGATTTTTTGTTTCTTCAGCCAATGCCGCGACTTTAGTCAAACCACCATAAGAAATAAATACAAAGCTTGCCGTAGCAAACACAGAACCTAATCCTTTAGAAAAGAATGGTGTGAAATTCGACGAATTAATTGTCTTTGAACCCCAGATTATATAGACCAAAAGTATACCTATAAGTCCTAAAACCAAAAACACCTGAAATCTGCCAGCTTCTTTTACACCTATTAAATTAAGAACGATAAAAAATAGACAACAAATCAGGGCAATGATCTGTAAGGGTATATTAGTGATTATGCTTAAATAAGCTCCCATACCGATAAGGGCAAATGCTCCCTTTAAACTTAAAGAAAACCACGTAGAAAATCCTGCTACCGTTCCTAAAAGAGGACCAAATCCTCGCATGATATAGAAATAGTCTCCACCGGCTTTAGGCATTGCAGTAGTTAATTCTGCCATACTCAAAAGAGTAGGGATACAAAATATTCCTGCTATTACATATGAAAGTATAACGGCTGGGCCGGCTTTAGCAAAAGCTAATCCGGGAAGAATAAATAATCCAGAACTTATCATTGCTCCGGTAGCAACACAGAAAACATTCAGAAAATTCAGATCTTTCTTTAGTTCTTTTTTCATTTAACTATTGCTTGTATGAACATTGCCACTGCGATTACTGTCGTCGACAAGGCATATTTATTACCTTTCGCTGATTGACATATATGTTTGGTGATTTATTTGATCAGAACTACTTTTTCGACTTGAGAGGCTTCGTTTGTTTCGACCTTTACAAAGTAGACTCCGGTCGGAAGTTTCTGATCAAAGTTATCTTTGCCATACCAAACAATGTGATTAAATGGTTGATCGGTTAAATGGTTAAATTGTTTAACGCAATGACCTATAGCATTGTAGATAGCAATGAATGGATCATGTCCATCAAAGACAATTGTGAATTGTGAACTGTGCACCGTGGGGTAAATGCTGAGTTTTGGGATTACCCGTTTAACCTTGGTCGCCTCCTCGGTTCCTACATCATAGGGTACCGCCATAATTGCCACTGCGGCGACATGTGCTTTTGTAACTTCAGTGCAGAAATCGTTGTCATTATAGCCAGACCCAATCGTATCTCCTGGTGTATGGTACCACGGATTTACAACTCCGTAATCCTCGATACCGAGTAATGCGGTATACCCATAATCAAGGAATGATTGATTGTCAGAAGGTATCCAGTTGCTCGTTAAGTGCTTGTCTGTAAGAAGTGTCGTGTATGAATCAGCGGCGGCAATGAAAAAGTCAGCAAGCCATTCACAAGGCGGGTTTGATATTTTACCGATAACCTCGAGGTCTTCGGGTTGTGCATCAGAATACGCGATCATATCAGCATTAAAGACACCGCGTATGCTGTCACCCCGTGTATAAGCCTGTTGAGCATAGTATTCACTACCGTAAAGACCGAACTCTTCACCAGAAAAAGCCATAAACCGAATAGAATATTCGAAATCATAGTTCTGCATAACACGTGCTGCTTCAATTGCCGCGGTTGTTCCGCTGGCATTGTCATCAGCACCCGGTGCTATCTCTGGAGCCATATAAGAAATCGCATCAAAGTGCCCACAGATAACGGTATAAATTGAATCTGGATAGAGTACACCACGTTTTACACCAATGACATTGGGGGCGTGACCACTTGTGTGGTATTGTAAATATACAGAATCCAGACCATAGGCATTGAATTTATCTGCGATCCAATTCGCTGCTGAAAGACAAGAATCATAGGTCGAATATCGGGACACGAAATTCTGGAGCCGCTGCACATCAGCGAGTATAGTGTCAGCGTCTACAAGATCTACTATTTCCTGGATAACCGGGTCAGCTAATACTGGCAGTACTGAAGGTTGATAGCCAAGCACAATTGGTCTTAGAAAAAGTTGCTTGACCATTACTTTCTGTTTGATCAGTTCTTCGAATGCCGTTTGATCAATCTTGAGAAGATAGTCATCATTTTCGCTAAACAGAATATCGCCATAGAAACCGAGATCGAGTAACTTGTCAACTCGGCGAACGAGATAGTAATCGCCTTCACTGGGGTTCTCATCCAGTATTTCATATGTATATTTTGAGATCATATTCAATTCATCCTCATTCACGAGGAGGATTGCAGCGTGTTCGAGCTCAGCAAGAACCGCAATATCTGCTTTGGCAAAGGGTTCAAGCCTTGTGCTCCCAAGACTAACCCTTACAAGATATGTATCAGCAAATGCTGCGACACACAAAACCGACAATGATAGTAATAATATTTTATTCATATACACCTCTCTTTCGGGGTCAGGTCTTGAAATTTAAGAATGCGATCCACCATACTTGGATGACTATTGTTATCAGTAATTGATGTTCGAATCTTAAATTTCAAGACCTGACCCCATTATTTTTTAAGTTTTATAAAGCGGATATCGTTGATCATATCTTTGGGTACTGAGAAACCGATTACCGCACAGTGATCAAACTTTGGTGAGTCTATAACTTTTGTGATCGTTGCCTCACACTGTTTTTTGCCTTCTCGATCAAGCGCAATGACTTGGTCATCTTTTTTTGGCCTGGGAAGCATTTCATAAGGAATGTAGATTATTGAATGGTCTTCGGGCGTTTCATCGATGACAAATATGGCAAGTCCAGGGCATTTTGGAATACATAATAGACACCCTGTGCACTTTTCATAGTCAATCTCAGGCAGTTCAATTATTGAGCCCGGGATTGAAATCGCGCCCTGAGCACAGGCATCAACACACGGGTCGCACGGGATTTTTTCAGGACATTCAATGACCACATATGGTTTTTCTCCCCGACGGGCTTGAGGAGGTGTCGTATTCATTACCTTATGATAATCAATAATCTATAGATGTCAACGAGAAAAGATGGAAGATGGGTTTGGATACTTGAATTACAATAGATGTTTCTTCCTTTTTGATTTACTGAAACCTATGAGTATAACGCAGATTAGTAATGGTAAAACCATGCTGTTAGCGAATCCTGAATACCAATAGTCCTCTGCAAATTTGTGGTATTCAGTATCATCAGGAGATTGATAGATTGAAATATCAGATGACATCTCAGAAGGGTTTGTATACTCTCTTTTTAATTTGGTAATATAACTACCCTCTTTAATATATTCGTGAAGAATAGGATACTCTCGCTCAATACCATCCAGCTCTTTTTTAGAAATTTTATTGGCATACTCAAGTTCAGCATTATCAAAGAACATCTTATGTTCACCAACAACATAGAGATATAAAGAGGTTGACCCTAATGATGAAATCGAAGAGATCTTCATTGGATAAACAAGTGTGTCTGATGAAAATTTAAAACTGATGCCGACACTCTCATCAGAACTTTGTTGGGTCGTATCAGAACGAGCAATAAAAAAATAGTTCCAGTTGCGATTTATGTAATCTTCAAACATTGCCTCAGCACCAGCGGTTACTACATAATCGTTGTTATTTAACCAGGTGGTCAGAGAATCAGCAGTATTGGTATGGATGAGGACTGTACCTAAAAATCCGATGGTATCATAACTCACCACATTATAGTAGTCTTGTCCATATCCATTATTATATCCCAAACCACCTCCTGATTTAAATGGTCCGCTACATCCTCCTTCAGCATAAAGCGGTGCAGTGAGATGTGCTAAATTAGTGAAGAGTTCTACATCTACTTCACTGACCTGAGGCTGGCAAGGTAAAGGAATAATCCATGCAAAGCCATTATAATCATTGACCCAGTACGCTTTTACCAAAATTGAAAGTTCTTCTGAGTCTGGTAGGACTTTTATGATGGCAACCTGGTCTGAGCTATAAATTTCATAATCTCCCTGTGGTGGTATCATACCACCATCAGCCCAGATAAGCCTCATAAAGATTGCAAGTAATGACAATTTCTTCATTTTTCCCCCTAATTTAAACCAACTAATAAACCTAATCCTAAACTGTTCAATGATGCATAGTCTAAATACGGTGGTTGATTTTCTAACCATGGATTTCTTTTTTCCGCTCCGAAGGGAATGAGATTTACATACAATTTTAATCCGATTCTGAGCCTACGTATATCCTTGAACAGATATGCGGCAGCACTGGTTCCACGAGATCTGCGCCATTCGCTTTCTCTGATAACTATGCCGCTATCTTTGACAACTGGATACAGGAATTCGCCGAAATAATAACCAAAATTAAAAGCAAACTCAATATTCTGTGTGGCATTCACTTTTAATTGCAGTCCACCACCGCCTGCCCTAAGGGTCAATGGTAAGCCTGAGCTATTAGAATCATAATGCATGTATTCATCTTTATAGAAAAAATCTGCGAATATTCCAGGGGCGATCAATCCTTTGATAAAACTATTCTCAAGTTCAATGTGATAGAAATATGTGAAACGTATTTCCGTATCATTGTCAGGCAGTAATATGCCAAGAGAAAGGGACGGATTGTACAATTGGCATACAATAATAAATATCATCATATCTTAATATTCCTTCATTTGTATATTAGTACATAGATTGTCTATTGTCAATATCTTTGCACTTTTATGTCGTATTATACAGGATAATCGTGAAAAATCTGTGAAAAACCAAAGCGCAAAGCGTAGCGCGTAAGGCGAGAAAAACGAGTATAACGGTCTAAACGATATTAACGCTCTAAACGCTCATAACGTTATAAACGTTCTTGACCATTTATATATTTCGAATATAATACAGCATGAAGATTATTTGTCGTTGTGAAGATGTTACTGAAGAAGAGATCATTGAGAAAATACATGAAGGCTATCATTCAATGGATGATCTCAAGAGGATCATCCGTGTCACAATGGGACTTTGTCAGGGTAAGGGTTGCAGAAAGCATATCGCTAAGATCCTGGCGCGAGAACTCGGTATTCCGATTGAACAGATTGTCCAACCGACTTACCGACCGCCCACAAAACCCATCCCGATTAGTGCAACAGTAAATAAGTGATTATAATATTTCCGGTTACCTTAATTCTGTAGTTGTTCGATTTATCGAACCATGAATAGTAGTGGCCCGATTTACCCACGTCCATCATGGATGAACGGGGTTTATCGAGCATAAGAAATGATGAAGACCTTGATCGATAAAAATTCATCTGCAAAATTCAATGTCGTAGATTTAGGACAAAAAGATTACAAAGAAGTCTGGGATATTCAAAAGCTAATCCATGAGAAAAGGGTGCAAGATAAACTTTGCAATACCTTATTGCTCGTTGAACACCCATCGGTTATCACCATGGGCAAGAGCGGCAAAAATACGAATCTCTTATTGTCGCCCCGGATGCTTAAACAAAAGGGGATTGCTTACTATGAAATCGAACGGGGTGGTGATGTGACCTATCATGGGCCAGGTCAGCTTGTTGGCTATCCTATTTTCAATGTGAAAAAAGGGTTAGCAGGGATAAGACCGTTTGTTAATAAGATGGAGGATGCGATAATACAGACGCTCGCCAAATTTGGCATATCAGGAGAGAAAAGGGAAAAGATGATCGGGGTTTGGGCTAAGAAGAAGAAGATTTGCTCAATCGGGATTGCGGTCAAGAGGTGGGTGAGTTTTCACGGGTTTGCCCTTAATGTGAATACTAATTTAGACCATTTCAATTTGATCGTTCCCTGTGGTTTAAAGAATGTCACGATGACATCGATGCAGGAAATAATTCAGGGAGAAGTGTCAATGGATAAGGTAAAACATAGTATTATAGACAGCTTTGGTTCAGTTTTTAGGGGCACGCCAACCACAAAATGTTTAGACGAGATTATTTGAAAAAACCCGAGTGGTTAAAGGTTAGAATTCCGTCGGGTCACGAATTCCGGGCAGTTTTTGATCTACTCAAACAGTATAACCTTTCAACTGTGTGTGAGGAAGCGCGCTGTCCGAATATGCATGAATGCTGGAATAAGAAGTGCGCAACGATAATGATACTGGGAAAAATATGCACGCGTGCATGTCGGTTCTGTTCGGTCAAAACCGGGGATCCAGGCGGCAAATTTGATCCGGAAGAACCAAGTCATGTTGCTCAGGCCATACAAAAACTTGGTTTGAAATATGTGGTAATAACTTCAGTAGACCGCGATGATTTAAAGGACTATGGCAGTACACATTATGCAGCGACAATTAGCGCCATAAAAGAAGAAAACCCAGAGATCAGAGTTGAAGTCCTTATCCCGGATTTTTCCAGTAAGGAATATCTAAAAAAAGTAACTGATGTACGTCCTTTTGTTATCGGTCATAATGTTGAAACGGTCGAGCGACTCACTGAGTATATTAGAGACCGAAGATGCAGTTATGAAAAATCTCTTGAAGTTCTCCGGCAGGCAAAGGAGTTAAACAGCAGTATTTATACGAAAAGCGGGTTGATGGTTGGTTTGGGCGAAGAGAAACAAGAAATCATTCAAACAATAAAAGACCTAAATGCGACAGGTGTTGATGTTGTTACTATTGGTCAATACTTGCAGCCTACAAAAAAACACCACTTTGTCCAGAAGTACTACACACCTGAAGAGTTTGATGAGTTCCGTGAGCTCGGCGAGGACATCGGCATAAACCATGTCTTAAGCGGACCTTTGGTGCGGTCCTCATATCATGCCAGTGAGATTCTATAGATAGAACCTTACACGATCCGACACTCTGGTAATTACCGGAATGACGGAGTGAGTATTTATGGAGTGCAATGAGTCCTCTTATTGCATAAACAAAAACCAGATTTTCCTAATCCGGGTATAATTATCATTGATTTATCGATAATTTTCTTGACTGTTTCATATTCTTCTATATAATTAAAGGAGAATCATAATGTTAAAACTTTTGAGTAAAATATTTGGCACACAGACTGGGCGGGAAATGAAGCGGCTCTGGCCAAGAGTCGCGGAAATCAATGGGTTTTTCGAAAAATTCAAAGACGTTGATATCCTAAAGACATCTGAAGATCTAAGACAGAGGATCAAGCAGGGTGAACCAGTTGATGATGTGCTCCCTGAGGCGTTTGCCTTGGTCAAAGAGACATGCCGCAGACTACTTGGCAAAAAGTGGGAAGTGGTCGGCATCGAAACCGAGTGGAACATGGTGCCTTTTGATGTCCAATTAGTCGGTGCGGTCGTACTCCATGAGGGGAAGATCGCGGAGATGAAAACCGGTGAAGGAAAAACCCTTGTCGCGACAATGCCCCTTTATTTAAATGGCATGACTGGGAAAGGCGCTCATTTGATAACGGTTAATGATTACCTTGCAAAACGCGACCGAGAGTGGATGGGACCAGTCTATGAGTCGCTTGGTCTAACGATTGGCGTACTCCAGTCAGGCATGGATAATGAGTTGAGAAAAGAAACTTACCGCTGCGACGTAACTTATGGTACAAACAATGAATTTGGTTTTGACTATCTTAGAGACAATATGGTCTGGCGCTTTGAGGATAAGGTTCAGAAACCTCATCATTATGCGATCGTTGATGAGGTCGACAGTATCTTGGTCGATGAAGCACGTACCCCACTCATAATTTCAGGACCGGTTGAACATGAGACCAAGGCATTTAATGAGCTGAGTCCAATTGTCCAACGTTTGCATTCAACACAGACAGTACTTGTTAATCGAGTCGTTGCCGATGCGAAGAAGATGCTTGACAATGGTGAGGACGAAAAAGAAATAGGCAAGATGCTTTTGAAGGCGCATCGCGGTGCACCGAAGAACATACAGCTTCTGAAACTCGAGCAGGAACCAGGCATCAAGAAATTGATTGAAGGTGCAGAACTCAATTATCTGCGTGATAAATCCTTTGCCGAGATCGATGATGACCTGTATTTTGTTATTGATGAGAAATCGAACATCATAGACCTAACAGAAAAAGGTGCTCAGTTTGTTTCACCTAATAACGCGGCGATGTTCGAGCTGCCAAATTTGAGCGAAGAAATCGGCGAAATAGATAAAGATGAGAAACTCACCCAGAAGGAAAGAATTTTTGCCAAAGAAAAGGCTTATCAAGGATATGCCAAAAAGAATGAAACTATAGCTAACCTTCGTGCGCTTTTAAAAGCCTATTCACTATTCAAGAAGGATGTCGAATATGTTGTTCAGGATAGTCGGGTCATTATTGTTGATCAATTCACTGGTCGACTGATGCCCGGACGGAGATTTTCTGATGGACTCCATCAAGCGATCGAGGCCAAGGAGCAGGTGCGTGTGCAGGAAGAGACCCAGACCTTTGCCACGATAACCATTCAAAACTACTTCCGCCTGTATGAGAAACTTGCCGGCATGACCGGTACCGCAATAACTGAAGCCAACGAATTCTGGGAGATATACAAACTAGACGTTGTTGAGATTCCGACCAAAGAACCAGTGCGTAGGGTTGATTATGAAGATATTGTATACCGTTCACGCCGCGAAAAGTACAATGCGATTATCGATGAAATCGTCAAATGGTATGAAAAGAAAAGACCGATCCTGGTCGGTACGACCTCAGTTGACGTATCTGAGGTTTTATCAAGACTTCTTAAACGGCGCGGCGTGCCACACGAGGTGCTCAATGCAAAGCACCATCAAAGAGAAGCTGTTATTGTAACTAGTGCGGGGCAGCCCGGTGCAGTAACTATTGCGACCAATATGGCAGGTCGAGGAACTGATATTAAACTTGGTAAAGAGGTTGTTAAGTGCAGCAAGTGCTGCATCAAATGTCTGACCAATGATTGCGCTAATTGCGACCATGAACAGAAGAAAGAATGTCTTGATGATGTGCCTTGTGGTCTTTATATAATAGGTACTGAAAGGCACGAGGCGCGTCGTATTGACAACCAGTTGCGCGGTCGAAGCGCTCGTCAAGGCGATCCCGGCTCGACAAAGTTTTTCCTGTCGCTCGAGGATAATCTGATGAGGATTTTTGGTTCTGACCGGGTTACTGATTTCATGGACCGGTTTGGCGGCGAGGAACAAAAGCCACTAACTCACCCCTTGGTCACCAGAGCCATTGCTAATGCCCAGAAAAAGGTTGAAGAGAATCACTTTGAAATAAGAAAGCACTTATTAGAATATGATGATGTGATGAACAAACAGCGGGAAGAGATTTATAAAAGAAGAGATAAGATTCTAAAAGGTGAGAACTTGAAAGAAATGGCGATACAATTGTTCGACGAAGCAATAGAGGATATTCTTTGGAAACACACTGCTTCAAAAACCAATCCTGAGCAGTGGGATTGGGAAACCATCAAGGCTGAATTCAATATGCTTTTTCTTACCGACATGGCGGTTCCTAAAGATAAAATCCCCAGGATGAAACAGGAAGAATTGCTCGATATACTTCTTGATCGGACAAAGGAAAAATTATCCTGGCGCGAGCAAGAGCTGGGTGAAGAAATGTTCTTTGAATTGTTAAGGTTCGTTTTGCTCGGAACAATAGACAATAAATGGCGTGACCACTTATATGAATTGGATGCTTTGCGAGAAGGTATTAGGCTTCGCGCCTACGCGCAAAAGGATCCTTTGATCGAATACAAACACGAATCGTTTAAGATGTATGATGCATTACTCGTCGACATTGCCAAACATTCATCCGGCTTGATCTTCCGCGCTCAACCTGGTCCAAGGCAACGTAAGTCGCAACCGACGAAAGAATATAAACCGAGCGCAGTGCAACCCGGCGCCTTACCGCAAAAACCTAAAGGAGTCATTGGTAAGAAAAAAATTGGGCGCAATGATCCTTGTCCCTGTGGCAGTGGAAAAAAATATAAGAAGTGTTGTGGGAAGAATGTCGCATGAAACCCTATCAAGTTCATCTCTTTAGTGACGATAGCAAAATCCCCGATTTCCTGCCTTCAGAACCTTGTTTTGTTTACGAGAACAAGAAGTATCTAAATTTCCTCATCTATGATTGTTTCCATCTGAAAAACAATGACTATTTAAAAGATGTTGCCAAAACGGAAATCGAGTCGAGTGGTATTGTTGCGGCAGGTGAAAGAAGCAAGGCGATGGATGAATTACAAAAGAAGATGCTGGAGATAAAGAAGCTTGATGCCTTACTCGTTTTCCACGATGAAATAGCTGCACTTCTTGCACTGTTTTCTATTTTTGGAGATAAAGCAACTTTTTTTGTTGATTACGAGACTTCACCGGATATTACCGCGGTGTTGCAGTATCGCAATCTTGAATACTATGACCATAAGAACCTTGAGCAACTGGACAAGCTTCTAAGTACCAAGAGCGAAAAGGTGATTGTCGTCGACGGTGTATATGAATGGCTCGGCAGAGTAGCGCCGGTAAACGAACTGATGAAGATCGCCGCAGCTAATGAATGCATGATCATTGGCAATGAGATGAACTCTTTCGGGCTTCTCGGCCGCGAAGGTCGCGGTTTCATAGATCTTTTCAATCTCTACGATACAGTTAATATCGATGTTGGAAGTTACAGCAGATTTCTCGGTGGCTTTGGATCTTATGTCGGAGCCAAGAGATATTTAATCAATAAAATCAGAGAAAACATAACCGAGACACGAAAACCTCTACCTCAGTTTATGTTTTCGGTCAATATCGCAGGTCTTGAATTGATCAAATCAGGCGAGGGCAAGAAAAGCAAAATACGGGCATTGTGGAAACATAGTCGTTATCTAATTACGCGCTTGAAACAGCTGGGTTTTACTACGGACAGCGATACACCAATGGTTGTTGTAATATTGAGCAATAATGAAGAAGCTGGTGAATTTACTAAGAAATTATTCTTTGAGCAGATTATAGTTGCCCAGAATAAAGAACGTATTAGATTGAACCTCTCAGTTGAGCACAGCAAGGAAGATATTGATTACTGTCTCGAGAAGTTTGAGTTGATTGGTCAGGAACTGGGTATAATTAGCCAGCCGTAGATTACACAAGATTGAAACCATGATTTCCCCTCCGAATGAAGATAATTTAATCACGCCAGGTGATCTTATCCTTATCTACCTGGATATCAAGCACCAGTATTTGGTTCAGGCGGCAGAGAAATTGAATCTTTCTTCTGATCTCGGTAATATGGATCTGAGTGAGATTATTGGTAAACCATTTGGCTATGCAGGAGAGACCCATCTCGGTAAAAAATACTACTGTCTTAGACCTTCAACTGCTGATCTTATGTTTAAAGTAAAGAGGAAGACAACGATTGTCTACCCCAAGGATCTTGGTTACCTTCTTATTGAAACCGCAATCGGCCCTGGATCCAGAGTTATTGATGTGGGTACAGGCAGCGGTGCCTTAGCTATGGTGCTGGCTAAATTCGTCGCGCCTGATGGTGTGGTTTTTTCATACGAGCGGCGCGAAGAATTCATTAAGAATGCCAAACGCAATATTGAACGAGCTGGCTATCTACAAAATATTAAGTTCTATTGCCGTGATGTCGCCATAAAAGGTTTTACTGAGCAGGCTATTGATGCAGTTTTCCTTGATGTACCTGAACCATGGGCGATTGTACCTAAGGCAGCTGATGCATTGAAAGGTGGTCATCATCTTGTTTCCTGGAGTCCCAATGTGGAACAAGTGAAAAGGACCGTCGATGTTCTAAGAGAAAATCAGTTCATACGCGTACGCGTGAGCGAAATACTTGAACGTGAAATTCTCGTACGCCAGCAGGGTGTTCGACCCAGAGAACGCGGCATTACACACACCGCGTACCTGGTGAGGGCACAGAAAATAATAGTAGGCAGTCGGGACTAAGCAGTAAGCAGAGAGATATGAATGGGAGAACGGGTGAAATGGAGAACCGGAGAAAAAACAACAAAGAAACGATCTTAACGTTCTAAACGATATTAACGATCAAAACATCTTTTAATTACTTAATTACCCAATTACCAATTACTGCTGTTTTACTTAAGATAAGCCAGTGGATCTACGGGCTTGCCGTTTTTACGCAATTCAAAATGTAACATTGGTCCAGATAGCGAACCGCTTTCGCCGATCCGACCGAGAATCCTGCCTTCAGAAATCTCCTGACCAACTTCAACGAGCATCTCAGCAAGATGCCCGTACAACGAATAATAGCCATCTAAATGGTCGATGAGCACTAGATTACCATACCCCATAAAGCGATCAGCATACACCACTTTACCGGGTGCGACAGCGTGGACTTTGTCACCGTAACTGGCACTGATGTCGATACCATTGTTTTTGGTTTTTGTGTTGTATTTAGGGTGGATTATTTTACCGAATTTCGTTACAACACTGCCCCGGCATGGCCAGGGTAAGGTGCCCATTCTCTTCTCAACGTTTTTTTGTGAACTTTTTGCTTTAGCCCTTTGCTTTTCGAGCGCCACGATCAATTCTTCGAGTTTACGCTGGGCACTTTTCAGTTCTTTTTCGAGTTGTTTTTTATTCTTTTCTTCCTTTCCTACCTGATCCAAGATATCTTTCTTGCTCTTTCTCTCAGCACCGAGGAGCGATAGCTCACTTTCTTTTTCCACTTTCCTTTGCTCGAGAATGTCTATTAATTCCTCCCGCATCTTTTTGTCAGTAAGATAACGTTCCCAATCAGCTTTGAATTCAAAGAAAGCCTGCTGGTCGTCCTTGGCAAGAATTTGGAGATAGTATGATGAAGAAAGGATTTGGGGTAATGATTTTGAGGAGAAGAGGATTTCTAATTTATAGAACGGTGTCCACTTATAGAGTCGGATGAGTCGTTGGCGCAGATCATCTATGCGCAGTTTCATCTTGGATTCCAGTTTCGCAATTCCTCTTGATAACTCGTAGACATTCTCTTTTTCTCGATTTTCTTGAGAGGTTAATTCATCGATATATTCTAACGTTAAATTAATGCCTTCATCGATTTTTTCGATGTGAGCAAGGGTACCGATTTTCTGTTTTTCCAGTTGCCTTATTTCTTTTCTGACATTGGTAAGCCTTGTCTTTAACCCGTCTAATTCTTTCTGCTTTTCAGAAATCTGCGTGACCAGACATAAAAGGATTACTATGAACTTCATTTCAAGAATTTACGTAAGGCAAGGCTTGAACCGATGATGCCAAATATGATACCGCACAGCAAAGAGCCAACAAAAAAGTACCCTTGTGGAAAATAGATATTGCTTAAGAATGAAACAGCAACCCGCTGGGTGACAACGGTCAAAATAAATGCAATAAAACCACCCAGGATACCCTGCACAATGCCTTCAAAGGTGAACGGGAGAGCAATAAAAGAGTTGGACGCGCCGACAAGTTTCATAATGTCGATTTCAGTGGCGCGTGCAAATATTGTTAGCTTTATGGTTTGGAAAATTACGAAGATTACGGAAAAAATCATGATCAACAACAAACCGATATCAAAACCGGTTATCACACTCGTTATTTTTTTCAACTGGTCGACGAGCTCTCCACCGTAGATTGTTTCCCTAATACCCCTAAGGAGCATTACTTTACCGCTGATTTCCTCAAGGCCCCGGGCATTTCGGGATTTTGCAAGCAGTTTGATGCGCAGGGATGCGGGTAGAGGGTTGCTTTCAAAGACCCTGAGAACTTCTTCTGTTTCCTGTAATTCAGCCTGCAAATCCTTAAGGGCTTGCTCAGAAGAAACATAGATAACATCACGTACACCATTTATCTTCAAAATATTAGATGTAAGCGCTTCATAATCAGCATTTTCCTCAAGAAAGGCGATTATCTCGATCTTCTCATCGAGGATATTGAGGAAATGATATAAGTTGACAGTTACAAAGGCAAACAATGACAAGAGGAAAAGTGCTATCGAGGTAACGAGCAGAGATAGCAGGAATAGAGAAGCATTTCTTGTTATGGTCCGAAACCCTTCCCGTATACCTATTCTCAGTGACATTTCTATTGGTCGGCTGCGAGCTTGCCGTCTTCGATGCGGAGCATCCTTTTCTTAACTTTTTTTATCAACTTCAGGTTGTGAGTTGCCATGAGAACGGTTGTTCCTTTATAATTGATATCGAGCAATACATCAATTATTTCCTGGGAGCTTTTTTCATCGAGGTTACCAGTTGGTTCGTCAGCAAGGAGGATATAAGGGTCTCTAACCAGGGCTCGGGCAATAGCTACCTTTTGTTGTTCACCACCTGACAATTGGTAAGGAAATGAGAATTTTTTGTGGCTGAGTCGCAAATAGGTCAGTATTTCCAGCATTTGTTTTCTCATATCACGCGCTGGCGTATCAGTTACATCGAGGGCAAAGGCGATATTTTCCTCGAGGGTGCGGTCTTGAAGCAATTTGAAGTCCTGGAATATTACTCCGATTTTCCTGCGTAATTTAGGGAGATTTTTCTTTTTCAACAGCCTGAGGTTCTGGTCTAATACCTTTATTGTGCCTTTGGTTGGTTCTTCGTCTTTGTAGATTAGTTTTAAAAGCGTACTTTTACCAGCACCGGTCGTACCGTTGACAAAGACAAATTCGCCCTTGTCAATGAAGAATGAAATGTCTTGTAATGCCACCCAGTCTTTTTGATAGACTTTTGTAACATTATCAAAAGTTATCATCTAATTAATCATAGTCAGAATTCCCAATCTGTCAACGACCAGAATTCGAGTAATTGAGGAACTGAGTTATTCAGGCTGTTGAAAAAGTCATTTTTCACTGGAGTAGAGCATTTATGCTCGTGAAAACTGATGAAATTTCATTGCTTTTGACGGGGCTAAAGCCCCTACTCCACTAAATCAACAGCTTGATTGAGTAATTAAGTCATTGAAACGCTGCGTGTTTTATTCTTATATAACCATGGAAATGTAGTGGCAGAGTTTACTCTGCAAATAAAACTCCCTCTCTCCCTCTCCCTTGATGGGAGAGGGTAGGGGTGAGGGTGAAATTGAAAGTAAGATACCCCGCCCTTTGGGGCGGGGAGGTTCTGACAAAATTTTCTATTCTATTCGCATTGGTTCACACTTTGCTCACGAACACAAGATGACATTAAGTTAATGAAATAACCTGTATAAAAATTCCGAGAAATCCGTTCCTAAGTATTTGTATATAGATACAAATTGAATTTCAAAACCTAATCATTCTTTCTTTTTTCTCTAAAATCCGTTGCGACATCAAAAGCAACTTCTAATTGTTTAATTGCGGGAATGCTCCCCATTTGAGGTGAAAGAAACTGATGCCTACAAAAGAGGTTACGTAAATGGTTATCAAGATGGTTCAGCATCAGCAAAAGGTAGTAAAGCAACGACTGGTTGTTTAGTAGGGACACTAATCAATGTTGCTGCAATCGTTCTTATCTATTCTCTGTCGTCGGATTAGAAGACAATACGCAATATGGAATTTGGGGCAGATTTAGAGCCATGAGAATGAAAGAAAACATATGCCACAAGGGGGAGTGATTAAATCACCCCCCCTTTTCATTTGGCCCACTTCATCCGCCGTTATTGAGAACTGATAGTCCTTACGTCGGAAAACATAGATATTGCGGAATACTAATTGGCTTGGTCTGACAACTAATCATCCTGAATTGTCTCCACCTTTTTCACATTGTATGGCGCACAATGTAGTGGTCGAGCCTGTCTTGAATGAAATCGAGAGGCTCGCTCGACGATTCTCAATCTGAGCAGACCAAGGTCTGCCACTACAGAATCTACGGGATTCCGTTATTTTTTTGGGGGACCGTATGAATCAAACTATAAAAGAGAAGAGGACTCAATTAGAATCCATGTCAAACTTGACTTTGCCAGGAATTGGGAATATAATACACCATGAAGGTTGTTGCGATAAATCGTAAAGCGAGGCATGACTACAATGTACTTGATACTTATGAAGCAGGTATTGTGCTTTGCGGCGGTGAGGTAAAATCGCTGCGCCAGGGCAATGTATCAATGAGCGATGCCTATGGAGGGATAGTCGACGGCGAAGTTTTTTTGTTCAATTTACACATTTCAGCATATAAACACGCCACTGTAGGTAAACCTGATCCTAAACGAAAGCGTAAGCTTCTTCTTAACCAAAGAGAAATTAAAAAGATATACGGCTTGGTCCAGCAGCGCGGAAATACCTTAATACCATTAAAGATTTACTTTAATGACCGTGGTTATGCTAAGGTTACGATCGGTGCGTGTCAACGCAAGCGTATGTACGACAAAAAAGAGAAAATTCTAAAACGAGAAATTAAGCGTAAAATAGATAAAATAAAGAGGGCAGCGCGATAACCATTATTCTATTATCATTATCAATTCTCTCAATCCTTCCTCATCAATATGAAGTTGCATATGAAGATACGAGCATAGAGATTGATACCGAGCGTGTAGAATTCCAGGACTACTTGCCTCTGAAACCTATTGCTAGTTTGCTCGGTTTGCATTATGTGCAGAATAACACCACACAAAGATTATTGCTCAGTGCTGGCGAGTGTAGGCTTGTTATCATTGGCGATATAGCCACAATAATCTGCAATGGCGTAGCCCAAAATCTGGCTTTTTCACCTCTTTATATAAATGGTGACATTTATTTCCCGACGAACGAAATAATCCCTACCTTAGGAGGAATTTTTGACAAACTTATATTTATCAAAGAGATTAAAGAAGCGCCATTCATCAATAGCATAACCCTCACAACAAGAGGTGATTCGACAATACTGAAATTCGATTGGCAAAAAGCAATAGACTTTGATGTTCAATATCTAGTCAAGAAAGTGCTGGTGGAGATCGATGGACAGTACAAGAAAACCGAGAGGCTCAAGCCGGTTGGTTCAGTTACATCAGTGAAGGTGTCACGTTTCAACACCTACACAAGCTTGGAATTTGAAGTTGAAGATATTAACGCGTATCTGGAAAGAGAAAAAGAGGTTGTTCTATACCACAAGATTAGCAAACAAGTGCAATTGATTGTCATTGACCCAGGTCATGGTGGGATTGACCCTGGTGCGGTTGGTAAAAAGGGGTTGTATGAAAAGGATGCGAACCTTGGCATTGCAAAATTTCTGCGTACTTACATCACGGATTCGCTCAATGTCAAGGTTATCATGACCAGAGAAAAAGATAAATATCTTTCATTGAAAGCGCGGACTAATATCGCCAACCGCAATAGTGCCGATTTATTCGTTAGTATCCATTGTAATGCATCAGCAAAAACCGCTAAAATGACCGGGTTTGAAACCTATTTTCTTTCTGAAGCACGAACCACTGAGGCGCGTGCAGTTGCCATGAGGGAAAATGCATCGCTCAAATTTGATGGCGTGGAGCCTACGGATATCGTAACTAACATTCTGGTAGATCTTGCGCAGACTGCGTATCTTGAGGAATCAAATAAGTTTGCCGAACACATCCAGGACCATGCGAAAAAGCAGTTGTCGGTTCCTTCACGCGGGGTCAAACAAGCCGGGTTTTATGTTTTGCGCGGAGCATATATGCCGGCAGTTCTGGTTGAGTGCGCTTTTGTCTCGAATTTAGGGGAAGAGAAATTGTTAAAGCAGAAATCATTCAGAAAAAAGCTTGCCTATTGCATTTACAGTGGTATTAGAGATTATATTAAGGACTATGAAAGGAGACTGAACAATTGAACAATAACCCGATCGGTATATTCGATTCTGGTATCGGTGGGCTGACTGTAGTCAAGGAAATACGCAGGATTTTGCCAAACGAAAATATCGTTTATCTTGGAGACACGGCACGGTTACCTTATGGAACAAAGTCAGTTGATGCGATTATTCAGTTCTCTTTGGAGAACGCTGAGTTTCTCATTTCAAGGGGTGCAAAACTCATCGTCATTGCGTGTTATTCGTCTACTTCGGTCGCCCTTGAGATTGTGCAGAAGAATCTCGCCGTACCGGTGATTGGTGTAATTCAGCCGGGTGTTGAAAAGGCAGTTGAGTTGACCAAGAACAGGAAAATCGGTGTAATTGGTACAAGCCTGACAATATACAGTGGTGCCTATGAAAAAGCTTTTCGCAAAATCGGTGAACGTTGTGAGGTCTTAGGTAAGGCATGTCCTTTGTTTGTATCGCTCGTTGAGGAGGGTTGGCTTGACCACCCGGCGACTGAACTCATTGCCCAGACATATCTTGTACCATTCAAAGAAGATAATATCGATACCATTCTTTTGGGTTGTACGCACTTCCCTCTATTAATGCCGGTTTTTCGAAAAATCATGGGTAAGATCAACTATGTAGATGCCGCCAGGGAAGTAGGCACCATGGTAGTTGAGGAATTGGGGAAATTGGATCTCGAGCGCGGTGAGCAAGGCGGCGACCTGGCGATTTACCTGACTGACCTATCAATGAATTTTAAAGAGATCGGTGAGCGCTTCTTGGGCGAACCGATGAGAAATTTCTCGAGGATAACTTTGAAGGAGAAATGAGAATCGACGGTAGAAAACCTGATCAGCTAAGGAAAATATCCACGGAAATGGATTACCTTGACTATCCTGCTGGTTCGTGCCTGATTACCTTTGGTAAAACAAAGGTTCTCTGCGCAGTCAATATAGAAAACAGAGTGCCTCAATTTCTTCTTGGACAGGGTAGGGGCTGGCTTACTGCCGAGTATTCCATGCTTCCTGCCGCCACTAAAGAGAGAACCCAACGTGAGGCAAAAACTGGTAGGTTGAGCGGTCGCACTCAAGAAATCAGACGGCTCATTGGTCGTTCATTGCGGCCTGTCTTCGACCTCAGTCTGGTTGGTGAAAGGACAGTTATCATTGACTGTGATGTTATTCAGGCTGACGGCGGAACAAGAACCGCAGCAATCAATGGAGCATTTCTCGCGCTGTACAGTGCGGTGAAAAAGATGATGGTTAATAAAGAATTCCCCGTTTTCCCGATAACTGATTTTGTTGCAGCAGTGAGTGTGGGGATTGTTAATAATGAAATACTGCTCGATCTATGCTATGAAGAGGATTGCGAAGCAGAAATAGATATGAACCTTGTGATGACCGGTCGAGGTAAAATGATCGAAGTCCAAGCTACTGCTGAGAACCTTCCAGTTAAACGCACTGAATTTGACAAGATGATCGATTTAGGTGGACAGGGTATAGCGCAGATTATTGGCCTGGAGAAAAAACTTCTTGGCAGAAATCAGATATAAAGAATTTCAAAGAACAGTTGCTGCAAAACAACGGGGCAAACGCATTGACCATTACCTGATTATCGCAGGTATTGGTATCTCACGCAACTTGACACAAAAATTGATTGATAAAGGTAAAGTATTGGTGAATGACCATCCGGTTAAACATTCATACCGCGTTAAGACTAATGACGAGATTTCAGTCAGGTTTGAGCTTCAACTTGCACACGAGATAAAAGCTGAAGATATCCCACTCGACATTGTCCATGAGGATGACGACATAATTGTCGTCAATAAACAAAAAGGGGTTGTTGTTCATCCAGCGCGTGGCAATTTCGAACACACTATGGTCAATGCCTTACTCCACCACTGTGGTCGACTGCCGACTTTGGGTGACCGGGTACGGCCAGGTGTCTTGCACCGACTCGACAAGGACACAACTGGACTCATTATGTTTGCCAAGACTGATGAGGCACTCAGCAAAATTGCCCGGGCAATTGAGAAAAGGCTTGTCAGAAAAAAGTACGACGCTTTGTGCTGGAATTATCCGGGTATGCCTGAGGGTGTAATCGAGGCGCCGATAGGTCGAAGCGGGTTAGACCGTAAAAAGATGGTAGTGACGCCTTTTTCCTCAAAGGATGCAATGACCAAATATATTGTGAAAGAGCGGTTCACGATTGCCACGTATTTGGAGGTTTCACTCATTACTGGACGGACCCATCAGATAAGAGTGCATTTCAAACACATTGGTTGTCCGGTTATCGGCGATAAAGATTATGGCGGTAGAAGTCCAGGTGTAATAACCAAAGGAAAAGACCTGCCAAAGTTCAAGGCAATACTTTCGCTCATTGATCGTCAGGCACTAAATTCATCAAAGATGACTTTTAAACACCCGAGAACAAACAAAGAAGTAACATTTAGTGTACCTTTACCTGATGATATGAC
>Ga0209986_10001572_pt1 | contig 21718 bp, 25 predicted proteins | sample BlataG_FD_183168 | JGI IMG/M metagenome (GOLD analysis project Ga0209986, IMG submission 183168) | Deep subsurface microbial communities from Black Sea to uncover new lineages of life (NeLLi) - Black_00105 metaG (SPAdes) (version 2) | ecosystem: Environmental > Aquatic > Marine > Oceanic >... | reverse complement strand
ACCGAAAGTCAGGATTAACGTAGTTGTTACTTATTAAATATTAATAAATAGGCATGAAAGTGTATTAATTATATTTTTTCTAAAAACTACATGCTATGTCGGCATTTAGCTTAAGTTTACGAAAATGACCCCTTTCCCTCCGCGCCTTCTTGTAAAGATAATATTGTGCCCGTCCAAATGGCATGTCTTTCTCCTTAAAATACTGATTGATCGAGAGTGGAGAATTTTCTAACTCGTCCATGACCTGCAGAATCATAGACACCCGCACATCTTTATTTATGTACGCCATGAACCTATAAATCTTGTCTAATCTAACCTGTTGGTGAGCCGAAAGTCATTTTTTACCACCTTTTTATTTACTCGTAATTCAAAATTTACGTTTCTCTATATATAAAAACCTTGAACTAAAAGAAATCCGCAAACGTCTTTTGATTCTTCACTTCTTTTTCCTCTTCCTCGCCTTCTTTTGTTCTTTCTATTTCTTCTTTTTTACTTTCCCCCACCGTTACCGCCGCTTCCTCCCTTTTTCCCACCCCAGCCGCAAACGCCTCGTGGTATATTCTCTTCGCTTTCTCTTCGCCCGCTTTATCCGTATCGCGTAATAAAAAAGCTATTTGAGGGACGTCCAGCCGCAGCGACGTTGTAATATCCACCGCCTTTCTTTCGTCGAGGAAAAAAAAGTTCAAAAAAGGAACGACAAAGAATCGTGCATAGCTCAGCGGCACTTTGCAATACGCACCTATTTTCTTCGCTATCTCTTCTCTTACCGGTGCTGACTTCCTATCTTCACCGCCTCGCTGCTCTCGTTGCCATGGCGACCGAAAATATTGCCTTCGCCATCCTTCTCTTCTCCCGCCCCGCATCTCTTTTGCAGAGAGCACGCCACAAGCCATTAAACTGGATGCGTATCGCCAGAACTTGTAATTCTCACGGCGTTTTACTCTCCCTAAAAACGTATCCGCCCTGCTCAGGTAATGCAAACCGTGCAAAAAGCTCTCTTCATCATAATCATACGAAAAATTCTTGTATATCCATTGTATGCTTTCCTCCGGCGTCTTGTCAAGACGGTAAAGAGAAGAAAGAGCTTCTTGCATCCCATAACCCTCTACACCGAAAATCTTCTTCAATACCTCAAAAAGGTCCTCCTCAATGTCTCTTTCCCCCGTCGCTATGTCCCGTTCGTTTATTTTACCAAATTTTGATATAGAAATCGCATGTAAGTCATTTATTGCAGACCTCAAATCACCATTAGCATTTTCCGCCAAAGCATGCAGTGCTTTATCTTCCACTTCTATTCCCTCAACACGACTTATTTTTTTGAGCACTAGAGAAATCTTCTCCACTTCTATTCGGTCGAACGTAATTACCTTACAATTCCGCTGCAACGCCTGCCCCATCTTGCGTCTATCATTTGCAATGAGGATTATTGGCTGCGTGCTTTTTTTCACTATCTCGGTTATCGCCTTCGTTCCACCCCGGTCTTCGTTGCCATGAAGATTATCAGCTTCGTCCAAAATGATTATCCTCGTCACCTTGCTAAACGTATTGCTTGTAGAAGCGGGTCCCACAATGCTTTTTATCACTCCTGCGCTTCTTTTGTCTGATGCGTTTAGCTCTATGACCTCCCATCCGAGTTCGGAGGCAAGAGCATACGCTGCTGACGTTTTTCCACAGCCCGGAGGTCCGTGAAGTATAGCAGCTTTCTTCGACTTCGCTTTATGGACATCCTCAGCCCACCCTTTTAGCTCTTCTGTCGCTTTTTTGTTGCCCACAATTTTTCTTAACCTCTTTGGACGGTATTTCTCTGTCCATTCCTCGCTATTCCCTTGCATTGCCATTATATCATAGATACATACGCATTCTTATTATGTTTTTGAAAAAAATAGAAAAGTTCTTATTTAAGAAGGAAAAACCTCCAAACTGTGAACAATGAAGATGAACGAGGATAAAAGGAGAAAGAAAAAGGAAAAAGCGGCGGAATCGGCAGCTTCTTTGATAAAAGACGGTATGGTAGTAGGTCTTGGCACGGGGTCTACGGCAGAATTCGCGATACGAAGGATAGGAGCGAGGATAAAGGAGGAGAAGATTGCGGTTTTTGGCATTCCAACTTCGCTCAGAACCGAGATGTTAGCGATAGAATGCGGAATTCCTCTTACCACGCTTTCTGAGCACCCTTATCAGGATATATGCATAGATGGTGCAGACCAGATTGATTCGCAACTAAATTTAATCAAAGGTGGATGGGGCTCGCATACGAGGGAGAAAATAGTGTCTTACGCAGCGAAAAAACTTGTTATCTGCATAGAGGAAGATAAAATGGTAGAATCGCTAAATAAACCTGTTCCTTTAGAGGTTTTACCATACGCCGTGAAAACGGTAGAGGAACAGGTGAAGGGGCTTAGAGGAGTGCCTGTTTTAAGGGCAGAAGGAAATAGAGGTGGGTATTTTATAACGGAGAACGGGAATTTAATAATAGATGCGGATTTCGGTATCATAAAGGACCCGAAGGGTATGAGCAGTGTTCTTTCTTCTGTTGTCGGCTCTGTCGAGCATGGGATATTCACGAATGCCGCGGAGGTGCACGTGGGAACTGAAGAAGGAGTTAAGATATTAAAAAGATAAATAAAGAGGTCATGAGTATAGAGAAAAGAGAGGGTAGAGAAAAATGAAATTGTTGGTAAGTCCGAAGGATGTGGAGGAAGCGAAGGCAGTGATTCGTGGAAATGCCGATATTGTAGATGTAAAGAATCCGAAAGAGGGGTCTCTGGGTGCTAATTTCCCATGGGTTATAAAATCCATAAAAGAATTGGTGGAAAAGGAGAAAGGAGATGGAGTGAAAATAAGTGCTGCAATAGGTAATTTCGATTATAAGCCCGGAACTGCTTCTTTGGCTGCCTTAGGTGCCGCCGCAGCCGGCGCGGAATACATAAAAGTGGGGTTGTTCAAGATAAAAACGAGGCAAGAGGCGATAGATTTGCTTACCGGGGTTGTCAAAGCGGTGAAAGACTTCGCTCCAGCCAAGAAAGTCGTTTCTGCCTTTTATTCCGACTACAAACGAATAAATTCGGTTTCGCCTTTTGAAATCGCAGCGATAGGCGAAGAAGTGGACATAGACGTGGCGATGGTGGACACCGGTATAAAGGATGGAAGGACAACGCTGGAGTTTCTAAGTGAAGAAGAGCTTAAGACGTTTGTTTCGGACTCGAAAGCGCTGGGACTGGAGACTGCTCTCGCCGGCTCGCTTAAATTCGAGGATCTACCAGCGATAAAGGCGATAGAACCTGATATATTAGGTGTTAGAGGCATGGTGTGCGGAGGTAACCGGGAAGATAGGGTAAGAGCGGAGTTGGTGAGAGAGTTGAAGAGAATGGTTGGTGAGTGAAGCTATGAGGGATAGGAGGAGAAGAAAGCCGAAAATTTCTAAAGAAGAATTGATGAAAGTAGCGCATGGGTTAAATAAATTTGGAGATATGCTCGTGATGATGGGAGAGATGGAGGAGATAGATAAAGAACTGAGAAAGTTAGAGAAAGTTATGAGAAAGCTTTTTCGCGCTGACCCACATGATGTGTTTTCAGGAACAGAGGATGACTCCGAATTATCAGCTAAAATGGTGTCCTTTATGACGAAATTGTTAGAGCTCACTCCAATAATGGAGAAAGACCCCTTTGAAATGTCACCGGATGAACAGATAGAAGCGGGAAAAGGTCTTAAAGAATTTTCAAGTTTGCTTAAAGAGATTGCGGAAAGTATGGAAGAGGATTAAATAATAATTTCTTTGGTGGTGATTTCTTTTTGAAGAACGGTTTATGGAACTAAGAACAATCCTCGTGGAACCGAAGAGCGAAGAGAACATAGGGGCGGTAGCGAGGGTAATAAAAAACTTTGGCTGCTCGGGCTTTTACCTGGTAAATCCGCCGGATATAGGAGTAAAAGCGATGTCCGTTGCCTCTCACGCTTACGACGTGCTAAAAGCGTGCGAAATTGTGGGTTCGATAGAAGAAGCGATTGAAAACTCGGTAATTGTTGCTGGCACTACTTCCAAGCATGGCATTTCCGCTAACAAACATATTAGAATGCCCTTTTTCTCGCCACGGCAATTAAAAGAGAAGGTGGAAGGAATAGGAGCGTGTAAAAATGGCACTTTATCCATTCTGTTTGGCAGAGAGGATACAGGACTGAAGAATGAAGAGCTTATGCTTTGCGACATCGTTGTATGCATTCCCACGAGTCTTGCGTATCCGGTGATGAACCTCTCACATGCCGTTGCGGTTGTTCTGTACGAATTAAGCGAAGTAAGAACGACTTCAACTTCAGGACCGCAGCAGAAATTGGCAAACGTAGCGGATAAGGAGCGTTTATTCGTGCACCTGAAAACGTTTCTGGATGAGATTGGCTACAGAGAGCAGAAGAAGGAGAAGACTTTGCTCATGCTCCGAAGAATTCTCGGTAGAGCGGAACTTACCGGGAGAGAGGTGCGAACGCTGAGAGGGATATTGCGGAAGGCGGAATGGAAGATTGGAGATGTTAGAAGTTGAAAATCTTCTTTTCCAAAGAAAGGTTGTTGGTCAAGCTTTTCTTTCTAAGAAACGGTTTGTTTGTATGATTATAGGAATAGACGATACAGATTCGAGAAAAGGAATGTGCACCACATATCTATGTGCGGTTTTAGTTGACGAGCTCAAAAAACAAGGATATGGAGAAGTTTCGACTCCAAGATTGGTAAGACTTAATCCCTGCATACCTTTTAAAACAAGGGGTAACGGGGCAGTATCTTTTGAGATAAGGCTAAACAAGGAAAAAGAGGTGGAAGTGAAAGAAGTGGTAAAAGCGCGGGTAAGTGGGCTATCGGAATTGAGTGAAGAAGGAACAAACCCCGGAGTTGTTTTTATTGACGATACTGTTTTAAACGCGATTGGTGGAGAAGAAAAAGATAGCGAGAGCGTGCTAAAGAACTTTTACGAAAACGCAGTGAGAGAAGTGCTGACGCTGGAAGACGCTTATGAAATTATTTCCAATTTGCATCTCGATTACTTCGGATTGAAGAATAAGCGCGGGATAATAGGCGCTTTAGCTGCTGCTTCGTTTTTAGTGCTACAAAAGACCAAGCCCAATTGTTACGACTTCACTTACGAGTTGGTGGCATACCGGCGAAAAGAAAGATGGGGGACGTCAAGGTTTATAGAGGAAGCGAGCGTGTGGAAATCAGATGCGGCTACGTATCCTTTAACCTGGGATACGGTAGATGTAGCGAATAGGAAAACAGTTTTTGCTCCTCATTCGCCATGTCCAGTCCTTTTTGGGATAAGAGGCGATAGCGTAGATGCAATCTACAAAGCTTACGAACTCATACGTGCAGAGCCGGAGGAGCGGAAAATGCCGTTCGTAACAAATCAAGGCACGGATTTTCATTTGATAAGATTTGAAGCGGCAAAAGAAAAGCTGGAAGACTACCACTCTTATATCTTAGACGGCGTGGTCGGCTCAAATCCCCGGACGATGGAAGGAGGGCATGTCGTGTTCTCTACTTTACTATCCGGAAGGAGCGAGGAAAGAAGTATCGAGTGCATTGCATACGAGCCGACGAAGGGATTTCGTGACGTTATAAGGGAACTGCGAGTTGGCGATGAGATTACGGTGTTCGGCTCACTGAAGAAGAAAACGTTAAACCTCGAGAAGATAGAGCTAAGGAAATTGAATCTCGTAGAGGAGAGGAATCCCAAATGTGATAACTGCGGACGAACGATGGAATCTGCGGGACGGTTGCAGGGCTACCGGTGTAAACGCTGCGGGACGTATCGCGCGGATAAAGATAGGGTAAGTATAGACAGAGGTATAGAAGAGGGCTTATATGAAGTCCCACCGGTTGCAAGAAGGCATATATCGAAACCTCTGGTCCGTATGCGTATGGAAATGGAAGGAGCGAATAGAAAAATTCATCCGAGTAGATGAGAAACCTTCGAGGTGCTCAAAAAGATGAAGGAAGACCTGGGGATTTCGTTTGACTTCGGCAATCGCTAGTACCTCCTTCACCCTTTTTCTTTTTTTCCTCATTTTCCAACATCTCTTTTATCTTTTTCCCGTTCAGGCAAAGTTCAAAGTCACACAGCTCGTAATACCTCCTCGCTCTATTCCCTTTTCCAAGCTCTGTCTTCCCCTTCAATATCCCCACCTCTTCGAGTCTCCGAAGATGAAGATATAGTAGAGGTCTGGATATTTCTAACTCCCGGGCTAACTCAGAAGTGTATTTCCTCTTCTCTGATAGTGCCGCTATTATACGAAGTCTGTGTTTGTTGTTCAGTGTTCCGCAGAGGTCAATTATTTCATTCAGCGTTTTTGTCATCATTCCCTTACATGTGTAACCTGTTATTTTCTTATACGAGCGTAAACTCTCAAAAGAAAAGTTTTATATATAGTATAGTACTACATATTGTATAGTAATAAACTTTGATAGGTACTGTGTATATAAAAAGAAATATAAATTTGGAGGGAGAGAGAACATGAAAACCGTCGAGGTAAGAAGCATGGAAAAAACGTACAAACTCGCAAAGATGGAAGTCCCGGTGTTAAAAGGAGTAAGCTTTTCGATAGAACAGGGAGAGTTCGTCTCGATAATGGGACCGTCTGGCTCTGGAAAGTCCACGTTAATGTACATAATCGGGTGTTTGGATAGACCAACGAAAGGAGAGATTTACATAAAAGAGAAGAAAGTAAGCGATTTATCAGATAGAGCGCTTGCGCATATAAGGGGAAGGGAAATAGGTTTCGTCTTTCAGACATTCAACTTGATACCGAGGTCGAGCGCACAAAAGAACGTCGAACTTCCCATGACGTATCAAAATATTTCAAGAAGGGAAAGAAAGCGAAAAGCAGAAGCACTGCTTAAAAAAGTTGGACTTGGAGACAGATTACGTCACAGACCAAACGAATTATCTGGCGGGCAATGCCAGCGTGTGGCAATTGCACGAGCACTCGTCAACGACCCAATCTTACTTTTGGCAGACGAACCAACCGGGAATCTCGACAGTAAAGCAGGAGAGGAGATAATGGAACTATTCGATGAATTGAATGAGGATGGAAAGACTATCGTTGTGGTTACACACGATCAAGACATCGCGAGGCATACGCAGAAGATTATAAGGTTGAATGATGGAAAGATTGTAGGAGGTGATATAATTGAGAATTAGAGTTGTTTTAATCACATTGATGTTTCTTACGATGTTATTTTATCCGGCTGCTGCAGAGCCGAGACCAACGGTGATGATAACGGATTATAACGTTTATCCAGAGGTATTGATGCCCGGTGATACCGGCACTATTACGGTAACAATACAAAATATGGACACCCAGTCAGCAGAGACCGAGACAACGACGACGAAGACTACGGGTTACGAATCTTCTACTACTACGACATCAACGATACGTGCAGAAATAGAAACTATACGGCTGAGTAGCAGAAGCAGGGACATAGAATGGTTGCGAGAAGGTTTTCAACGCTCTGAATACTACAACGTAGGAGCCTTAGGACCCGGTGAAAGTATTACAATCTCTTTACCGATAAAAGCCGCTACTTATGCCAGTGATCGCACTTACTTCCCGGAAGTATGCATAGAAGTGGAGAAGGGCGAAAATGTGAGATTTCCAATCCCTGTGAAGGTTGACTCTTCAGGCGTGAAAATATCTGCCGATGCACCTTCTTCTATCGCAGTGGGAGAAATTACTACGGTCTGTTTGACGGTGCTTAATACGAGACAGAATAAAATCGAGGCTGTCAGGCTCGTTCCGATGACGAAAGGCGTGAAGTTTTCACCTTCCGAATTTCCTATCGGCACGATTACACCAGACGAATTGGTAAATGCGAGCTTTGACATCGCTATTGGAGATTCTTTCGGTCAAGGAGAAAATGAGATACAATTTAGAGTCGAATACAAAAACGGGGACAATTATCACGAATCCTATTGTAAGATACCGGTAGAGGTCGTGGATGGTTATGGTGTGCGATTGATTGCATCAAAGTTCCCATCGTCTATAATGAAGGGAGAAATGGCTGCGATAGAGCTTGATACCGTGAATACAAGGTCAGACGAGGCAAAGTCTGCCATTGTCGTTCCAATGACGGAAGGACTGCTATATCAGCCGTCAGAATATTACATAGGCAATATGAGACCGGGCGACCTATACACGGCACAATTTACGATTGATACGTCAAACGTGAAAACCGGCATAAATAATCTTGACTTCAAGGTATGCTACAAGGATGCAAATGGCTACCAGGAATCGGATGCCTGCACACTCACATTGAATGCGGTAGCGATGGAAGCAGCAAACACAAACACAGCATCCTCAGGAGGATCCATTATCCCAATCGTTGTAATCCTCGTAATCATCGCAATCGGATTAGTTCTTCACATCAGGCGTCGAAAGAGGAAGATGTAGATGGACCCGATAGAGCCGTTTATTACCGCGTTTGAAAGCATTCGAAGCTCGAAGGCAAGGTCTTTTTTGACCACGCTTGGCATACTGATAGCAGTGGCAGCAGTAATCGCAAATGTCTCGATTGGAACGGGCTTTCAGGTATATTGGGAAGAAGCAGTTACGGGCATGGGCTCAAACCTTATCATAATTATTCCCCAGGAAGCAGACGCACTGGATGACAGAGAGCTGGATGCCGTAAGGGATACTCCAGGCGTAGTAGAAGCATCTCCATATGGAAATAGTAATACAAGGGTAAGATTCATGTCGGAAACAAAGCGGTTGATGGTATCTGGCGTTACCAAAGAGTATCAGCAGGTTTGCAACCTGGAATTAGAAGAAGGTGATTTTCTCTCAGACCAGGATACTTATGCCGCAGTGCTCGGATACGATGTCGCACACGATAGGGATATATTCAGCAGAAATATATCGGTCCGAAGTCCGATTGAAATCACGGTAACGCGCTCAAACGGCGAAGAGTGTGCTGAGACATTCCTGGTAAAGGGAATAATAAAAGACTCATCCGCTCTCCCTATGGGTATGCAGTATAGCTTTCATCCGGACGAGCAGATATTTATTCCGGAATCAACGCTGAGCGAAATGCTGGATGAAAGTGGCTATGCCATTTTTGCCTCCGCAGAGAGCATAGACGAGGTGGATGAGGTTACAGAGGAGATAGAGAATCGTTTGGACCGTCTTCTTGGTGTCATGAAAATTTCGAGCATTGAACCACCATATACCATCATGAAACAGAAAGAGATTTTAGAGATGATACAAAAGTCAACGGGTTTTTTGAGTAGCATGCTACTTGCTATCGCCCTTATTTCATTATTGGTCGGGTCTATCGGAATCATGAACATCATGCTCGTAACCGTGACAGAACGCACACGGGAGATAGGTTTGATGAAGGCGGTTGGTGCAACGAGGTTCGATGTTTTGATTACCTTTCTGGTCGAATCAGGCATGCTTGGATTAATCGGTGGAGCTTTTGGTGTTGCTCTTGGTGTTGGATTTTGCAGGTTAATTTCCATAATCAATTTACCTTTGCCTCCTCCGGTTACACCAATAGAATGGGTATTCATTGGATTGGGTGTTGCACTCGCAGTTGGAATCGTGTCAGGTATTTATCCGGCATATAAGGCTGCGAGAATGAGACCTCTTGAGGCGTTGAGATATGAATGATGAATAAGTAGAAATATGAAAAAGAGGAAATAAAGCTAACACAAAGCTAAGAGTAAAATAAAATTCCCGGCGGTGCTCCGTGAACTTCAGCTCACTTTCTCACACAAATTTACTATGCAAACTTTTTAATGGCATATACATAGTCAGGGAGAAGAAAATGAACATACAAATTAAGAAGGGGGTGATTGAACTGTGTGTATTTGCGATTCTTTCGAACAAAGACTGTTACGGGTATGAATTAGCAGAAACCATCTCAAGACACATAGAAATCTCAGAAGGGACAATATACCCCTTATTAAGAAGATTGACGAAAGAAGGCTATTTCACGACCTACTTACGGGAATCCTCAGAAGGACCACCGAGAAAATACTATAAAATAACCGAGCTGGGGGTAGAATACAAAAAAAGCCTGTTAAAAGACTGGAACGAGCTGACAAAAGGTGTTAACGAGCTGATTGAGGGGTGTGAGAAGGATGAATAAGAAAGAATTTATGGAAAAATTGGATAATGCGTTGACCGGCATCCCGAAGGATGAAAAGAAAGAGGTAATGCGTGATTATGAGGAGCACTTTAGCATTGGGTTGGAAAAAGGCAGAACAGAAGAAGAGATTGCAAAATCGCTTGGAGACCCGGCTTCAATTGCAAAAAGTATAACGGCAGAATACTCAATCACCAGAGCTAAAAGAGAACCGGGTATAAAAAATATTTTCAGAGCAACAATCGCAGTCGCCGGTCTTGGAGTATTCAACCTGATTTTTGTTTTGGTGCCGCTAATTATAGCAGTAGAGCTGCTGTTTGTAGCGTACGTCGTGGCAGCGGTCTTTATAGCAATGCCGTTTCTGATGCTGGTGTATCCAGCAAGTGTGACCATACTCAGTGGCGACACGCCAATCTGGATGGTTGGGGTAGGGTTCCACATAATCGGCGACATACTCCTGGTAGTGCTGCTCTACGTAACAAAAGGATTCTACAAGCTAATCCTTGCATATCTGCAAATGAATGTCAAAATAATTAAAGGAGCGTGATGGAGTGAGATATGAATGATGAATGCGTGGGAATTAAGCAAATTTTGACTACTCGGGTTTTTAAGTTTCCACGTTCTATATATCAATAGAAGAGCTTAAAAGAGGAATAGAAGGAGAGAAAGGAAAAGGTAAGATTAAAGGAATTATCCTTTCCGGCAGTCCAAACAGGGGATTATCCGTTTTGCTAACATTTGTGTAACTTTACTATTACTTAACTCTTTTTATCCTTTCCAAGGAGGGCGGCAGGCATTTCGCCTAACGTTCCAAGCATAAAAGAAGTTTTTTCTTCGCAAAAATTTAAGTGAGTCCATAGAGCAAACCCTTTATGCAGTATTAGGCGAAGGCAGGCTCTCTCTATCATGTGTTTCCTTACTAATTGTTCTCCTTTCTACCGGACCCGGGGAATATGTGTAGAGCTTAGTAATGCGTACTTCAATACCGACACCCCATCGCCCAGCCATATTAACTAATTCTTCACCTTTTCCAATTTTTTCAGACTTTGAACTTGCAGTCCATGTTTTTTCTATTTTCATAGCTATTTCTCCTTGTTCCATCCATAATCTCATGGTTCTCTTCTTCACTAAACGGATCTGCTCTTGTGCTCAGTAGCCTCAATGCTACAAGCTTAGTCTCCTCCAAAAGCCTACTAACTGTACCTAATGCCAAGGGATGCACATGATTTGTGAGCAATTCAAATCCTTTCATTTTCTCATCCGGTCTTTCACACCCCACTTTTTCCAATAAAGAAAAATACCCTGTAACATCCTCCACAGAGATAGGTAGCCTCTGATTGGAATCTTTCTCTGTTGGATTATACGGCCCACTACCTATAGTTATATCAATTGGACCTAACTCAGCCTTTTTCGTCATCACAATTTCATCCGCACCTAGTGCGATTACCGTCGCGCCACTGTGTGCTCTATAAGGCATCAGAACACTAAATGAGCCTTTTTGAGAAAATTCTCTAAACATGGAAACAATAGTCCATGGTACATCGCTTTGGCCACCACGACTATATAAAAACAAATCCAACTTCAATCGCTCTTCTTCTTTTAATCCTAAAATATGCTCATGAATTAACGAAACTACATCCCCTGCAATTTGGACGCTAAGACCAAGTCTATCACTTGTGACATAAGCAATGACTTTTGAATCACGTTTCTTCTCAATTTCTTGAATTATCTTTTTTCTATTTTTCCTTGACATTCTATCTCCTCCTGCTTTCGTCTAACGTTAAATAAACGAACTTAACTTCGTTTATCCACGACTATTGACTAACTATTCGCCTATCCCTTTTCTCCTCCTTTTACAGTGGACTTTTTACCTTTTATATCCTTATTACCTACTTAAGTTTCGGAGTATAAAAGCTTTTCGAATCTTAACATTTACATATATTCACAAAATTACTTAAAACCAGCAACCCCTTCTTCGATGACTTCTCAGGATGAAACTGAACGCCATACACGTTGTCCTTGTTCACAACCGCAGCTAATTGCACACCGTATTCTACCGACGCTACAGTAGTGTCCTCATCCCGAGGCACGCAATAATAAGAATGCACAAAATAGAAATAATCAGCCTCGGTAATCCCATCCAGCAGTTCTGAATGTCTATGCGGATGCAAATTGTTCCAGCCTATATGTGGCACTCGCACGTGTGCAGGTAAACGAGCTACTTTTCTCGGTATCAACCCAAATCCTTCTTCTTTGCCCTTTCTTTCGCAAGCAATACCATTCCTGCACAGGTGCACAATATCGGCTGTTCATCTTCCTCCGCAGCCGCTTTAATCTCCGAAAAAAATGAAGCCCATAGATATTAAAGCCTACCCATTTGATATTCCTGAATAGACTTCACCTCTACGTTCCCGCACTTCACCGTCTCTATTCCCGCGACAGTTGCCATAGCGGCAGCGGTAGTAGTAATATAAGGGATTTTGTGCTGGATAGCGGCTTGCCTGATATAGCTATCGTCATGTTTGCCTTCCCAGCCTGATGGGATGTTGATTACTATTTGGACACGTCCGTTATGGATGTCATCAGTTATATTGGGACGACCTTCATGCAGCTTTACTGCCAGATCAGATTTTATACCATTTGTATCCAAAAAAGCCTTCGTACCTTTTGTTGCAAGTATTTTAAAACCTATCTTATTAAGGCGGGTTGCGACTTCAAGAATATCTTCCTTATTTTTATCAGCATCCGCAACAGAAATCAGGACTGTTCCTTCAGTGGGTAATTTCATACCCGCAGCTTCCTGCGCTTTGTAAAACGCCAGTCCAAAGGAAGACGCAATACCCATCACTTCTCCCGTACTCTTCATCTCAGGTCCCAGCACAGGGTCAACGTCAGGAAACATATTGAAAGGAAACACCGCTTCCTTCACACCAAAATAAGGTATTTCTTTTTTAGCCATGTCCAACTCGACCATGTCTTTTAACTTTTTGCCTAACATCACCTTCGTCGCTACTTTGGCTATTGGAACGCCTATGACTTTACTTACTAACGGAACGGTTCGTGAAGCACGCGGATTTGCTTCCAATATATAAACCTTACCATCTGCGATTGCGTATTGAATGTTCATGAGTCCGACTACTTTAAACGAATCGGCAATTTTATTTGTATACTCCTCTATTTTCGTGAGATGCTCTTTTGAAATGTTGCGCGGAGGAATCACGCAGGCACTATCTCCAGAGTGAACTCCGGCAAGCTCTATATGTTCCATTACTGCGGCAATATACACATCTGTGCCATCTGCGATGGCGTCCACCTCCGTCTCAATAGCATGCTCAAGGAATTTATCTATTAACATAGGATATTCAGGGCTAACTTCTACCGCCGCTTTTGCATAATCCAGAAGCATTTTCTCGTCATACACAACCTCCATGCCGCGCCCGCCGAGCACAAAAGAAGGACGCACCATCAAAGGAAAGCCTATTCTCCTGCTAACAGCAAGCGCATCATCTACTGAACGTGCAGTGCCGCTTTCAGGTTGTGGGATACCGAGTTTTGTCATCATCTCCCTGAATAGCTCCCTATCCTCGGCTAAATGAATGCTATCAGGGCTTGTGCCCAGAATCTTTACTCCTGCCTCATGGAGTTCCCTTGCTATATTCAGAGGCGTCTGCCCTCCGAACTGCACGACCACGCCCTCTGGTTTCTCTTTTTCATAGATGCTTAACACGTCTTCGACGGTCAGGGGTTCGAAATAAAGTTTGTCCGAGGTATCGTAATCGGTAGAGACAGTTTCGGGATTGCAATTGACCATTACGGATTCAATCCCTTCTTCACGTAATGCGAAAGCCGCGTGCACACAGGTATAATCAAACTCTATGCCCTGACCTATGCGGTTAGGACCACCACCTAAAATCATCACCTTACGCTCAGGAGATACGGCAACAGAATCTTCGGCGTTATACGTCGAGAAATAATAGGCGGCATCGGCACCGCTTACCGGCACCGCTTCATACGCCTCCTCTTTTCCCGTATTGAGTCGCTGTGTGCGTATCTGCTTTTCCGTTTTGCCCAGCAGTTGCGCAATGTATCTGTCTGCGAACCCGTTTTCCTTTGCCTTTTTAAGCATTTCATCAGGCAGGTCTTTGCCCTTACCGCGGAACTTCTTTAGCTCTTCCTCGAATTCTACCAGCTCTTGCACCTGGCTGATAAACCATCTGCCGATTTTTGTGAGCTGATAAAGTTCTTCAACCGACATACCTTTGCGCAAGGCTTCATACATCAAGAAAATGCGCTCGCTCGAAGGATAGACTAATTTTGTCTTGAGTTCAGGAAGAGAAAGTGTTGCAAAATCATTTGCACCGCCAACGCCGTATCTTTTGATCTCGAGTGAACGTATCGCTTTTTGAAATGCCTCTTTGAAGTTCTTGCCTATGCTCATAACTTCACCCACGGCTTTCATCTGTGTCCCAAGTATGTCCTGCGTCTGTGGGAACTTCTCGAATGCCCACCTGGCGAACTTTACCACTACGTAATCCCCGCTCGGCGTATAATTATCCAGCGTCCCGCCCTTCCAGTAGGGCATCTCATCAAGAGTTATACCAACTGCGAGTTTCGCGGATATACGAGCGATGGGAAACCCCGTAGCTTTTGAGGCTAATGCAGAAGAACGAGAAGTGCGCGGGTTAATTTCAATAACCACGATTCTGCCGTCTTCGGGGTTATGCGCAAATTGTATGTTCGTTCCGCCTAATACGCCAATGGCATCAACAATCCTGTAAGAGAGCTCCTGCAACTTCTTCTGCAGCTCTTCCTCAACCGTTAGCATCGGCGCCACACAGAAACTATCACCTGTATGAACGCCCATAGCGTCAACGTTTTCAATAAAGCAAACGGTAATCTTGTTGCCCTTTTTATCCCTTATCACCTCAAGTTCAAGTTCTTCCCAGCCTAAAACCGATTCCTCTACAAGCACTTGCCCTATTAAACTCGCGTCAATGCCCCGCGCTACGATTGTCCTTAGTTCTTTTACGTTGTATGCAATCCCGCCGCCGGTTCCACCTAAGGTGTAAGCAGGTCGGATGACTACCGGGTAACCCAACTCTTGCACGATTTTCTCCGCTTCCTCAACAGAATAAGCCGGAGAACTCATGGGCATTGGAATACCAAGTTTAGCCATGGTTTCCTTGAATGTAATGCGGTCTTCACCGCGTTCAATCGCGTCAGCCTCCACGCCTATTAATTTAACACCATATTTGGCAAGTATCCCCCTTTTGCTGAGTTCGGCAGAAAGATTGAGTCCCGTCTGACCGCCAAGGTTGGGCAGCAAAGCATCCGGTCTCTCCTTTGCTATTATTTTCTCCACGGTCTCCACGGTAAGCGGTTCAATGTATGTTCGGTCAGCCGTTCCCGGGTCGGTCATAATGGTAGCAGGATTCGAATTCACCAAGACGACCTCATAGCCTTCCTCTTTCAACGCCTTGCATGCCTGCGTCCCGGAATAATCAAATTCACATGCCTGACCAATGATAATAGGACCAGAGCCTATTACCAGCACCCGCTTGATGTCTTCTTCTTTTGGCATTTTCTTGATTTTCCATCCTCCTACGATAAAAACACAATTAATATTTATATAGTGCTAAACATACATTAAAGACAATGAATTTAAAATCGATATTTAAAAGGATTTGGCAAAAATGGCTGAAAATAGGTAAGATAATAGGCTATTATAACACCAAATTACTTCTTGGTATCATGTTTTATACCGTGTTCACACTTTACGGGTTAGTAGCGAAATTGTTGAGGAAAGATTTTCTTGATGTGAAAATGAGGAATGATGTGGAGTCCTACTGGAAGGAAAAAGAGAAGGAGGAAGAGGAATATTACAAACAATATTAGGGGGTGTGAAGATGTACATATTGGGAATTTCGTGCTATTATCATGATGCAGCGGCGGGACTTCTGAAAGATGGTAAGATAGTGGCAGCGGCGCAAGAAGAGCGGTTCACACGAAAAAAACACGACGACAGTTTTCCGGCGAATGCCCTAAAATTTTGTTTGACGCATGCTGGGATAACGTCCAGGCAGCTTGACTACGTAGGGTTCTATGATAAGCCGCTTGTTAAGTTCGACAGGATACTGGAGACTTTTATCTCCGTTGCGCCGCGAGGAATACGCTTTTTCACGGTGGCGATGCCCATCTGGCTGCGACAAAAACTGTGGATTAAAGACCTCGTAAAGAAAGAGTTGGAATACGATGGCGAGGTAATATTCGCAGAGCATCATCAGTCGCATGCGGCGAGTGCGTTTTTTGCTTCACCGTTTGAGGATGCGGCGATACTAACGCTAGATGGAGTTGGCGAGTGGACAACGACTTCATACGGTTATGGAAGCGGGAACAAGATTACGTTGACACATGAAATCAAGTTTCCACATTCTCTAGGGCTGCTCTATAGCGCATTCACACAGTATCTTGGATTTAAAGTGAATAGTGGAGAATACAAGGTGATGGGACTTGCACCATACGGAAAGCCAGTTTACTATGACCTGATAATGGAGAACATGATTGACCTGAAGGACGATGGCAGCTTCAAACTTAATATGGATTACTTTGCATATACTTATGCACAGCAGATGATAAACGATAAATTCGTGGAACTCTTCGGGTATCCACCAAGAGAACCGGAATCGAAGATTGAGCCTTATCACTTTGATATTGCGATGAGCATTCAGCGAGTGACGGAAGAAGTGATGCTCAGGATGGCGAATCACTTATTTGAAGAAACGGGTCTAAAAAATCTCTGTTTAGCAGGTGGAGTGGCATTGAACAGCGTGGCAAATGGTAGGATTATTCGCGAGACGCCATTTGAAGAGGTATTCATACAGCCCGCCGCGGGCGATGCTGGGGGGGGGTAGGCGTAGCAACTTTTATATGGTTTAATATTTTAGGCAACACGCGTGACGTTGTGCATAAAAGCAATCCGAATGGAATTGGGATAGGTCTGGAAAAGGATTTGATGCAGAATTCGTATTTAGGTCCTGCGTATTCCAATGAGGAAATAAAGAGATTTCTCGACGAGAAAGAGGTTGTTCACGAGGAGTTTGTGCGTGAAGAGATATTGAAGAGAACTGCGGAGATTATCGCGGATAAACGGGTTGTGGGATGGTTCCAGGGTAGAATGGAATGGGGACCAAGAGCACTTGGAAACCGAAGCATTCTTGCCGACCCACGTGACAAAGAGATGCAGGATATTGTCAATCTAAAAATTAAGTTTCGAGAAAGCTTTAGACCTTTCGCACCAACCGTTTTGCTTGACAAAGCCGCCGAATATTTTGTGTTCGACCGTCAGAGCCCGTACATGCTGCTTGTGACGCAGGTGCGGGAGGACAAGAGAGTAATTCCTGCGGTTACGCACGTGGATGGGTCCGCGAGGGTGCAGACAATTAGTAGGGAAGATAATCCGCTTTATTATGATTTGATTGATGCGTTTTACAGGATAACTGGAGTGCCTGTGGTGATTAATACTTCGTTCAATGTCCGCGGTGAGCCGATTGTGTGTACGCCGGAGGATGCCTACACGTGTTTTATGAGGACGAAGATGGATAATCTGGTGATGGGGGATTTTATGATGGATAAAAAAGAACAAAAACAGTTTGAGGAGGATGTAGAATGGTTAAAAGAGTTTGGTTTGGATTAGAGTTCAAATATAGGGGGCTATTAAAATGAGCGCCAGCAGAGCTGAGATTCTTGACTTTATGGAAGAGCATCAGAATCTCTTCATCTGCCCGATTTGTGGCTCGGGGTTGGAAATAATTGATAACAAAATTCACTGTAGGAATGTGACTGGCTCCTGTGGAGCATCGTTTAATGTAGAAAATACCATTCCTTTAATGTTCGTCCCACATGGGCGTGACACTATTATCAAAAATAAAGGTGCCACAGTTACAGATGCGGTGAAAACTTTTTATGAGAGAACGCCTTTTCCTAACTACGACGAGATAGATTCGGTCTCAACTTTGATGGAGAAAGCGAGAAAGGGTATTTATGCACGATTACTTGACGAACAAATCCCCTATGGAATAAGAATACTTGAGGTTGGATGCGGAACTGGGCAGCTCTGCAACTTTTTATCAATGGCAAACCGAACCGTAATTGGGACAGACATGTCTATTCCCTCACTGAAACTGGCACAACAATTTAAAGAGAAGCACGATTTAGAAAATGCACACTTCTTCCAAATGAATCTCTTCAAACCCTTTTTCCAAGAAGAGTCTTTTCACTTGGTTATGTGTAGTGGCGTTCTTCATCACACGCCTAACCCCTACGAGGGGTTTAAGTCAATCGTTAAACTTACAAAAAGGGGGGGGGTGATTATAATTGGGCTCTACAACAAATACGGCAGATTCTTCACCAAATGCAGAAAACAGTTCTTCCGTTTAAGTGGTGACCGTATGAAAAATATTGACCCGCTGATAAGGACAAGTAAAATGGGTGAAACGAGAAAACGAATCTGGTTTGAAGACCAGTATAAAAATCCGCATGAATCTACACACACCATAGATGAAGTCCTGCGCTGGTTCGATGAGAATGGGATAGAATTTATCACCGGAATTCCTAAAATAGACGGTAGCGAGTTCCATTCACAAGAAAAATTGTTTAAGCCGCAAGCAAGGGGAAGTTGGTTAAATCATATTCTTGTTCAACTTGGGTATGTTTTCAGTGGAAGTAGTCAAGGAGGTCTTTTTGTTATGATAGGAAAAAGGATAAAATAGGTTTGATAACTATCTATGCAAAAATAGGTGATAGAGAAAGATGAAAAAACGGAGAGAAGAGACCAATGGAAAATAAAAAGGAGAAAGTATACAGAGGAGGTGAGCAAGAGGTATGCTAAAGAATATAATCACTAAACTCTGGAAAGCTATTGATTATGTATCGAAGGTGCTTGTTATTATCGTTATTATGTTCCTTGTTTTGGAGGTTCTTTCTTTTGGCGCTTATATTGCTTATACTTCAGTAGCATACAAAGGTGGAATTGACAGCCGGCTGACAAATGAAGTGTATCAAAATCAGATATGGGCAGAGCAATACTGGAAAGAATTACACGAACTTGCACCGCAAATGCAATATTATCCCTATCTTGGTTTTAGAAACAAACCGAATTTTCATAGCAAATATATAAACTTGAATGATGATTCTATCAGAAAAACATGGAATCCTTCGGATTCTAATGATGAAAAAGCAGTTAAAATGTTCTTCTTCGGAGGCTCTACGGTATGGGGTTATGGAGCAAGAGATGAATACACAGTTCCTTCCTATTTATCGAAAAAGTTATACAAAGAAGGTTACTCCGTGCATGTAACAAATTTTGGTGAATGGGCTTATACAAATACTCAAGAACTGATTAGACTTCAGTTGGAATTGAGAAAGGGTAATATTCCTGATATAGTTATATTTTATGATGGAATTAACGATGTGATTGGCTCTCATCAAAGCAAAATTGCAGGATTTCCGCATAATGTGGAAAAACGAAGATTAGAATATAATTCGTTTGATAAACTCAATATTGAGTTCAATATACTAAGACCATTAGTAAGGAAGAGTTACACTATAAAAGGCATTAGATTTTTCTTGCACAATGTTCTTAATTTAAATTCTGGCAAAAATCTCATTACTGACGGGAAACAATTTTTAAGCGAAGATAAACAGTTAAATTTGGCTAAAGGCACAACAGGGGTGTATTTCAATAACACCAAACTCATACGCTCATTAGAAGATGAATATGGTTTTAAATCTTATTTCTTCTGGCAGCCTGTAATATTCTCTAAACAAAACATATCTTCTACAGAAAGGGGAATTATTGAAAAGGAAAAAGACTCTGAAGAGTGGGAGGACTTTTTTGATATGACTTATTCCTTAGTCCACTCAAGAATTAATCATTCCAATAGTTCCAACATCTATTATATTGCGAATATTTTTAATAATGAGAAGGCAACCGTATTTATCGACCTTTGGCATATTTCAGAAGAAGGCAACGAAAAAGTTGCTGATGAAATAGCAAAAGAGATAATTAAGGATGTAAAGAAGAGGAGTAAAGAAAAATTAGGAGGTGAGCATTAATGGGAAAACTCGGAACGTTAAAGGAACTATTTGAATTCATGAAGAAGCGTAAGAAATACTGGCTTGCACCGATTATCATACTGCTGATACTGATGATATTCCTGATAATATTCACGGAAACGATAGGACCGTTCATATATCCGCTGATATAAGCGGTGGCACCCCCTCCGCAAACACATTCCGCAGTAATCAGGCGGGATTCGAATTCGCTAAAACGACCTCATAGCCTTCCTCTTTTAGCGCCTTGCACGCCTGAGCTCCCGAATAATCAAATTCGCATGCTTAACCAATGATAATAGGACCAGAGCCGATTACCCGCACCCCTTTGATGTTTTCGTCTTTTGGCATTTTGCATCAACTCTTTAATAAAATAGAGCGAACAGAACTTAGTACTTGAGCTTCCTTTCGTATTCCTTATGGGATAACCATTCTAATACGATAGACAGAATTATAATTTCATCATGAGCGACAGAATATAACAATCTCCAGGCATTTGGAAGATTGTATTTCCAAAGATTGTCTATGCCGTATATTTCGATATACTCCTTAGGAATTAACCGCTTTGGAATCCGAATTCCGCAAAATGTATTCTCTGAGATGTCATCAAAGGCATGATTCAACCATTTGTATAGATTGTTATCTTCTGTGGTGGAATCCTTCAACTTTTCAAACGCTTCTTTCAGTTTTTCATCGGCGAACACGACCCTGCTCTTCATTACAACTCCTTTTATAATCCTCTCTTTATACTGAAGTATAATTTTTCTTCGGTAAAGGTTTCTTATTTAAAGAAGGGCTTCTTATAACGAGGTCTTCTCTGTGTAGATACCTCTTAACTAAATCAGAGTTCCAAATCCATGCAACCTTATCCTCTAAGTCCAGGGCTATTTTACCAGATGCCAGAAGATAATCAAAAATTATACAAAAAGTCTGATACTTTATTTTCTCTGGCAAATGCTCCCACAATTCACTCTTTTTATATTCTCCACCATGCTCTTTTATGAACTCTTCAACTATTAACACTGTATCCAAACGTGGATAAAATGCTACCTCGCTTACTTTATCCATTTCCATTTTCGACATATACTTTGTTGTATTTATTTTTCATGTTAATGTATTCGGTTATTTGCTTAAATAATCATTATTTCTTTGCACAGATAAAAATCTACTTACCGGCACTATCTCTATTCTAACTCCGTCTGCCTCCATGCTTATTTCATCACCACCACGGCTAACAACAAACCCCTCGTGTATTTCCGCGATTGAGCAGAATTTAAGTAAGCCCTTCCAGTCCTTTTTATTTATCCTCTCCTTGTTTTTTACTTCTATCGGGATTACTTTCTCGTTCTTCAGAACAAAATCCACCTCGTAATTTTGCTTTCTCCAGTAATATTCCGCGTTTGTCTCACTCCTGACCAGGCATTCCAAATTCATATCTTCATCCTTGCTCAGCGATAGAGCAGGGTGTAAAGGGTATG
>Ga0209986_10001571_pt1 | contig 21720 bp, 16 predicted proteins | sample BlataG_FD_183168 | JGI IMG/M metagenome (GOLD analysis project Ga0209986, IMG submission 183168) | Deep subsurface microbial communities from Black Sea to uncover new lineages of life (NeLLi) - Black_00105 metaG (SPAdes) (version 2) | ecosystem: Environmental > Aquatic > Marine > Oceanic >... | reverse complement strand
ACCAGATATTCACCTGACTTTTCGATCGGCCGCGGAGATAGATGCCGCTGTCGCCGGGCTTGGGGAAACGCCAATCGACCATAAGGACGAAGTCTTTGAACTTCTTGGCCGTCCAGAGCATCGGGCCTTTACCGTCGAACTTTATGATCCCGGCCTCGACCTTCCAGTTCTGCTGCCATTTAGCTCTCTCTGCCTCAGAATCAACTCCCCGCTGCCTGGCTTTCCAGCCGGTGAAGTCCTTGCCGTTGAACAGCACCCGAAAGCCCCGCGGCGCCACGTTGTCCTTCTCCTGCTTCTTAGCAGCATCGGCCTGGCCGCAGATTGCCGCGCCAAGGAGCATTCCCGCCAATGTCATCACCACTACGATTCGTTTAACAGCCATCTTCATACCTCCTTTGTCCTGCAATTTTCATATACCTTCATAGATACTGCTCCTGCACACTACGTCTTTCATGATACACTATGCTCCGTTTCGCTTCAATGGTTTTGCGTGTCCATCCAACCGCTGTTCTTGCCAAGACCCTACATCTGCCCGGTAATCCTGTATTACTCCACTTATACAGCGTATTATCCTGTGCGGAATCTGAGCGGAATGATTCACGCATTCAGCGCTGCATTTAGTGCTATCGTGCCTTTGAGCAGTCGACCGCGACGCTGTAGGCCGTCAGTGCAGGCCGCCATAACTAGGGCGAAGTAGGCATCGAGTAAGTTGTATGCGGACATGTCAATATCTCCATATCTCGATATATATGCAGCGCGGAATCGGCGGTACCAGTCAATTTGATGAAATGGCTTTATCGTTGCCTCTTCCTCGCAAACGCGATAGACAAAACGGTATTGCGATGGAACTCGGAACCCATTTACCTGAATCTTCTCAGAGCGAAGTGCGAGCAATTCTCCAGTCGCATAGGATTCATACTTGACCAGATCGAATAAAGGATGGCCTTGAAATATTCCCGCTACTGAAACCGGGTCGACCAGTATAACTTGTCTTGGCCAGTCCGGGTCGGTTGGGGGAGGAGATATGAGTATATTTTCCAAGAAACAGTCACCGTGCAACTTAACTTGAGGGTTGCCGTTAACACTTCGCACTGCTGTTTTGTGTTGAGCAAGCCTGGCCATGGCCGTTTGAGGTCCCGATAGCTGTTTATCATTGATGGTAAGTGTGGATGCTTCAATGAGTGGGGCGAATTCCCTTTGCTGGCTCAACTGAGTGAGTACTGCATTGATGACATGAATTATGTGCTCTGAAAGGGATTGTCTCTGTTGTGCTATGGGGATGTGTATGATGTCAAACACGACTTGCGCAAGTCTCTCTTGAAAAATATCTGCTTGCACTTGATCCAGGCTTGCCGACTGGGCCAGGTCACTTGCAACCACCGCATCTTGGATATATGCTGCTTCATAACCAACGCTCGGCCCATCGTCCCACGCCGAGAGCAGCTTCGGGAAGTGTTTGGCCGCGTTCTCATCCAGGGAACGCAGGTACTGGATTTCGGAGCGGAGCGTGCTAACGCCCCATGGTCCGGCTGTCTCAGCTCCTTTTGAAACTTTTCGTACGCGTAACGTTCCATCCTTCAACTGGATCACATCCGTCCGGTCCCAGTAACCGTCGCGAAGTACTCGCACGATTTTACCTGAGCAAGGTAGAAAAGATTTTTGTTTGGCTGAGATATTGTGCCTTTGGCAATTCATACCGGTAAAATATCAAAAGTGGACTATCCTTTGACCGTCTCATGCTTTCCGATGAAATCAGGATCAATCTCCACACCTAAACCCGGCCCGGTGGGGACTTTAATCTTTCCATCTACCACTGCCAGGGGCGATGTTTTGCATTCGAATTGCACATTCGTATTTAATCCCTTGAATTCATGATGAGCAAATGCATTGCCAAGGGCGGATACAAAATGAATCATGTAAAGGTATCCAAGTCCGCCGCCGGACATATGCGGCGTACAGGTTTTCCCGAATGCCTCTGCCATACGTGCCACTTTCATCGAACGGATCATCCCGCCAAAATAATAGTTATCAGGTTGAACAATCTGCAGCCCGTCATTGGTAATAAGCCATCGAAAACCATGCAGGCTGTATTCCTGTTCGCCGCCTGCAACTGGAATCGTCAGCGCATCGGCAACCTGTTTGGTCTCTTCGTACCAGTCGAAAAGAACAGGCTCCTCAAAAAAGCCATAACCGTACTCCTCTAATATCTTGCCAACCCGTATCGCCTCATCCACGGAATAAAAACCGTTTGCATCTGCATACAAGGCCATTTTATCGCCAGACGTTTTGCGGATTAAAGGAATGATTTTTTCCGTCCTTCCTTTTGGGCCAACCGCATTAATGTCCTTGGTCATGAACATAAGCCCGCCCACTTTAATCTTAACCGCGTGCGCATTATATCTTGCGACATCCCTTTTTATCAGTTCCAGCGATTCCTCTACTGGTTTTTCACGGTATTCTGTTGCTTGGTAAACTGCAACTCGCCGGTGGTGGATTTTTCCGATCAGATCACCCATCGACTTGTTAGCGATACGCCCCAGCATATCGAGAATCGCAAACTCAATGGTAGCCAAAGGTATCCCGAGCGCCATACCGCTTAATCTGAAATTGAGCCTGTATATGAACACCTTTTCAAGCAGCAGATCCAGATCGCGTGCATCTTTATCAATGAAGAAAGGTTGCAACGCATTGACAAAAATCGGATAGAGCGAATTCATTCCGCTGTGACCAACCGAAATGCCCTCTGCGCCATCCGAAGAACGTACCCGGCACAAAAAACTGCTCTTATAGCGAAGCAATTCGAGGTTTTTAATAATTACCGGCGTAGCAAACAGTTCCTTTTTCAATACAGGTTGCTTAAGTATCTCATCGAGCCGCGCATAATTAGCTCTACGGGACCCGGAACCGGGCCCCCGGCCTTCTAAGCTGCTGCATGAACCTGACAACGTGCCAACAATCCCACCGGCAAGGGCGGTACTTATGAATTTTCGACGATTTGTTCTCATGGCGTAATTCCCACTTTCTGTAGCCGTTATGGGCTTTAGTATTTTAAAATATGCTTTACTCCAATTGCTTTATCTTTTTGCCCGTCGGTTAAAAATTACCTGCATATCGCATTTTTAGGCATCCCTTCATTGTCACGCTTGAAGAAAACAATGCTGTCAGCAATCTTTGCGGGCACTTCTTACTTAAGTCTTGATAATGTAACGACTTCTTACTTACCTTGTCAATCGCTTTTGTTTGGAAGCAGTCGGTGCACCAAAGTGTACCAAAAAGAGGGACTCTGACCGACTTATTTGCTATCCAAATGATGTGTATATTCATCCATTAGAGGAGATTCCGGACGCGGAAAGCTGAGCGGTGGGAGCAGGACGAGACAGATAGCTCGGTATCTGATTCTCGACCGTGGTGGGACACTTGAACAACAAAATATATTCACTTCCTTTCTGATTAATATTATTTCGATTATACTTATGTTGGTTGCACTTTTGGAAAACGGCCACCTATGAAGAGCTCAAAATCAAATAATAAAATCTCTGTTACCACATTTTTTTGAGGCATCCTGTTACGACATATCAGCCAACATTAACATATGACCTGGCAAAGGCGAATAGGTCATTGAATCCTTTTTTGGCCCGATATTTTTTTGAAAATTGCAATATTCAGCCAAAAAATAACATTTTTTTGGACTCGATTCAGGCAAAATCAGCACCTGTAGTGACATTTTGGAGACAAGGCTTTGTCGAAGAATCCTGAACTTTTCCGACTCAGGAGAAGGGGGGCTTGTGGTATCGAACAAGGAATTTCGAATGATGAAGTGAAAAAGGTGAAGAGATGTTTTTTGGTGGTGATTTTACATTATTGGCTGCTGTTTCCATGAAAATGTCAGGTTTTTTCTTGACTGGCGTTGTGTTTTATCGTACAATAACTTGTTCTATAATTTTCGTAACAGAAGGTTCAGATGGTCACGCTTGCAAAGAAAAGCTCCTCCTCTGTTACCATAGTTTCCATTTCGTGAAAGAGTGATTTTAGAAGGAGGATAAGACAATGAAAACCAAGCTATTTTATACATTCCTTTTGTTCCTGGTTCTTGCAGCAGGACCGCTACATGCCGACTGGCAGAGGACGCCAGCCTCGGATGTTGACAAGGAGTTCATCTCCGGCAACGAAGGCCTTGTTATCGGGCTGCCCCCGAAGGACAATTCGTGCTGGCTTGCGGCAACATCAAATATGCTGGCAGCAGCCGGGTACAGCAGTTCCGGAGGGACAGGCAATACAATCCAGGAACGCGCCGACGAGATATACTTCGATCTGATAACATGGCAGGCTGCCACTACCTCATCTAATTCACATGGAGTAAAACATGGCGGCTGGATGGACAATGCCCTTAACTGGTGGCTGGGCTCGGGAAATAATGCCCAGGCGGGTACAAATCCATACACGGTAATTAGCACTTACGGTAATACAAACTGTAATCCGTGGGGCAACACCGACGGCGCACGCTTTATAGGAAACGAGCTGAGAGACTACCAGTCGGTATCCATAGGCATACGCTGGCCAAAGTCCGGTTCAGGGTGTACCGGCGGCCATGCGATTACTCCCTGGGGCGATGATGGTACTTCGGCCGACCTGTGGTCAAATCCGGGAGAGATTATAGTAGCCGATTCGGACAGGGATGGTGGCGGCCCCTTTCAGACCTATACCTATGACAATTTTACCAATCCGAATCCAAGCGGAAGTAACGAGGGTAACGGCTGGTATTTCAACTCCAGTGACAATCATCCCTATATTGTACAGGTAGTAACCCTTTGTCCAACCGACAATCCCGTAGATCCCGGTGACGGGCCAACACAGAAGGTGGTCGGCTCTTACAAGATACATCAGAACGACCTCGAATGGGCCACCGACCTGCACTACACTGCATGGACCGATTACGACATCCTCGGTTACAGGACCAGAATAGACTGGCCGACCAGCAATGAGCCCGTCATTACAGAGAGCGATATGCACGTTCCAGACCTTATTCGCTCCGACATACACGTTAACTGGGACTTAAGCGACAATCCCGTTCCCTACTGTACGGATGTTACCATAACGACCGAGTTTATCCTGCAGGACTGGAACGGAATCTGGTATGAAGATGTCTATTTTACATACCCGGGAGAAGAGGATACCAAGTTCCTGCAGCCGCCCTATGTTCACACTAACGGCACGGATATAAGGGTAGATAATATAGACGGCATGGAGAGGCTGTTAGCAGATGATTTCCGCTGCGATACACCCGGCGAAATCACAAAGGTTCATCTCTGGGGTTCATGGGACAAGGATGACGGGAAAAACGAGCCTTCGGGAAAGGTAGAAAAGTTCCACCTTTATATCTACAGCGACGACCCCATCGGAGACAATCCGATTGACCCGAACGACGACCCGAATAACGAGTACTCAAAACCTCTGCATCTGTTGTGGTCGCGCAGTTTCGATGAGTTTACGGAATTAGAGTACAGCCTTGTCGATAATGAATACTTCTGGGATCCGTATACGGCATTACCATTAAGCTGGGACGACCGCATATGGTATTACATAATCGAGATCCCGGAGGATGTTGCATTCAAGCAGGAGGGTACCCGCACTGATCCAAAGACGTACTGGCTGGGTGTCGCAGCCGAGATAAGCGGTGAGAATGATCCTCAATTCGGCTGGAAGACCACAGCTCAGGGATGGAACGATGCGGCTGTTATGTACACGGACGTGTACACTCTTACGGACGAATTTGATTATTGGGAAGACCAGACAACACATTCGTATGTGTCCAGCGGCTCATGTTCTCTGGGTAGTATCAGTTGTGACACGAATTCTCTTAGCATCGGCAATTGCGATTTCGATTCTTCAGCCCGGATTACAGTCAGCGTCGTACCAGATACGGACACGGTGAAGCTGCGCTATAGAATTCCCTGGTCCGGTTTCGTGGCCCCCAATCCACCGTCCGGAGCTACCTTGTATGTAGATGGTGTCAATCAAGGTTCAATGGTCAGTAGCGCCAGCAGCGCCTGTGTCTGGCAGGAAAAAATACTGGCGGGCATGTCCGCCGATACCGCAGACGGACTGCTGGACATAAAGATAGTGGATGAGATCAACGGCTGTGATGGTGACATTCAGATAACATATCTTGAGGTCTATTCGATGGAAAAAGGGTGGGTACCACTGTCTTATCCGATAGGTCACCGACTGGTTGGTACCAAGGTCGATATGTCGTTTGGAATTGTAACACCTACTACCGAGCCGGGCCCGCTGCTGCCCGAATTCGGCTGGCATATCCTGACATCAGCGCTTGTCGATACTAACATCCCCGATATTACAGGAGGCTACGTTGTCGGCGGATTCGACGTTTTCGATATGTCGGGAGAACCGAATCTTCAGGGGCAGTATCGGCTTATACACCAATACCCATATACACAGGACCCGGAGAAGCACATTTTTACAATACAGGGACCGAACGACCAGACCAACTGCGAGTATGTGGCTACAAACTTCCGCTTCGGCCACTCCTACGGAATGCTCGACAGCAAATCGTTATGGCAGTTTAGCGAATGGATGACAAAATCAGAAGCCGCAGCTTACCTTTGCAGCAGACAGCCGCTTACACTGACGCTGGACTGGCAGGGCCGGCTGCCGTACCCGCCGAGCAATATTACTCCGGCCGACGAAATACCCCCGGCACCTGAGTGTACGGTATATTTCATAGAGGACTTAAACAAGGACTGCTTCGTCGATTTCAAGGATGTCGCGATGCTCGCGGCCAGGTGGCTACAGTCTACGGCGCTTTAATACTGCCTGTAATCAATCGAAGACAGTTAAACAGTTAAATAGATTTATAAGCAGTTTGACGGAAGCCGTCACGACATCAGCAGGATTTTCCCCGTCGGCAGAAGAGGTACATACCAAGGCATAGGCCCCGGATATCTATTCTGTAAATGGTTATGGAATAGTTAAATATTTTTTCATTCGGACACCTATGAAGAGCTCAAAGTCAAATAATAAAATCTCAGTAACCACATTCTCTGAAGCATCCTCTTGCTGTATTGGCTAAACTCGGACATTGAAACCTATGCTAAATTTTCACTTTTTTGTAACTCACTGATAATACTGTACTTATAAATCGGGCATTTTTGGCGAATTGGTAGATAAGAAGTTATACAGTTGTATGTTGGTTGTAGTCACACCAAGTCCGAAAAAGCTGAGAAAAGGGGAATATAAAGTATGCCTAAATGAGAGAGCTATAGTATGTCTACTCGACTCTACGAATGATTGTAATATTGATAAATCAATCAAGAACTTTCTATAACGATTCAAAATCATAGTGATAACTATCTAACCCCCGAGTAATTCATCGAGTGGTTCTTTTTCATTTGTTAGAGACAACCCGTATGGTACAGAAACTAATATCGGTTGGGAGACATGCTGACAAGGCTCACTTCCCGACGAAGCAGAAGCACGTACCCGAGCAGCTCGCGCCGCCAATTAAGTTAGGAGGCGCTAATATAGAGTATTATTAGTAATGGTTTAGTATGTTTTGCTCTATTTCCGTTGAGATTTACCTGCCTGTTTTGCTATCTGAACGTCTCGTTCCACCTGATCGCGGTACTGTTCCCATGAAAACATAGCTTTGTGTTTTTCCTTGGATCCGTAAAGTTGCACCGCAGGTATTGCATGATAATGCTGTTTTGTCACAACAATGATGTTGTCCCAATATCGAACCGCGTTTTTCAGAAGCACGACAGCCCTTTTTTGTTCTTCGATATCTTTTGTTCTGCGAAAAGTCTCCAGTGCCACACCTGCGCGCAGTTTATCGGCAAAATAGAAGCTAAGATATGCCCACGCCTGCACGTCTGCGATTTCACACTGGAGCATCGGTAAGTTCTGCCCAGCTTTCGGCAAAAGGGAATTTACAAGTTCCAAGGCCCTTTTGCCATCTTTCTCGAGGTCATCGGCGAGTTCCAAGGGGGTCAGAAGGGATTCTTCAATTCTTCTATTAGCGACTTCCGATTCAACATAATTGAATATCGAGAGATACGTTGGATCAAGTGTTCTATGCCGGATTAATTCGTCGATGGAAATGAAAGGTGAAACTTTATCATTGAATCCGGTTTGGGCAGGTGCTAAAAAACCTTCGGAGTATAGCGTGAAGTCCCAGGTAGCGGCATGAAAAGAGGCCAGCCTCAGCGGCATCTGGCTTGCCAGGGCGTACGCTCTGAGCAATTTGTCTCCTACCCCAACACCATAGCGATGATCGAATTCAGCTGCGAAGACCTTGTCCGGAGTCTGTGGATCGTACAACAACCGACCCCACATCTTGTAAAACAGCCATTGCTTTTCAAAGGCATACTTCCAGGTAACATGATCGTTCGGCTTGTGAGAGTATTCTTTGGCGGGAATGTATCCTTCCGAACCAACGAAATACCCTCCCACATAGTTTTTGTCGTTCATTGCGATGTGCTCGCGTATGAAATCTGGCTGACCCCAGCGCAGGATGAAGAAATCCTCATTTCGAATCATCCATGCTATCCGATAGTTCGCAGGTTTCGGCTTCCAGAATCTCTCATCAATCTGCCCGGATGAGTAATCATGTGTGATGGCCAACCTTGGCGTCGAATGGCCGTGAGACCAGTTGAACTTGATTTCCACCCACACCGGATCTGGGAGATTGGCCTCATCAATCACTCGGCGCATCTCCGTTGGAGAGCCAGCCAACACCGAACGATGAATAAATTTCACAGTCCGCTTTGCCTGCTTCATGCCTGCAACGAATGTCTCCTGTATCCAATCCTCTCGTTCCTTCGGTGTCATTTTGCTCATCCAGTCCGCTAATGTGACGCCGAGTCCCGTAAGGTCTTCATATTCGTCGATGAGTTGCGTTACGCACTGGCGCGTGTAATCTTGGACAATGTCTGATATGTCGTTTCTTTCCTTGACACCTTGCGCTTTGGCGAATTCAGGTGAAACCACGATGTTCCAGTTTACAACATAGGTTTCTATTCCGCGCTCCTTGGCCATATTGAAGAGCCGACGCCAGAATCGCTGCCATTGGGCCAGTTCTTTGTCAGAGAAAGAACACGCTTCAGGAAAGTTCTTCGGCCGAATCATATATGGGAATGGATGTAGATTCCATAGTGACAGCACGTTGAAGCGATTCTCGGCCATCATATCCATGAAACACTGCCAGAACTTCAAATCCCGGCAGGTCTGTGTGTGCAGGTTCATAGCCGGGTTTTCGCTGGGTCTATAGGCTGACCATGGCAGATTGAACTTAATTGCACGAAAAGCAAAACGCGGGTTGGAGAGCTTCTCCTTAATATTTTTCAGGCTGTTGTTCATTTGAATCTGCTCGGCAAGATCGAGCGTTCCATACATCGCTCCCGTTTCATCGCGAGCAATGACACAAAGGACAGACCTGTCGTTAGAGCATAGTCTTGCAATCTGAAAACCCTCCTCATTTATTACGGGGCTTATTGAAGGAGTGTTGGTTGCGCTCGGCAGAAAAATTGCTTCGTTCTCATCTGCAACAATAAGAACGTCCTTGTCGCCAAAATCTGCCAGGTCGTAAACTATTGGCGTTTCATTTGCTTCACGCAAGGCCTGTTCGAGCTTGACAACGGCGAAATTCAACTGGGGGCACTCTGTTCGATATGCGATGGCAACATCCGCCTTGAGGGGTGAGACTGCCGAAAAACACAATGTAGTTATAAGACCGATTTTAACAAGTGATTTTGAAAGACCATTCATAATATACATTGTTTCTATCCTTTGCTCATGATAAGCGAAATTCCCAATTTGAAACACATGGCTATGCTACAGCATTTCTCAGCTTGCTAACATGCCAGCAAGCTGGTTAAATGGTAATTAGTTACCAGTTACCAATAACCAATATATACAGAAAAGATATTGCTTGATCAAGCTGTGAGTGGTACGATTTCATCCAGTGCGAGCTGTGTTTTTTCGATACATCTTACTAAAGAGTTGAGAAATGGATCGACGAGAATTCATTGGAGCAGTTGTGGCAACGGTTGCCGTCGAGACGACGCGTTTGCGCGCAAGTTTTGCAAGCGAGTCCGAAAAACAGCAAGAGCCAAAGAAACCTGCCATCCCAAGGCGCGTTTTAGGCAAAACCGGTGTTAAAGTGAGTGCCTTGATTCTGGGCGGTGTCGTTGCAATGAAAGAAGCTCCGACAGCGAAATTTCATCCCGCTGGGCTGGCAAACGCCGCACTCGATGCCGGGATTAATTACTTCGACACGGCACCCGCATACGGCGGTGGCCAGTCAGAGCGCAATTACGGGGAAGTACTCGCGACCCGGCGTAAGGAGGTCTTTCTTGCGACCAAGACTGGAAACCGTTCATACGACGGCGCTATGCGCGAAGTCGATGCCAGCCTCAAACGCCTGCGTACCGACTACTTGGATCTTCTCCAAATACACGGCGTCAGAGCCAAAGATGAATTCGCGAAATGGGACAAGCCAGATGGTGTATTAAAGGCATTGCACAAGCTACGCGATGAAAAGGTCACTCGGTTCATCGGTGTGACGGGCCACGAAAGTGCTGAGTCGATGCTCCGCGCGATCGAGTTGTTCGATTTTGATACTGTCCTCACGACGTTTAATCCTACCATGAGGCGTCGTCCATACCAAGAGCTTGTGCTTCCCCTCGCTCGGAAGAAGAAGATAGGAATCTTAGCAATGAAGGTGATGGGTGGCGGCTATGGCTCGCTGGCCATCGGGAATCCAATCAGAAATGACGACGTCTGGTACCACGACGAAGCGCCACACCAGACACAGGCTGTGATGCTGATTCGTTATGCTCTTGGATTACCGATTTCAGCGGCTGTGGTCGGCATGGGCTCGCTCGAATACCTGCGGATCAATGTGTCGGCAGCCACTGACGCTCAGCCACTCAATAAGGAGCAACGCAAGGCGCTTGAAGAACATATGGCATAAAAGGTGGTTCTTGTTTCTGCCTTTTGTTCAGAGCTCTAATATCGGGAGAATGATTATGTCGGAGTTATTGAAACGCATAAATAAAAAAGACTACCGCATTGACAAACACGGTATGGAACGACGCGAATTTCTCGGCTCAGCGTTAGGTGCCGCATTAGCTGCCAGTGTTGGGTTCTCAGGCCCAGTTGTTGCCGCGGCAGAAAAAACTTATCCGCAGACTTATCGTGAACAGTTGGAAACGCCCATCGTAGCTCGGTATCAAGTGATCGTAGCAGGCGGAGGTCCCAGTGGGGTGATCGCTGCTACTGCCGCTGCCCGGAGCGGGGCTAATACACTGCTCATCGAGCGATACCCCTTCCTGGGTGGTAACGGGACAGCAGGATTAATGACCTGCTACAACGGTTTTAGGAACCAACGTCCGCCAGAGGCGCTGCAGACCGTCAAGGGAATCCCCGCTGAGTATATTGCCGAGCTTGTGCGGTTGGACGGCATCGCAGACAACGATCCGTACCCGAAATCCAAGCATGATATTGAAGCTGGCGATTTACCCTACTGTATCGGCTATGACCCTGAAGCTGCCAAGGTTGCGTCGCTGAAGTTGATCAAAAAGGAAGGTGTCAAACTGCGGCTTCACAGTTGGATCGTTTCGCCTATGCTGGACGGCTCGCAGGTGACGGGCGTGATTGTGGAGTCCAAGTCCGGCAGACAGGCTATTGCCGCCGACGTTGTCATTGACGCCACGGGTGATGGCGACATCGCAGCACAGGCAGGCACGCCGTTCATGAGCCCTGCCAAGAAAGGTGACCGTATGGGCATGAGTCTGATGTACCGCTTAGGTGGACTGCCATCCAGCATTAAGGATTTTTATGGTGGAATCCGCATCGGTGATCGGGTGGTAAAGTGGGGTCCTGGTTTTGGCGGTGATGGGGTAGACGTTGAGAACCTGACGCGGGCTGAGGTCGAGACACGGCTGAAGCTCTGGGACCAAGTTCAAAAGATGCGAAAGAAAACCGGGATGGAGTCGGTCTATCTAATGCAATCTGCCACGGGTATTGGTGTCCGTGAGACGCGTCGCATCCTCGGCGAGTACGTCGTCACCGAGCAGGACGCTATCAAAGGCGCTCGCTTTCCCGACGTGATCGCCATCAGTTCAAACCCTATGCCGAGCTACCACGGCAAGCGATTCTTCTTCAATCACGAGGGCTTTGAAATCCCCTACCGCTCGTTGGTACCTAAGAAGGTCGAGGGACTTCTACTGACAGGACGTTGTATCTCGTCTGAGCAGGCACCATTCCAGTCCGCCCGCTCGATGGCACCCGCTATGGCAATTGGGCATGCTTCGGGTTGTGCGGCAGCAATGGCAGCTAATGGCAAGGTGCCGCCGCGGAAGCTCGACGTCAAAGCACTGCAGAAACTACTGCTTAGCCAAAACGCAGAGCTGCGCATGCAGAAGCGGGACGTATAGTCTTATCCACCATATTGCGACTACTACCAGCAGCGCAAAAGAAACCACAGTATTGATGGAATCCAAAAAATAAAGAACACGAGCCCTATTGGGGACAGTGAAACCATCAGGCTTACTTTTAGGAGTGCGGTTATTTGACCAACCATTCCGTCGTGAATTGTCGTGCAGCCACCCGCAGCAAAGCGCGGCAGTTCTGAAGGGCATAGTCCAGGGACATCTCGTTCTTTCGGCATGGGACAGCCGTGATTATTCCAAGCCGTTTATATTCTTGTTGGGGTACGTTAACCTGGCCCGCGATGACAGCAAGGCGAGTCTGAAATTGTGAAGCCATTCTTGCAATTCCGGAGATGACCTTTCCTCGCAGGGATTGGCGGTCGAAGGAGCCTTCCCCAGTAATGACCCAATCGGCCGATTGAATTTCGGTTGAAAGGCTGCTGCGAGCCATGACTGTTTCTATGCCGGATACAATCATGCCGTTCATAAAGACAAGGGCTCCTGCAGCCAACCCACCAGCAGCACCCGCGCCTGCTATTTTGTTAATGTCAATGTGGAGATGTTTCTTGATGAGGGTAGCAAGATGCACAAGGCCTTTTTCGAGCTGCTCGACCATCTGTGGGCCTGCACCCTTTTGAGGGCCGTAAACCCTGGCTGCGCCATGCCGACCACACAGAGGATTGTCAACATCACAAAGAATTCGTACCGGAGGAAGGGGTAAATCTTCAGGCTCAACAATCTCAGTGATCTGCGTGAGATTCGCTCCACCGAGCGGAATTTGGTCTCCTTTACAGTCAAGGAACCTCCACCCTAATGCAGTTGCCGCACCCACACCGCCATCTACGGTAGCACTGCCTCCAACAGCCAGGAGAATTTCGCAGGCTCCATATTCTAATGCGTCTTTGATAAGCTGGCCTGTTCCATAAGTGGTCGTTTTGAGCGGATTCATCTGCTCTTCGGAAAGCAATTCGAGCCCGCTGGCTGAGGCCATCTCAACGAGAGCAGTTCTATCGTGGCCGAACCAGGCGAAACCAGCTTCGACCTGCATATCGGCAAGAGGCCCCATTACGGTTCGCCGGACCCATTGGCCGCTAGCCGCCTTGATCACTGCTTGTGCGGTTCCTTCACCTCCATCGGCCATGGGCTTTATCACGAGGTTGGCGCCGGGTAGACATTCAGCAATAGAATCTGCAATGATTTGACATGCTTCGTATGATTTTAGAGTTCCCTTGAAAGAATCCGTTGCAATAACGATTTTCATAAGGAGAGATCCCTCAGAATAGTTTATGATCTGCCGGCAAGCGACGCTACGGCATCGTCTGCCAAAACTTACTTTATTTATAGAGCAATAAGGCTAACCACACACAACGCAACTGCCGCGACACTGCCCTCAACAAGAGTGCCCAAAGTCTGAAGTTTGTACCCTTCTTTGACACTCATATTGGAGAGACCGGTAACCACCCAGAAATAGCTGTCGTTAGCATGGCTGACAACCATGGATCCGGCACCGATTGCCACTACTACCAGAGCCCGCGCCGTTGGGCCATTAAGACTGAGCACCTCCAGAAGCGGTGCAATAATGCCGGCGGTGGTAATCATAGCCACGGTTGATGAGCCCTGGGCGGTTTTGAGAGCTGCGGCGACAATAAACGGAAGTAAAATACTGAGACTTGTACCTTTGCCAAGGTGCTCGGCGATGACGTCCGAGATACCTGAGTTCTGAAGTACCTTCCCAAAGGCGCCGCCACAGCCAGTGATAACAATGATTGTTGCTGCAGCAACCACGGCGTCACCAACCCAACCCGAGGGTGAGAGCATCTCTGTGGTAATCTTTTTCGGCAATAGAAAGGCAAGGAAAACGCCTAAGAGTAATGCAACTATCGGTTGTCCGACAAAGCCGATGAATATTGAAATGTTGCCTTGGCCGAACGGATGGGTTGGAAAATCACCGACCGATTTCAAGACAATCAAAACAATAGGAAGCAGAATCGGAATAACCGACTTGATAGTCGAAGGTCCCTTAGTTGTAAGTTCTTCGATATCGAATTTCTCAGATTTGGATTCGGGGTCGATATACACCCTGGCTGCGAACTTAACGGCAAAGAGCCAACCGGCCGCGAGGGCAATCAAACTTATCAATCCGCCCCATATAATCACCAAACCAAGATCGGCTTTGAGCAGCCCTGCGGCCGCGATGGGGCCGGGGGTCGGAGGAACCATAGTGTGAGTAGCGTAGAGGCCGAGGCTAAGTGCCACCGCACTTGCGGCTAAGGATATCTTGGCCCTGCGCGACAACGCTTTGGCCAACGGTGCAAGGATAACAAAACCGGAATCACAGAACACGGGGATACTCACAATATAGCCGGTGATGCTCATGGCCAACGGCACGTTTTTCCGGCCCACCAGTTTGAGCATGCTTTCAGCTAATTTAAGCGCACCACCTGATTTTTCGAGAAATGTTCCAATAACAGAACCTGCCAGAATTACGATGCCGATATAACCGATTGTACCTCCGAAGCCTGCATTGACCGATGTAACAACCTCGGCAAGTGACATCTTCCCGCAAAATACTCCATATCCAAAAGCAGCAATTAGAAGCGCAAGGAATGGGTGCAATTTCAATCTTGTTGTTACAAGAATTATGAAAATGACAGAGAGCAGAAGAAGAATTATAAGCCACATAGAACTTGCTCCTTTGATTTTCTATCCAGCGGTGCGTCCCGCAGATTCACTCACCACAGGCGAACCGGCGCGGGGCAAAAGGCTATACACAACGACTTGATAGAAGTGTTTGCTTCCTTATTTTGCTACTACTATTATTTTACAAAAACATATAAGGCATCTTTCCAATTTTATGAACAGACGGTTTTTACATGTTATAAAAGCCATCATGTGAGTAGATCCAATGCTATAACTTCATGATCCAGAATCGATGGTACAGTGAGCGAAACAACTCCATCCTTGATTTTGTAATCCGGGGTTTTATCCCCGACAAGCAAGTGTATCTTTTTTATTGTGGTATTCCGAGGAAGTTGAATTTGAACCTTTTGTTCGCCGATGGGAATGAATTCTCGAAACGGACCTTTCATCATCATCGGATTCGTGAGATTGACCATGTGAACTGTCATTGATCGTTTTTGCCGCCAAACAGTAACATCGAGGACCCCGGAACCTGTTACCTTTACAGGCGGTTGTTCATTTACCGTCCAATTGATTATGTTTCGCAGAAGTCGTCCATGGTCCATATTCATAATTTCCCAAAACGTCCGGTCTATATCCCATGGAATATAACTAACCCGGCTTTTGCCCAATTGTCGCAGATACACTCCCCGGATATCGGTATTCGGCTTCCGGGGATAAACATGTTCCATTGGCAGATCGGGATAGGTGGGGATCAACGTTACAGGAGAAGGGCTGTCTGATTTAGGCACAACATGCAGTTGCCAAATCCCATTGATAATTCGGTATGCGTCTTCCAGGCCATTTAAGACGGGATGAAACTTACCCGTTTTCGAATCGCTCTTCAGCCTTAAATACGAATTCTTCATCGGGCCTTCAACGCGGTTGTTATATGACACGCCAAACAGCTCGGCAAGACCGAAATCTCGCCGCCGCTTCCCCCATTCGTCATACAACGACGTCTCGAAGGTGGCGACCAAACTCCCTCCACCTTGGACGTATTGCCTGATTTTTTCACATTGCGCTTCCGAAAGGGCGGCGATGTTTGGAAGAATCAACAACCTGAATGGCTTGAGATGCTCAGCGTCGAGCAACCGGTCATTTACCATCTCGAAAGGTATACGCGCTTCAATGAGGGCATGATACATCCCCAACTCGTGACCGTCGCTTTGCTCCTGCCATCTTTGGCCTCCGTAGTAACGGTCTGTCTGTTCCGAATAGACCATCGCCACCCGGGCGAGCGGCGTAACATTTCTCAAATACGCTTCGGAGCGATAATGCCATTGATAGATTTTTTCTACCACCTTGAGCCAACGTCGGCCGTAGAGTGTCCCCGAGAATTTAACAAACCATGGCCGCATGTTGTTTGCGATCCCTTCCGCCACCCAAATTCGTGTTTCCGCCTCACTCTGTACGGAGTCCTTCCACCGGTAACGTTCTTCCAATCCAATGCTAAATATCCCACCGATGGGTTTCATTCCCATTGTCGCCCGAAGTTCTTTCGCCCGCTTACCATTCGACCAGGGAGGAATGAAGCCCCTTCTCGCCTGATGGTCGGTGAAGAAAATATCAGACAAGGCACCCGTGACGGTTTTATCGGGAAAGCCATTGGGAATATACCGAGAGGTGGGTTTGACCTCCCTGATTATCCGGTCCCACAAGAACCACAACTTTTTTAATCGCCTGATTTGCCACTCCTGGTATTTACGATAAGCTGGATCCTGACGCTTGCTCGTTCGCGGCAGATTCATCCCGGAAAACGACTTAAAATTCCGAATACAGTGCTCACAATAGCATGTTCCGTGGCCAGCCCAGCGATTGGAGAATATCCCATCCACTTGATATAGCTTCATAATCTCTTTGTGAACCTGGGTCATGAACTCGAAGTTATACGGGCCTAATGCGCACGTGACCCACAATTCAGGATTCGACCAATGACGCCGTTTTTGCCCTTTTGAATCAACAGCAATCCAATCCGGATGGCTTTGATAGACGTTGCTCCACGCCGCGTGCGGATCGGTGCGGGCGATTACGGCCATCTTCATTTTACGACACCCACAGACCAAATAGCCGAACGAATCAGAATCTTCGAGCCATGCGCTTCGATGGTGCAGAGGGATTTGTGTGGGATAGTATGCAACCACACCGCCCGCACTTAAACAAGCGCCATCGGCGTGTATGCGTTTGAAGTAATCAAGCCAAAAATCCGGATCGAATTGGCCGGGATCGTTCTCCACCAGGACTAATTGCGCCCAACGCATCGGGCGGTCGAACCACGGTTTCTGGTTCTCAGCGGCGGTGCCCCACGGTTTTCCGATGACTACATAAGCCCCGGCGACCACCGAGGTTTTCAACAAATCTCTTCTGTCCATGGCTACTTGTTCCTCTACTTAAGCTCATCTTAGGATATCTTCTATCGCACAGTATCATCCAACTGGAGACCAAGTTTCTCGTACGATTTGCGCCGTCCAGGCCGGTCTTTGTCCTGAATGAGTTTGGCACGGCGCGCGACTTCATCGGCAATTTCCTGCGGGACAACCATAATACCATCATCGTCCGCAACAATGACGTCCCCTGGCCTGACCCTCACGCCCGCACATTTGATCGGCTGGTTATTCGAGACCGGTCCAATTCGCCCCATCGGGTGAGCAGGTGACCGCACAGTGCAAAAGACGGGAGTTTTTTGGATTACGCACTCGTAAGAATCACGACAGGTTCCATTAATAACGAAACCGACGACCCCCTTGATTCGTCCTTGCAGGGTGTTCGCGGAACCGAGAATGCCAGCCGCGGTCCGCTTGGCATCGATCACGAGTACTTGGTCAGTACGGCCCCACGGGCCGGCCTCGTGCCAAAGACCTTCTGAACCCTTTGAATATTGCCGTTTGTCGAATTCCTCATACGACATTGACTTCAGAGGGCGGTTTATAATATCATACTCGGCCGTGTGGGCAATACCTGCAAAGCGAATCCCGGAATAAAGCGGCCGCATGGTAGATTCCATCTGGTAACGCTCCTGCAATCCCATTGAGTCCAAGGCGTCAGAAATATCAGAGGTACGGACAGTTCGAAGAACTTGTAGTGTTTCCTTGCTGACTTCAACTGTAGGCCACGTTTTCTTGGCTTCACGCTCCAAAGTGAGATGGCTACACCCGAAATCCAGTAGCCCCAATGCGGCCATGATGCAAACGACAAATACTCTTTTCATGGTTAATCTCCCATTTCCGATTTATCTTGAATAATGCGCTTCACGCTCGGCACGCGTCACAACATAAGGGCAAGTTGGCACCTCCCATATGACACTATGGAAAACAGTTCTACGTCTTTCAACATGATATAATACCAAACACTTTCTATAAGGGCCGTTGGTCATTCTAGTACTCAGTCCACGCTATATTGTTGGGTATAGCTTTCTCAGTTTTATTCGGGCATTAGCTGTAGTGAATTGCCAGTCTATGCCTGTTTTGTTTTCATTTCTCGAACGCTTCCAAGCTGCAATGGCTGTTGTCAATTGCTCGATGCTTTCAAAGTAATCTTTCATGCACTGGCGGCTAAGAATGCTCAATTCAATCTCAGCCATATTCAGCCAACTGCCATGTTTCGGAGTATAATGAATTTCCAGCTTTTCTGTCAACCGCCGAGCTTCCGCCGGCTCGAATGCCTCATACAGCGACGCAGTATTATGTGTGTTAAGGTTGTCCATGACCAGCACGATTTTTTCTGCTTCAGGATAAAGCTCATCACACAAATGGCGGATAACTTCAGCAAAATCCTGCCGTGTTCGACGCTGACGAACTCGAACATATCGCTCGCCCTCCAGTGGAGCGTTCATCATAAAAACGCTGGCGGTTCCGCAACGGCGATATTCAGCATCAACACGCTTAGGTTTGCCTGGCTCAACAGCAATCGACTTGCGAGTTTCAGCAACAAGCTGTTTCGATGCTTCGTCAAGACACACTAATGGCATTTTGCTGTTACGAGGCCTTAGATACACTTCTAAGACATCTTCCATCGCTGCGACAAACGCCGCATTTGCCTTTGGCGGTATGCACCAATACTTGTTTAGATGAGGCTTAAGTTCATTTTTTTTAGCGTATTGTGTACCGTGCTTTTACTGCAGGAATCCACAAAACCCAATGCCACCATTTGTTCTGCCAGCAATCTAACCGTCCAGCGATTCCGACCTTGTGGGGCAGAAGAACATGCTGTTGCGATTAAATGAGCCTCAGCAACGCCATCCAGTTTTTTGGCACGATATGAACCACGATTGCCATGATCCATTGCTGCTTCCAACCCGTGTTCAACCAGCCGCTTACGAAGACGCTCAACGCTCTTGATCGTACAATCAAAGGCATTGGCAATGTCTGCGTCTTTCCAGGCTGGACCTTGTGGCCCTTGGTCAGCCTTAAGCAAAATACGGGCATGCCGCCGTTTGTGTGCCGCCATACGTTCGGCTTTGATGATGTCCTTGAGTCCAGAGCGTTCTTCACTTGTCAATTCAACAATATATTTTTTCATGTTGGCCTCCTTGCCGGATTAAGGGATTAAGTGTTATGTGCCATGTTAATCCTATCGGCAAAAAGACCTGACAGACTTTATTTCGTGGACTGAGTACTATCAGTTTTCATATCACTCTTTTGAATAGACAAATAGTACTTCCTTGTCGTAGCAATATTAGAGTGACCAGCCAGATATTGAACCGTTTGTATTGGTAGCTTCTTGGACCAGTTAGTGATGCACGAACGACGTGATCTGACCCCGAATTATGTACCAACCTTGATTAGAGAGTTATCCACGTTTTCTGTTCTGTATTCCTGAGGCTGAGCCGTAGGCGAAGCCGAAGGAATACAACCGGCTGCGAACGCAGCAGGGGTCATATAACCCAATCCACTGTGCGGGCGATGATTATTATATTCCAATCGCCAATCCTCCACAATAACCTTCGCTTCCTTTACTGAATAAAATAATTCACGATCCAAAATATCATCACGCAGCTTGCCGTTAAACGACTCAATATAGCCGTTCTCCCACGGACTGCCCGGCTCAACATACAACGTCTCAACATGGTTCTTCTTAAGCCATTTTTTGATCTTATCAGCGATAAACTCCGGCCCGTTATCGCTGCGGATAAACTTCGGTGCTCCACGAACCATAAACAAATACTCCAGCACCGCAATCACATCCTTGGCCCTTATCGAGCGGCCCACCTCAATGGCAGGACTTTCACGCGTAAACTCATCCAGTACCGTCAACAGCTTAAGCTTCCTGCCGTCTTCGGTCTGGTCGCCCATAAAATCGTATGTCCATACGTGATTAGGATATTCGGCTTTCTTGACAGCGCAACTGTTCTCTGAACTGCCCTTCGTCTTTTTGAATTTGCGTCTGTAAGGCACTTGTAATCCCTCTTTTTGCCATATTCTCTGAACGCGTTTGTGATTAACAATCCAACCACTCTGCCTAAGTTTGGCTGCGATCATCCGGTAGCCATATCGTTTATACCTTTCGGCAAGTTTCTTTATCTCTGTTGTCAAAGCCTTATCCCTGTCCGGTTGTTTTATCTTATAACGCTGCGTCATTCTTGGCTGACTGATAACTTCACATGCCCGACGCTCGGAAACATCCATCTGTTGTTTTATGCGTTCTGCTGCTTTTCGCTTCCTTGCCGGGCTCAGTAATTTCCCGATAGAGCTTCTTTGAGAATCGCATTATCCAGCGATAAATCAGCCACCAGTTTTTTGAGGCGGCTATTTTCCTTATACAAGCTCTTGAGTTGTCTGACTTGGTCGAGTTTCATTTGGCCGTATTGCTTTCGCCAGTTGTAGTAGGTCGCGTCACTGATGCCTAATTGTTTACAAACCTGCTCGACCGTACTGCCTGAAGCTACTGCCGCATCAGCTTCCCGAAGCTTTTTAACTATCTGTTTTGGTGTGTGAAATTTACGTTTCATCTGGGTATCCCTTCATTAAAAAAGCTTTAATTTTATCGGATACCCTCTAATCCGCAATGGTACAGTTTTCGGGGGTCAGGCCATTTCAACCCGTGACAATGCTTAACAATAGCATTACATAAATCCCGGATATATCGCTTATTTACACCAAAAGTGTCGTCTTCAAAACGGATCGCTTTCAGTCCTTTTTTTTGGAGAGTTTTTATTTCTTCTATTACATTCTCAACAGAACGAAATCTTGTTCTCCGGCTCCATATTTTGCGAGAACCACAAAAGAAACAACTATAGGGGCATCCCCTTATCGCAAAAATCGAACTGAATGCCGTTACAGGATATTGGTCGTAGTCTTTGAGTAGCTCTGGAGCATATTTGTGAGGAAAGGTAAGGGAATCCAAATCTTTTATAAATTCCCTCGGAGCGTTTTCAACAATCTGACCATCTTTTCTATAGATGATACCTTGAATATCATCGAATGATTCTCGATTTTCAATTGCGTCAAGAAGTTCAACAATGGTATTCTCGCTGATCTGACCCCGAATTATGTACCAACCTTGATTAGAGAGTTATCCACGTTTTCTGTTCTGTATTCCTGAGGCTGAGCCGTAGGCGAAGCCGAAGGAATACAACCGGCTGCGAACGCAGCAGGGG
>Ga0209986_10001568_pt1 | contig 21736 bp, 21 predicted proteins | sample BlataG_FD_183168 | JGI IMG/M metagenome (GOLD analysis project Ga0209986, IMG submission 183168) | Deep subsurface microbial communities from Black Sea to uncover new lineages of life (NeLLi) - Black_00105 metaG (SPAdes) (version 2) | ecosystem: Environmental > Aquatic > Marine > Oceanic >... | reverse complement strand
CAATGGATGTCTGTATGTCTGTAAACTAGAAAGTATTCAAAACTCGCAGAAAGGAGAGGACAACCCGGTGACATTATCATTTGACCGAACAGTAGCGCTTCGGTAGGATTATCATTTGACTTGACACGTTTTGCCTCTGCTGTTCTTTTGTGATAGAATAACAGATCGACTTTATCAAAATGCGGTGTGAAGGGAAGGTGTTCCCTCTCCTTGGACTTGGGAGAACAAATGGCTGGTTTAGTTGCCACACCCATGGTCGTCCTCTTAGCAGGTGCCTTGGCACTTTTGCTCTTGAACAGGGCTGCGGGGCCTCGGAATCGAAGTCTCCTGGCTCTGTTGATAATCGGCGGTGCTTTCCTAGTTTTGCTCTCTCTCGCTCGGGGCTTGCCAGTCAACGGCACTATCTCCCGCTGGCGTCCCTTCTTCGGGAGCGATTTGGCTTACTATGTTGATGGTTTAGCCTTCCTCTTCGCTGCCCTGGTAGCCCTTGCGGGACTGGCTACCATCGCCACGTGTTTGGGCCGCTCCGAAGATCTAGAAGGGTCATCCTATGCTGCCCTATTAGCCCTCCTGGCCGCTGGCCTCAGTTTCATCTTCTCGGCCAACTTGATCACCTTGTGCCTAAGTTGGGTCATCTTTGATCTGACTTTTCTCTGGGCCCTGGCTGCCAGCGACCACGGTGGATCAAGAATGAGGAGTGTCCCTCGCATCCTGAACCTCAATTGTCTAGCTTGCCTGAGCCTGCTGGCGGCAGCTTTGCTCCTGGGCCAAGGTGACGATAGCCTTTCGCTTAGGTCAAGTTCTATCTCCACACCTGTTTTTGGCCTCATTTTGCTGGTAGCCTTGGTGCGGGCGGGCCTCTATCCCCTCCACCTCTGGATGCCCATCGGTGTTCAAGCTAGCCTGGCTTCTAGATCCCTGCTCCACCTTGTTCCGGCCAGCGCTGGCCTATATCTACTGGCCCGCCTCTCTGCCTGGCCCAACGGCGTCGTGAGCTTGTCGAAGGATGGAGCATTGCCCTATGGGCAGGCACTGATCATCGCTAGCAGCTTGGCTTTTGCTATTGGCGCTTTGCTGGCTTGGGCCGAGGCCGACCTTAGCAAGATCTTATCCTTTATCATGATGAGCCAAGTAGGCTACGCCATCGCATCCTTAGCCATTGCCAAACCACCCACAAGGGTCGTTATTCTATGGCCGAGCCTAAACCTTGTCCTCTGCCTGGGCCTCCTCTTTTTGAGCCAGGACAGGTTTGAGCCAGGTAATTCTTGGCCAAGAGCGGCCTCGGGCCTGGCTATTGCTTCCTTGGTTGGAGTGCCTCTAACCTCGGGCTTTGTTGGCCGCTGGCATCTTTACCATTCCCTTCTGACAGGCAGCCACTTGGCTTTTCTAGCTCTGAGCTTGTTGGCAGAGATCTTCCTCTTCGCTGCCTTGCTCAGGATGTGGTCAGCTGTCTCCATCAATCCATCCCCGTCAGAGCTTGCTTATGAGAGGTTGTCCGTGGTGGGTGCAGCGTTGCTAGCTGCGCCCATCCTCATTTTGGGGCTGCACCCACCCGTGCTAAGACCCTTGATCGAGGTAGTCCCCTTCCCTACATTGGTGGGCTTGCTCCGCTCGACAACCATTGCCCGATGGGTGGCTTTCTTTTTACCTCCCTTGGGGGGTTACCTGCTCCAACGTCATCGTCAGAGGATATTCGATCCAATTGAGATCTTTTGGTTGAAGCTTTCGACGGCCCTTCGCTTGGAATGGCTTTATAGCCTCCTCGGACAGATTGTTACCGGGGCAGCGGGCACTTTGGAGATAGTGGGGAGGGTGAGCGAAGGTAAGGGATACTTGAGTTGGATCGCTGTCATGGGCCTTCTTGTGTTTCTATTCCTCCGGGGCAGATAGGCTCAGTAATAGGAGCTACGCGGTTGTCGTCTAAATGTCGTGGAGTGCGGTTTGCCGCCAAATCGCAGGGATAAACCCCAATGTCGCTAAGCATCGCCCGGAGGTGAACCTCCGGGCCTCGGCCTGAGCTCGGCCGAACGGCTGAAAGAGCGAAGCTCCTTCGACCCCTCGACAGGCTCGGGACATCGCCTACGGGCTAAAATCCAGCGCCGAAGTGATGCAGCGCAAAACCTTGGTGATATTGGGGATAAATCCTGCACTACGAGGCCTAGGGTTAGTAAAATACGAATTGCGATGCACCGGAGAAGCTGTGCCTACTTTACCGGATGTCTTAGCCAAACTCTCTTTTCTTACGGCCACGCCGGCTATCGCCGGTTTGGTCATCACAGCTAGCCTCATCGTCGTCATCAGGGATTGGCGCTTTTCGCTAGCAGCGCTCTTGGGTCAGTACGTCCTGGTAGGCCTCTTGCTAACTCGGCTCATCCAACCCGAGGTAGCCCTGACCAAGGTACTCATCGGCGCTCTGGTATGTGTCGTCCTATACCTAACGGCTCGCCCTGTCGGCGTGAGCGGGGACGGAGTCCTGAGCCCGCGTCGTCCCGAGCCTGTCGAGGGGTCGAAGGAGGGACCGATATTAGAGCAGGAGGCTGCTGAGAACGGCCGCTCGCCCCTCCGTGCAATTAGGGGAGGAGCCTCGCTTGCGGGTTTTTCCTTTCGCCTTTTGGCCGCCCTCTTCGTGGGGTTGGCTGTCTACAGTCTGTCAAAATATTACTCTTTGCCCAAGGTGCCGTCGGACATCGGCTTTGCCTGCTACTGGCTAGCCTCGCTGGGCCTGTTGGTTCTGATGCTAACCGAAGAACCGCTGAAAGCTGGCATGGGGCTTCTCACCGTTATCACCGGCTTCGAGCTGTTTTATGCCGCGCTGGAGCACAGCTTGAGTGTGGCCGGCTTCTTGGGGATAGCTAACTTCCTCATCGCTCTAGCCATTGCCTATCTCACCCCTTCGACAGCCCTTCGACGCAGTTTATCCCGAGCGGAGCCGAGGGGCTCAGGACAGGGCGCAGCCTCGGGATCTGAATTGACAGCAGGGGAGAGGGGGAGATGTTAGCTGGCCCTCTGTTCCTAATCGTCTTGCCTTTGACTTTGGCCCCTGTGGTCTATCTCTCACGACGCTGGGCGCTACTTGCCGCCTCTCTCGCTTCGGCTACGGCGTTAGTTATGGCTAGCCTCTGCTGGCGCTTGCCCCTCGACCGCCCGCTCTCAGTTCCTGGCCTAACTTCGGTGCTTGGCTGGAAGGTAGCCCTGGGCGAGCCGATGATGGTGCTGGGACGAGAGTTTGCCCTGGAGCTTGCCGGTTGCTCCACTTTGGGTTTCATTTACCTGATGGCCGCTGTTGCGTTCCTCTTTGCCTGGCGCATATCCCAGGGCCGCCTGTTTTTCCCTTTGGGCTTGATCATCTTGAGCCTGGTCGGCGCGGCGGTCATGATCCGCCATTTCCTCTTCGCGGTTCTTTTCTTGTGGATAGCAAGCATTGTTGCTGTCTTCATCATCCAGGGCGATAGAGAGGGCCCAAGGCGTGGGGCTCTCCAGTACCTGGTCATGGTGAGCCTGGCTATTCCCCCTCTGCTGATAGCCCCTTGGCTGATAGACCTCCAGGCCGTCAACCTCGACAATCTGGCCCTCCTCCGTTACGCCACAGTTCTACTGGCAATAGGATTCGCCATCCTTCTGGCGGTGGTGCCCTTTCACGGTTGGGTCTCCGCCGTGGCCGTAGATGCCCCGCCTATGGTGGCCGCCTTCGTTCTCACCGTGGCCAACGCCGTTGTGCTTTTGTTGATGCTGAATCTCCTGCAATCCTACCCCTGGCTGTCTGAAGATCCACAAGTCTTTCATCTCCTGCGCCTGGGTGGCCTCTTAATGGCCACGGTTGGTGGGCTTTTAGCCTTCGCCCAGCGGGATTTCAGTCGCCTCCTGGGTTACGCTGTCTTGAGCGACATGGGGTGCACTTTGGTGGCTTTAGGGACTGCTTCCCCCTCTGCTCTTGCCGCTGCCCTTTTGCAGGTTACACATCGCTCCGTGGGCCTGATGTTAACGGCCATGGGGCTGGCCGTGGTGCGTCACCGTACCGGAAGCGATTCCTTCGTTAACCCTTCGACAGCCCTTCGACAGGGCTCAGGACAAGGCTCAGGACACCGCTTGGGTGGAGTGGCCAGGCATTTGCCTCTTTCAACGGCTGGCCTCATACTGGGCGGTCTATCCCTGGCTGGGATGCCCCTCACTGCTGGCTTCCCAAGCCGCTGGGCCATCTATCGTCTCCTTTCTGGGTATCACAGCCCAGCACCTGGCTTAAGCCAGGTGCTGCTTAAGCCAGGTGCTGGGCTGGCCCTCGCTATGCTGCTATCTGGAGCGGGCGTAGCCTTTGGCTACCTGCGTGGCTTGAGCACCCTCTTAGGTCCGTCCACTGAGCCCAAGGTGAAGCGAGAGCCCTTCATTGCTTCCCTCATGATCCTCGGGATGATCGTCCTTTGCATAGGGTTGGGCCTCTGCCCGCAGTGGCTCCTACCACCTATCGAGCGGGTGGTTGAGAGTTTCAGTTTCCTGAGATAGATTTGGCGTGTTCAGTGTGCGGAATGGCAACGCCGCACCTGCTATTCGACCATTCGCTGTATGCGGTCTCTTGTAGTATGATGTGACCACAACTAGAGGGGATGTGCCCATGACCGAAATGACAGTAGGCATTCGAGAGCTGAAGGCGCGGCTAAGCAACTACATGCAGCAAGTCAAGGCTGGAGCCACACTGGTCATTACGGAGCGGGGTAAGCCCGTCGGGCGCATCGTACCGCTGAGTCCAGCGGTAGTGGCCTGGGTGCAGGAATTGGTCCAGGCCGGGTTGATAGCCTGGAGCGGGCACAAACTGGTTCCCATGGCGCCAGTGGTACGAACGCGGGGCAGACGGACGGTGGCCGGCCTGTTGTTGGAGGACAGGGAATGATTCTCTGCCGAATATCGCGAGGAGGTTTGAAATGGCACGCACCAAAGCTGAGAAAGAGAAGATAGAAGGCATCAGTCAGGAATTGATCAAAATGACTGGCGAATTCTGCGACCAATACCTGGATGAAGACTACAAACAACTGGCCGAGAAACTCATCCTCAAGATGAAGCGCAAGTGGCAGGTGCCCTTCTTGCGGGGGCGCGTCAACACCTGGGCTGCCGCCATCATCTACGCCCTGGGACAGATCAACTTCCTGTTCGACCACAATACGGAGCCTTACGTCGCAGCAAGAGACATTCCCCAGTACTTTGGCATTTCCCAGAGCACCGTGGGACAAAAAGCCAAGACCATCCCCGATATGTTCAACCTGTGCTACAGGCATCCGGAGTTTTCCACCCCAAGGATGCGCGACAGTGACCCTTTCAAAGGCATGGTCATGATTGACGGCCTCATCGTACCTGTCAGTATGCTGTCGCCTGAGGTACAGGAAGAACTACGCAGGCGGGGCATCATCTAAATGGCGAACCAGATCGTCTTGAAATCCAAGTTCCTGGGTGGAATGGTGGGGAGTGCCCTGGGTGATGCGATCGGTGAACTGGCCTTCCGGGGCCTGGGGGAGGCGGGTCTGCGCTCAGCGATAACACAAACGGACGCCCTCATCTACACGGATGACACGGTGATGGCGATTGGTCTGGCCGAGTCCATCACCCAGGTCGGGCAGCTCGACGAACAGCACCTGGGTGATACCTTTAGGGCGAACTTCAAGCGCGAGCCCTGGCGGGGATATGCCGCGGGTCCACCCACCGTTTTCTCCCTGGTGGAAAGGCATGGGACGTCATACTCAGGGGCGGCCCGCAGTCTGTTTGGTGGACAGGGTTCGTTCGGCAACGGGGCGGCCATGCGGATTGCGCCGGTCGGGCTGTTCTTTCACGACTCGCCAGATCTCTACGAGCAAGCCCGCGCATCAGCGTCCGTTACCCATGCCCATCCCATCGGCGTGGATGGCGCCGCCGTGCTGGCCTGGGCCGTCGCCCAGGCCGTGAAGCTGGCCCCGCAAGGGGCGTTCCCGTTCGAGGAGTTCTCCCAGGGTCTCGTGGATTGCGCCCGGACACCAGAGATTTGGGACAAGATGGTGCTGGTCAGAACCCTGATTGCCGAAGAAGTCCCTCCCCCTGATGCGGCCAGGCGCTTGGGGCGCAGCGTGGCCGTGCATGAGTCGCTGCCCTTTGCGATCTACGCATTTCTGCGCCATCCCAAGTCGTTCGAGGCGTGTCTTTTCTGCGCGGTACTGAGCGGGGGGGATCGGGACACGCTTGGCGCGATGGGCTGCGCCATCTCAGGGGCCTATCTGGGCGTTGAAGCCGTCCCGCAGGCTTGGGGAGAAAAGCTGGAGAATCGCAAGCACATTGAGGACCTTCTTATTCTGGGACCTGCGCTTTCTGGCTCCACTTCTCGTCATCGCCCTGGTGGTGGTCTTCACGTCAGGAATCAAGTGGCGTGAGATGTATCGTGCCTGGCTGTTTATCGGCGGGTTTGTCATGTTCTTCTCGTTGCTGACGTTCTTGACCGGGCGTGGCGGGATGGAGTTCTACACCGAGGAGCACCTGATCACCAGCCTAAGCGCGCCGTTCACCATCTTCAACTGGCAGCCAACGCTCAACATCACCGTCGAGCGCACCTTCTACGCGCTTAGCCAACTCGTGCGGGTGTTCAGCCTCGCCAGCATGACGATCCTGATCCCCTACTCCCTGAACCCAGTACACTACGGCGTCACCTTCCACGGGTTGGGGTTGCCGGATAAGATCGCTTATGCGATGGAACTGACCATGCGCTTCATCCCTACCTTAGGACGCGATTTTCAGCTGACGCTGGACGCACAGCGTGCCCGCGGATACGAGATCGAGAAACTGAGAGGTGGGCTGATCGCGCAAGTGCGCAAACTGGCTCCATTGATTGTGCCGGTTACCATCCATGCCATCGCCGGCAGCGAGGATATCATAGACGCCATGGACCTGCGCGCGTTTGGAATCGGCCCACGCACGTGGCTGGAGCAGTTGCGCTACCGGCGGCGTGACTACGTGCTGATAGCGCTTGCAGTGTTGCTCCTCATCTTCTCGGTGATTTTCTCCCTCTTTGGCTACGGGCAACTCTGGGTGCCTGACTGGGCGTTGGCCTGGGCAGACTAGGCACGCTCAATAGCCACACCAGCACACAGCGAAAGAGCCCTCAAACTTTGGAGGGCTCTTTTGTTCATCTTGACAATTGGCGAAGGTGTTGTATCATCAAAGGTAGACTATGAACGGCGGAAGGGGCGAGAATGTTCAAAAAGGTGACAAGAGTAGCTTTAGGAATCCTCCTGCTCTTGACCTTTTTACATAATAGTGTTATCCCTCCTTGTCGGGCCCTCGACTATAGGGTGGGCGCATTGGTGGCCGGCTATCAGTTCAGCTTTGCCAGGTGGGAGGCTGGAGCCATCACTCGGAAGCTCGATCAGTTGTTGACCAGCGCACCGGGGCGCTCGAGCGAGGAGGAGACAAGGGCCATTGTCCTCGATTATCTCTCCCTGATCCAGCAGACCGGTCAATTGGAAGAGAGCGTTCAGCAAACCTACAGCACTGTGGAGGAGAATCCAGCCGCAGTTGCGGTGCCTTTGCGCCGGGAGCTGGAGGAGTTGAGACAGCGCCAGGCGGAAAAGCAAGGTCATGTGGAGGCTATTCTGGAAGAGCAAATAACCCGAATTCTGCTCTCTCAAGATTTAGACACTCTAAGGGTCGTCTGGCCTCCGGTCAAGTTCCAGTTCGAGAGATTGCCTCTCTACCTGGTGATCTCACCCCGTCAGGAGATACTGGTGAAGAAAGGGGTCTATCTCAAACACGGTTTGGGCTTAGACAAACGAGAGGCTATCGAGGAGGAAATTGACGAGACTTTGGATGTATCGTCGCTAACCGTGGGCGTCGGTGGATTATCGGCCTATCCAGCCATGATAGTGGAAGAGCCCTCCCTGGATTTTGTCGTCAAAGCCGCTGCCCACGAGTGGGTCCACGGGTACTTGTTCTTCAAGCCCCTGGGCTGGCACTACGATCACAGCCCTCAAATGAGAACCATCAACGAGACGGTGGCTTCTATTGTTGGTGACGAAATCGGCGACCTGGTCATCGCCCGTTTCTATCCCGAGCTGGCCCCTCTTCCCGTCGAAAAGGGTGAGGAACAGCCTCAGCCGGAGCCAGCCGGGTTTGATTTCAACCGCGAGATGAGGCGCATCCGGTTGACAGTGGACAAAATGCTGGCTCAGGGCGATGTGGAGGGGGCTGAGGAGTACATGGAGGAGCGATGCCGTTTCCTCGTGTCCCAGGGCTACTACATCAGGAAGCTAAACCAGGCCTACTTCGCCTTTTATGGCTCCTACGCCACCAGTCCTATCTCCGTGGACCCCATCGGAGAGGCCTTACAGAGGCTGCGGCGAGAGAGCGCTTCCCTCAAGGAGTTCGTTGACACCGTGGCTGCCATGACCAGCCACGACGATCTATGGCGAACTTTGGGTGAGCCTTCGGCGTGAGGGCTCAGCCGAACAGCGCAAGCCTGGCCCGGCTTGTTGCGGCGGCGCGGCTCCAGGGGCGATATAACTCTTTGGAAGACTTGGAGCAAAAGACTCAGGCTGAGGGGATTCCGCCTGATGACCATACGCTCTACACCGAGTTGCTGGAGTGGCGGGCGATCAACCACGAATTGACTGACTTGTTGCGCTCCGCCAGTTCCTTAAGAACCAGGGGCTCGATTTTTGCGCGCACCGATGACCTCACCCCTATAGTCGGATGGTCAGATAGTCAGGCTACCTGACCAAGGACTACCTGACCACCTGACCAATTGATCAACTATGGTTTCTGCGCTTCCAACTGGGCGATCAAGTCATCTAAGTTGGGCTTTTCTTCTTCCGGTGCCAGATCTCTGGCCACCTTCGCCTCCTCGAGCGCCTCGTCCAGGCGGCCCAATTGCAGATAGACTACGGTTAGATTCTTATGGCTGTCGTAATTATCAGGAGCCATCTCACTGGCTTTTTTGTAAGCCTCAACCGCCTGATTTAACTTACCCAGAGATGAGTAGGCAGTTCCCAGGTGAAGGTGCGTTTTGATGATCTGATCGTTGAGAAGTTCTCCATGATTCAAGGGGCTCAGCGTCACCGCTTGCTGGTAGTGTGCAAGAGCCACCTCCAACTTCTCAGCTCTCTGCTCAAGATTGGGCGTCAGGACGCCCCAGTTCCAGTAGACGTGTCCGAACTTGGCCGCGATGTCAGGATGGAGGGGGTTCATCTGTTGGCCATGCTCTAGTGCCTTACGGCTCTCCTCAAACAAGGCCACCCTTTGATTAGCATCCAAAGCGGCAACTGCTTTCAGCCCATAGGCCCAGCCCAAAGAGGCGTAATACCGATCCCGGTGAGGGGCCAATTGGATAGCACGGCTATACAGGACGATGGCCTTATCTATCTCCCCTGTTTCTTCCGAGGATAGCCCAAACTTGTAGTAGATATCCGCCTGAGCGACCTTAAGATTGGTGTTGAAGATTAGAAGGAGGACTAAAAAGCTCAAAACCAAAAATCCAGAGTTCAAAACCCAAAATCTAAAGTTCGGGGTTGGAAGTCTGAACTTTGAACTTTGAACGCTGCCGATCATCAAGGCCACTGCCACAGCCAAGATAACCAGGAAGATGTAGGCGTAATAGACAACTGTGGCCCTTTCAACGCCGGTGCCTGGCAGCACTATAGCAGCGTGAGCAACTATGAAAGGGAGAAAACAAAACAAGCTGCCCAGGACGTAGGTCGAGAAATTGGAGGTTGAAAGTTGGAAATTGGAAGTTAGAATTGGTATCCCGCAGAGCAGCCAAACCACAAACAGGAGGCCGAAGATAACGGGGCCATTGGCTCTCAGTTCGAACTGATGACTGATTAAATCGAAACTAGTGGTCGCCAGGATCAGACCCACCAGGAGAGAATGTGCAAGAAGTTGGAAATTTGGAAGTTTATCACGTCTCCTCCGCCGTCGGCCGCGCCGCTGGCGTGAACTGTCAGGAGGCAAGGTCTCTGCTGCGGCTTCAAGTATAGGCTCCTCCCCTTCGACAGGCCCCTGGTCCTTTGGCCCCAGGGACAAAGGGCTCAGGACAAGCTCAGGACAGGCTGGCTCAGGGCGCTGCCCTTCGACAAGCTCAGGACATAGCTGCCATTGGTAGCCGACGATAGCCAACAATGCAGCGTAGAGCCAGAAGTAAGTGCGGGTGGCAGTGATGGCGATACCGAACTGGATTTCGACGAAGTGGGCTATAAGGGCTGAGAGCAGGGTGATCAACAGAATTTGGTTACTGCTACCCCTGACCCCCCCTTTTCCTCCCTCCGAGAGGACTTCAGCGAGCCGTTCGGCTGAGGACATTCGGCTGAGCTCAGTCGAAGCCCTCACCGTCGAAGCCTCAGTCGAGCCGCTCAGGTCACCGCGCTGGAAGAGAGAGGTCATCAGATATATGACCAGAGCCAGCAGTATACCGGCAGGTATCCCCACCCCGGCCCATCTTAAAGTACCATCCATGAGCCAAGGGATCAGCGCACCTGAGAACCCTCCCACCAGCCACGTAATTATCAGGAATCTACGCTGCCGAGAATTCGCTATCAGGCCGAGCCACTTAAGACCGTAGTAGAAGATGCTGCCGAAGAGGAAGAGATAGGCAGCAAATCCGATAAGACCACCCGTTACCCAAACATCTAAAGTCTCGTTATGGCAACGATCGGCCGTTTTGTCGAGGCCGGCTATGGAACGCCATTCGGGGCGTAAATATGGAAAGAAGGTGAGCCCCATCGTTTCTGGCCCACGGCCAACGACCGCCCTAAGCGGGTCGGCCGTGATCATTTCAACGGCTCCCTCCCAGATCACGGTTCTCTCAATGATATGAGCAGAGATCGCGCCCAGCCGAGCGAGGAACGGCATCTTCCTCACTGGTGATAATACTGGTGATAATGGGGTATTGGGCAAGTTCAAGGCTATCAAGAATAAACCAAGTCCGATGGCCACGCCAATCACCGTCAGCGCTAAGCCCTTCCATCCCTTAGAGACAGCGAGCAGGAGGAAAAAGAAAAAAAACCCAGCCATGAGACCTATTAGCGGCCCCCGGCTCACGGTGAATGACAAACAGATCAATTGAAGGGCCAAAAGAAGGAAATAGCAGCTCAGCAGGACAAAGGCCTTCGACCCTTCGACGGGGCTCAGGCCGCGCACTGAGCCTGTCGAAGTGACAGGCCCTTCGGCTACGCTGAGGACAGGCGGGCTCAGGCCGAGGGAAGAAACGGTTCTCTTTTTCCCATCGCGAACTAAGGAGAAGGAGCGAATGAGCTCCCTTATGGTCAAGGGAATGACCATGATAAGATAGGCGCCGATCAAGATAGGGTTACCCAAGGTGGATTGGGCACGGCCAGCACCCCCCATGATCCAAGGCAGAGGATCCAGCTTCAAACGTTGCATGATCCCATAAAGAGAGATAGGCAAGCTGGTAAGGAGGATGGTTGTGATCAGGCGCTCCAACTGCTGGCGGGTGCGCAAGGTATCTAGCATTGAGAAGAAGATAACAATGTAACAGAGGACAACATAGAGGCCCTGCCGTCGGTGGTAAGAGCCCCAAAAGCTGACTCGGAAGATGACGGAGGAGAGGGTACTGAGAAGAAAGACGGACGCAAAAAGTAAGGTAGGCAGAACGAGGGGTTTCAATGACCAATGACCAATGACCAATTTCCAATTTCGAGGCCCTTGCTCAGCGACCTTGATGATCCAGGCTGCTGCCATCACCAGGGCGATGGAACGCAGCAGCATTACCTTGCCGGCCTCAAAGACGCGGTTGCTGTAGAAGTTGAAGAAGAGGGGGATAACGATGGCAGCCACCAGCCAGCCGGCCTCGATGATCTTATCGCAAAAAAGATTTAACTTAGTTCCTGCCATTGACTACTTGTTTCCAATCTGTATAACTCGTATTATCGAATGTCCGGCCTATTCCTCAAGCAATCTTGACATTACAGCTAATTCACTAATTCTCAGCGGTTCCTCCGTAACCAAGAACTCGTAATTGCTGTATTCTGGACGTTGAGAATCAGTAATTTGGCCTTGCTGAATAGCGTCTCTTATCTCTAAAATAGCGTCCTCAACACTCTTTTGAGGCCGAAGATTCAACTCCCTCTGGATCTTGTCGAAAGAGACACGATAGCTTCTAGCATCTACTTTGCGGCTGTCGGTGACAATTTCCGTCTGGGGCAGCACTTGCTTTATAATCTGGCCGATTCGGTGAATTTGATAATTCTGTCCATTGGACCCCACGTTGTAGATTTGGCCTTTGACCTTCTCCAGCGGTGCTTCCAAGCATTTGATTACAGCCTCGGCCGCATCATCAACGTGGATGAAGGGACGCCACTGCTCGCCCCCATATATGGTGATCTCCCCGTCACGGATCGCTTTAGCGGCCAAAAAGTTCACCACTAGATCGAAGCGAGGACGGGGGGAAAGCCCGTAGATAGTAGCGAAACGGAGTATAGTAGGTGCAAAGCTGGCATCAGATAGGATAAGCAAAGCTTCTTCCGATTGCATCTTCGTTAGAGCATACAGGGAGATCGGCTTAAGAACTGATCTCTCACTCAACGTTTCATCGCTGGCACCGTATACGCTGCAGGTGGAGGCGAAGATGAAGCGTTGGACTCCGTACCCCCTGCTGACCCCAGCCACCATCTTTGTGGCTGCCAGGTTGATATCTACGGTTAGCTCCTTGTCGATCTTGCTCGCTGGGTCACCAACTATCGCCCCCAGGTGAACCACAGCATCCATGCCCTTCACACACTGGACGACCGTCCCGATATGCCTGAAATCCCCCTCAACGAGCTCGAACCCGGGCATACCTTGCAGTTCGGCCAAGGAGCTCTTGCCATAGGCCAGGATATCGAGCACCCGGACATGGTAGTTCCTCTCCAACAACTTGCGCACCAAAGTGGAGCCCAGGTACCCCGCACCGCCGAGGAGCAGAACATTCCTCAGTTTGGCAAGAACAACCCTCTCTTGGGCCGCAGCCTCGGGAGCGAAGGCAGCAATCACCAGGGTCACCAAAAACCTCAACGCCCCCACCAGACAGAGGGTTAAGAGCCACCCAGTTATGAGCACGCTGCGCGGGAGGGGGAAAGCCACTCTAAAGAAGAACAGCGTGAAGCCGAACAGGAGATAAGCGATGCTTACCGCTTGGAAAATAACCAGCGCCTTGTACCGACTATGGTAGGTTCGCCCATAGGTGTAGAATCCGCTTGAGTAAAAAATGACTAAACTCTCCAGGGTCAGCAACCATGCGAAATCTCTATAGACGTCAATATAGGTGCGCAGTAAAGATTCTCTGAGTCCCGGCACTGACCAGGTGACGCTCATATACCTGATCGAAAAGGCCAGGGCAAAGGCAAGGCTGACCATGACCGCATCGGCAAAGATACGAAGCAACATGGGTTTTGTGACTTTCACGTCCGCTCTCCTTCCTGAGTAACTGCTCACCTTGCATCCTTAATGCTCCTGCCGGATCGCTAGATTGTCTGAGCACCGGAGCGGCGGGATTTGACAATCCCGCCGGAGCAGGTGAATAGCTACCTTCCTTCCCGAAGGGACACAGATTTCTTCATTTGTTTATCTGTTTATCTGTGCCAATCTGCGCTCATCTGTGTCCCCTGCCCCTCTGCACAGCATCCGCTTTACTTCCGTCGCATACTTTTGGATGCGCTCAATGGCGTGACAAATGCCTTCCACGGTCTCATCGTCCATGTGGGAGTAAATGGGCAAGCTGATGCTTTTAGGAGCCAGGCTCTCGGTGACAGGAAGCTTACCCTGGACTTTGAAGTTTGAAGTTTGGTAAGCCTGATGGGTATGCACAGGGGGGTCGTGATATTTGCGGGTATCAATGTTCTCGGCCCTGAGGGCCTGGGCCAACTCATCGCGGGAAAGGCCGAAATCGCCCTCCTCTACAGCCATGGAGAAGTCCTTATGGGAAGAGCGATTCCCCGGATGGATACTCTGGAAGGAAAGGCCAGGCAACTTATCCAAGCGGCTCCGGAAGGCCTCCGCCACCTTGTTTCGCTTTCGGGCGTTCTCCTCCAGCATCTCCAGGCTTTTCAGCCCCAGGACGGCGCTGAACTCCTGCATGCGAGCGTTAACGCCGGCGAACTCGCTGCCGTAATCGCCGGGATTACCGTATTCCCTTCCCACCCTTATCCTGCGGGCCAGCTCATCGTCGTCGGTGGTCACCATGCCTCCCTCTCCCGTGACCAGGAGCTTGGTGGGGCTCGAGCTGAAAACCTCGGCATCGCCGAAGCCGCCCAAAGGGTGGCCCTTATACAGGGAGCCATAACCGTGGGCGGCATCGAACATGAGAGTAAGGTCGTGACGCCTGGCAATGTCTTCCAGAGCCTCTACATCGGCAGGGTTGCCAAAGTTGTGGACAGCCACGATGGCCGAGGTGCGAGGAGTGATGGCCTCCTCAATCTGCTGGGGATCGATGTTCCAGGTTTCGGGGTCAATGTCCACAAAGATGGGCTTTACGTTATTCCACACCAGGGGGTGAACAGTAGCCATGAAGGTGAAGCTGGGGACAATAGCCTCGCCCTTAAGCTCCAGGGCCTGGCAGGTGAGGAGAAGGCCGATGGTGCAACTGGAGACGGCTACGGTGTGTTTGACGCCTATGTAGTCGGCTATCGCCTCCTCGAACTCCCGCAGGTATTTCCCCTTGGTGAGCATCCCCGTCTCGAAGAGCTCCGCCACCTCATCGCCTAAGGCTTCGTAGGGCGGGAGGGTCGGTCGAACGATAGGCAAGATCTGATCGAAGAGCGGGGTGTTACCCAGTACAACTGGTTTGTCACCCATAAGGTTACTCCTCAATCTGGAGGTTGGAGGTTGGAAGTTTGAAGTTTAAAGTCGCGTCTTGACGACCTGAGCGGGCACGCCCACAGCGGTGACGTTGGCAGGTAAATCCCCGACTACGACCGCCCCGGCGCCGACTATGGTCCACGGGCCAATGCTTACCCCCTGGATAACGTTGGCGCCCATACCGATGTAACAGCCTTCCCCTATACGTACCTCTCCAGCCAGATGCACCCCTGGGTTAATGTTGCAGAAACTGCCCACTATAGTATCGTGGCTTATGGTGCAGGCCACGTTGACAATAGTGTGGTTGCCGATGACGGCACCCGTGTTGATGATAGAGTAGGCGGCTACCATGATCCCCGTCCCCAGCTTGGCGTAGGGTGAGATGTGGGCGAGGGGCGAGATGGCGCTGCAGAACTTAAGCCCCAGGGCCGTGTCCTGAGCCTGCCTGTCCTGAGCTTGTCCTGAGCCCTGTCGAAGGGCGTAGCCGAAGGGCCTGTCCTGAGCCCCGTCGAAGGGTCGAAGGGCCAGGGCTTTCTCCACCATCTGGCGTTGAGCTGAGGTATCACCGATGGTAGATATCACCCTCACCTCGCCCTTATCGGCACTGGCACTGAGCCCAGCGCTGTCCTGAGCCCTTCGACTACGCTCAGGACAGGCCTGTCGAAGGGCCGAAGTGTTTGAGAACCAATCGAAGCCGCCCAGGACCGGCACTCCATCGAGGATTTGGCCGTGTTTATCAGGGTCCTCGTCTATAAATCCTAAAACCTTCCACCGCTTTTCCACCTGGTTGATATCCTCGAAGATGCCTAGAGTTTCCCTGGCGTGTCCGCCAGCTCCCAAAATAACGACCTTCTGCATGAATTCACTCCAAATCACGGGCTATGCCATCGCGGCCATACACGCCTTCCCTTCGCAGCGCCATGCCCAAGGCCTTAAGGAGGATGAGCAGGTCCAGGCGTAGAGACCAATGGTCTATGTACCAGATGTCCAACTCGATGCGCTCCCTCCAGGGGATGATGTTGCGGCCATTGATCCAGGCCCAGCCAGCCATCCCTGGCTTCACCTCCAGGCGGCGCCTCTGGCGGGGGGTGTAGCGAGCCACCTGGCTGGCCATTCCTGGCCGTGGTCCGACAAGACCCATCTCGCCCCTCAAGACGTTGATGAGTTGGGGCAGCTCATCCAGCGTCCACTGGCGCAAGAATCGGCCCACCCGTGTGATCCGCTCGTCATCCCGAGCTACCTCCAGCCCTAACCCCGTCTCCTCCGCCCCCACCACCATGGTGCGGAATTTGACGAGATCGAAGGGCTTACCATCCTTGCCGATCCGCTCCTGGACATAGAACACAGGGCCTTTTGAATCGAGTTTAATAAGAAGGGCGATAAATAGAAACAGCGGAGACACGATAAGGAGGCTCACAATAGAAACGACGAAGTCAAAGAGGCGCTTAATCGCTTGTTGCCAGGTTTTCATTTAGCGCGTCACCACCACAGCATAAGTGTAGTCGAAATACGACCAAGCCAGCAGAAAGCCATCCAACGGCCGGTTCAGTTTGTTTCAGGTGAGGCACATGGAGCCCTGTACTTGGCCATACAGGACAAGTACAAGGGCTTCGGCACGCTCAGCTATCTCCTCAAGAAGTGTCTGGTCGAAAAGCACCTCCCCTGTCTCTACGACGACATCAACCTCGCCGACCTTGCCCACCGGCCCCGTGGATGGAAAGGCCAACATCACCGGCACCCGCCAGCAGATGCGGTCGGCAACGACCAGACTGGGCTCATCCCGAACAACAGATTGCCAACCCGATCTAACACCAGCTTGCTAACCTTGCGTTGTGCCGTGAGGGCCGTGATGTGAACTTTCGATCTGAGCCTGATATCAACCTCTAGCTCCGCCCATCTTGGAATTGACGATGTTCCTAACTCAACTGTCATATCTGCCTCCTCTGCCCCATGCTGCTTGCTACCCGCATTATACCTAAGTCCGCCCCAGAAAGCAAAGACGAATGCCGATCTGCCCCTCCGCTGACGCTAGCTCAATGGCATATAGCCTGCACAAGCCATTTGCCATACGCTATATGCCACGGGTGTGACTAAGACAACCTGGGACGCAGCCCCTGGCTTGTCTAGTTTGGAAGAGCATGTTATAATTTGGTGTAAGAAGCGCAAGCGGTATTATGAGGGGGATAGAAATGGCCGAGTTCACGCTTATCTCTCCGCGCAAACGCCAATTGAAGCCGCTGGTAGAAGCGGCACTCCACCCTGTACTTGTCATACAGGACAAGTGCAACGAGCTGCGTTTGCTGGAAGCCGGCATCCGCCGCACCGAGCAGAAGCTCCAGGGGTTCGAGACTCGATATGGCCTGCCCTCCGCAGAATTCGTCCGCCGCTACGAGCAGGACAGGCTGGAAGAGACCCTGGAGTTTGCCGAATGGATCGGGGAATACCGCCTGCTAGAACGGTTGCGGGAAAAGGCAGACGCCCTGCGGGAGCTCCGGTAAGAAGCTGAACCTTCTTACATATCCTCATCACAAACATGAGGGCAGTGAATACAATGTGGTAGCCTCACCTGCGCGTGATCTGGCGGCTGTCCTCAGCGAGATCGAGATGTTGGTCGAACTCCGTTAACCAGTGTCACTCTTGCCTCCTCGCTTTGTCACCCCCTCTCCCCTGCTCCCTCGCTTCCCCCCACCTCGTCTCCCCCTCTCTCCGACTCCCGAACTTCTCCCTCAGCAGCCTGTCGTACTCGGCCTCCACCCTCTGAAAGACCTTCCGCTCGTCGAAGAGCTCCTCGGCCCTCCTCCTGCCAGCCTGCCCCATCTTCTTGGCCGTTTCTGGATCCTGTAGTAAGCCTAATATCGCTTCGGCCAAAGCGTCAGCATCTTTTACCGGCACCAGGATCCCTGTCTCCCCATCCTTAACCACCTCTCTACAACCGCGGATATCGGTGGCCACCACAGGCTTGGCCATGGCCGCTGCTTCCATCAGGGTGCGAGGAAGACCCTCCCGGTGTGAAGGCAATACGAACACGTCCATCATAGCATATAACTGAGGCATGTCCAGCCTCATGCCGAGAAAGATCACGTCGTCCGCAAGCCCATAGTCCTTCACGACGTCAGGGTTTAAAGCATCCCTCTTCTCCCTCTCGATGGGGCCAACAACGAGGAACTTAATGTTGGGCATTTTTGCCTTTGTGATCCTCGCCGCCTGGAAGAAATCCAAATAGCCCTTCTCTTCGACCAGGCGTCCAACTATCCCCACCACCCGCTCATCTTTCCTGATGCCTATCTCGCGCCTCTTCAAAGTTACCTCCTCAGCGGTTATCCGTTGGGGATCGAAGAGGTTGATATCTATGCCGTTGCCAAGGTACTTGATCTTCTCCTCCTCACAGATACCCTCTCTGATGGCGGTTTCGATATCCTCGGAGTTCTGGGAGAGGATCGAGTCCGAGCAAAGAGCTGCGATCTTTTCTAGCCCGGCGAAAAAATTCCTGACGGCGGGATGCATGCCGTCGTGGAAATAGAAGCCGTGCAAGGTCCTGACGATAATTGGCACGCCAGCGAATTTGGCGGCCAACTGCCCCAGGAATCCTGCTTTGGGGGTATGAGCAAGGACGATAACGAACCCCTCTTTTCGAAAGTAGGAGAACAAATGCCATAGTGCCACCAGATCAGCGAGGGGGCTGATCCTGCGCCTCATCTCCACGGTCTTGATGGGAATCCCCGCCCGCTCGATCTCCGGCACCCACCTGCCAGGGCTGCAGACGGCCGAAACCTCATATCCCCTTTCCTTCAGGTAAAGAAGTTGATTCAAGAGCAGGAACCGGACGGCCATGTCAATGGTAGTAACATGAGCCACTTTGCCTTTCTGCATAATCGGTCAGCTCGTGGGGGCGGGCAGCAGGCGCCTGCGCGCGAAAGAGAGCGCTGTATCAAGGGTATGGGCAACGCATATAAGTGCGATGAAATCAACCGGCAAACGGTAGCGGTAGTCCCAGTCAATGAAAGTGGCCATAATGAAAAGGGTCTTGCTCAACCAGAGAGCCAGAAGCAGAGAGAAAGTTCTTCTGTTGATTTTAGCTTTGATCCAATCTAATACGGTGAACAGCACAGCAAAGGTGGTGAAAGGGAAGAACAAGGCATTGAAAATCGTGTGAAGTCTCCCATAGCCAGGGCGCCAGGGTAACAGCCAAATGTCTACGAATTTCGCCAGGGTAAAACTGATGAACCGGCCGGGGCGATGAACTACAAAGGCTCTGATGTCCTCCCAGCTTTTGTCGTACATGCCTGCAAATCCGCCTCTTGTGTTGTGCCACAAGTCCCATTGGATGCCAACGGAGAAGATGGCGCGCGTCCTGGACAATTGATGCACAACAGAAGGCCATGCTATCACAAGCACAATGAGGTAGATAAGAAGTACCTTCGCGGGGCTATCCAACGGTTTGGGCAAGTCTAAATTAAATGCAAGCCACAGAAAGATGGCCGGGATGAATACTCCATTGTCCCACCTGGCAAGTATGCTAAGAGCCAGGGCGATGGCAGCAGCGAGAAGATGCAGCCGCCTATGCGTGCCAGAGTACTTGACGAAGAGGTAAAAGGTAAGGGTGATCAGGAAGAGGGACAGCGTTTCGGTTAAAATGTAGAATGCCCACTGGATTTCGTAGAAATAAGCTGCTGCGATTAAGGCAGCCAAATAGGCCCCTTTCTTTCCGATAGTCTCTAATGCCATAAGAAAAACCATGACCACGATGCACGAACTCAAGACGACCGGGGTCACGATGACCGGAGATTGGGAAAATCCGAAAACTCTATAGTGGGCCGCGAGGAAGAGCGGATATAAGATGGTATTGGCATATCCTCCACGAACCAGGTATTCAGGCAAACTAAGATCCCCTAGAGCTAACGAGCTTCCGAACCCAATATAGTCATCTGAGTCAGCACCAAATGGGATCTTGGCGTCGAAATAGAAAAGAAAGACCAGATATCGGATCAAGAGAGCGATTAAGAACAGAGCTGCAACGAAATAGGCTTGCCTCTTCTGTGGAGCCGCTTGCCGCACGCGTCCTCAGAACCACTTTCCAATCTCCAACTTCCAACCTCCAATCTAGCCATCTATCACTTTTTGGTACCGATTGCGCTCAACTAGCGACCGGGAGCAGCTATACGGCCTGAATGAGAGCCTCAAAGGTGTCATTGCGAGCCCTTCGATACCTCAGGATAAACTCCGCGAAGCAATCTCCAGGGTACATATGCATTGAAGGCAGGAGATTGCTTCCCTTCGGCAGGCTCAGGGCAGGCTCTGCTGCGCTCCTACTAAGAAACAAGCTTGGCTCCTCGGCGTTTGCATGCAAGTTCAACGGAGCATCCTGAGTAGACCGAGGCGAAGCCGAGATCGTATCGAAGGGTGCGGCCCATCACAGAGCACCGTGCTTGGTAAGACCCGCACCCTTCGATACGCGACTGCGCTACGCTCCGTCGCTACTCAGGATGCTAGTTTCGATTCGGTGTCGGTGATGTTTCTTGCCCAATGAGTGGCGCGACAGCGCCATGGAACAGCTCGCAATGACAGGCAAGCTCCTCGGTTGTGCTTGTACTGAATACGACGACAAAGTGATAGCTAGACCTCCAATTTCCAAGTTTTACTTCGCTGTCTCATTTGCGCCTTCATCTTCCTGCTCCTCCAGGGCCAACCCACTATCAGTCTTGCTTGCCAGGTTATGCAGTTTCCAGCTTAAGATGGCTAGCCTCTGAGCCAGTTCCTTATTCTCTATGGATAGCTTTGAGATGACCGTCGAAAAGTGGAGCAAGATCAACAACACGAAGCCAAAACCGACCACAAAGAGGGCTGTAGGGGGATAGAAGATGCCCACCAGTCGAGCTAATACATCGAGCAAGCTCCTCCAGAAGGAAAGAATGAGGAGAGCAATGCAAGTCAAAAGCCACAGCAAGGAATATTCCTCTTTGAGTCTCTTTCTCCTGACCAACTCCAAGACGATGAGCAACAGACTCACCGAACCCAGGATGGCAGTGATCTCGACTCTCTCAAACAACTCCTATTCTCCCTATGCCGTTATAAGGTGCAACGCACTTCGGCTGACTCTCAAAAGCTGTGATTTAAAAGTGCGTTGCACCTTAACTGAATACTGATCTTACTGGCGGTTCTCTCAGCAATCCGATAAAGATGGTCAACAACACTTTGATCGTGTAATAAAAAGACCTAAACGGAGTGATGGAGGATTTCCCACCATAGCGGGGATTCATCGTTACCGGAATCTCTCTAATAATAAATCCCGCCCGGTGAAAAAGAACCAGAGATTCCGGTTCAGGGTAGTCATGGGGATACTCCCTGGCACAGAAGTCGATCACCTTGCGATTGACAGCCCGAAAGCCTGAGGTGGTGTCGGTGACGCCGCTCCGCTTACAAAAGACGCCGCTTCGCTTACGGCCGATGATAAAGGAGATAATATGGGCTAGGATGAAGATGCCCACCCGCCGGAGAAGGGGCGTGATGTAGCCCCGATCCTCGATGTAGCGAGAGCCGATCACCACACCTGCTTCGCCCTTCAATACCGGAGCAATGAGCGCAGGAATTTCCGCCGGGTCGTGCTGTCCGTCCGCATCCACCTGGATGGCGATGTCGTAGCCCATCTCCCTGGCGAAGAGATAGCCCGTTTGCATGGCCGCGCCGACGCCTAGGTTATATGGCAGATTGATAACGAAAGCATCCATCCTTTCGGCGATGGCCGCAGTAGCATCGGTGGAGCCATCGTTGATCACCACGATGTCAGCGAAAGGGGCATCCTGCTTGACGCGGGCGATGACGTCGCCTGGGCTGTCCTCTTCGTTGTAGGCGGGGATGATGGTTAGGATTTTGTGGTTCGTTCTCATAACCACCTTGTGCTGCACACCTAAGGCGCTATTCCTGCAACGTTTTCAAGTAAGCTTTGACT
>Ga0209986_10001567_pt1 | contig 21741 bp, 19 predicted proteins | sample BlataG_FD_183168 | JGI IMG/M metagenome (GOLD analysis project Ga0209986, IMG submission 183168) | Deep subsurface microbial communities from Black Sea to uncover new lineages of life (NeLLi) - Black_00105 metaG (SPAdes) (version 2) | ecosystem: Environmental > Aquatic > Marine > Oceanic >... | reverse complement strand
GGACAGCGGTGAAATCGGTATGCAGATATTTTTCTGCCTGGTCTTTAACTGCAGCTACCACTTTCTTGTGGGTATGCCCTACTGCCAGACATCCCCAACCGCCGGTAAGGTCGATAAACTGATTTCCGTCTACATCAGTAACTAAAGCTCCCTCGCCATGGGCAATATAACAGGGCGAAAGAGAGCCTCCCATAGATTTGGCGATATATTTTTCTCTTCTTCGGGCAATTTCTCGGGATTTTGGCCCGGGTAAAGTAGTTTTAAGGCAAATGAATTTGGTCATTTAGTTGTGTCTCCTTTAATCTAAAAAATTATTGTGAAAATTATTTCTTAATTTCCTATAGTAGCTACCATTACTGCTTTTATGGTATGCATACGATTTTCGGCTTCATCAAAAACTACCGAATGTTTACTTTTAAATACCTCATCTGTTACTTCCATTTCCTTAAGGTATAAAATTTCATTCTTGCTTGCTAAAATCCTTCAGAGTAATAAGATTTTTATTCTTTAAATTAACCGGCATAATTGTTTTCCTTTCATGTTTTTTAATAATTTTTGTTTTCCGTATTACGGTTATATTATTCATAATGCAGAATTTTATTAACTATTTTTATATACGACATAACTTTCAAAAATCCTTCTTTTTTTTAAAAATTTTTTAAATTTTTTTTGAAGTGGTATAAATTATGCGGATAAAACTGAAGATAAATAGTTAGCTCTCGCAGTTGGGATCAGATTAATCTGAGTCCATTTTACAAATAAACAAATAATAAGAGACATCCACTAAAGATATTTTCATACAATTTTTTTCAACAAGTCTTATAATAACTATTCCTTTAGATATTTAGTTCAAAATCTCAAGGACAAACAACTAAGGCCTCCGTTAACCTTTCTATACTCAGATGTGTCAACTACAATTGTTTTAAAACCAGCGTTTTCAATTTTTTCCTTAGTTTTAGGATAACCTGCCGGTACTAATACATAATCATTTATTCTGATACAATTAGCTGAATATGTTTCGTCTTCGTTAATTATTATTTTATTAAACCCTTCAAACTCTAACTTATTTATAAATTTACCTGCAACAAGAAGAACATTATCCTCTAAATACGCTAAACCGCTTTTTAGATGAAACATTTCTGACATTTCTACAATCGAACCTGACATTCCATATTTTTCCAAAGTTTTTATCAGTTGTTTCACCCCTTCTTTGTTGGTCCGCTTTGAAAGCCCAATATAAAAATGATCTTTTACCATCATTACATCTCCACCCTCAAGGGTTCCGGGTTCTTTTATATATTCAAGGTCATTATAATATTTTTTAATTACTTCAATTATTTCTTTTTCTTCACCTTTTCTTGACGATGCTCCCGGATTTGTTATCACCGCAAATTTTTTTGTACAAACAGCTACATCTTCAACAAAACAAGAATCGGGAAATCTTTCATCTGCCTCCAATACAGTTACTTCAACTCCGCAAGATTTTAAAGCCTCGATGTAGGCATCATGTTGTTTTATAGCTAATCCATAATCCGGTTTTCCCAACTCAGGAGATGATGTTATGCCATTTACCAATGAATGACCTGGTCTTCTTACGATAGCATTTTTAAACATTTAAATATTCCCCTCTTGTTTAATAAATTTTAAATATTTTTAGAAATGATTAGAAGTAATATGATATGAAGATAAGAGTAAAGATAAGAAGTTAGTTCTTGAAGGGGTCAGATGAATCTGACCCCTTTTATTTAAATCTATTTTTTAGTAGTTGTTTTTAAATACTAAAATTTATTATTTATTTTGTCTATCTAAAACTTAAAAGGAGAAATTATATCCTCTCTAAATTTCTCCCTGGTTTCTTTCAATCTTTCAGTTTGCGTTTTTAACTCTTCGGTAAAGGATGCGGGCATTTCGATATTTTCAAATATCTTACTCATCCTTTCCATTTTCTCCAGATACTTTACTACTCTTAAAGAAAATTGCTGTATATATTCAATCCGAGTATAATCTTTATTCAACTCACGAATAAACAATTTTTTTAAATCTTCATATTTTGGTATTCGGCCAATTGGGGTTTCAAGTGCTTTATACTCGCCATTAACCCTTCCTTCAGCCCAAAGTATCCACATCTTATTGTATATTTTCCCAGTTAGATAATTACCATTTTCATCCTTTAAAAAGTAATTTACCGCATATATTTTAGGGACCTCTTTAAGACCATTTTTAAACCTAAGGTGGTTTTCTATATAAGTCATAAAGGGCACGGAAATAAAGTCAAGATTAGCCATAGGATTATGTTCCCTTACCCCTTGCGCTCCTATAATTGCAGAAGTTGTTTCGGATTCTACAATGGCTCCCAGAAATACACCGTGCTCCCAAGTAAGTGATTCTGCTATGGGAACAGTGGTATCAGAATCTCTTCCTCCATAAATAATAGCCCTTATTGGAACACCAGCAGGGTCATCGGCTTTAGGGTCAAGGTTATTTAAGGCATTTAATCTTATGGTAAATCTTGCATTTTTATGTGAACAGTCGATTTCTTTTCCGGCTTTATCCTTTTTGCCTTTGAACCATTCTCCTGAATAATTAGTGCCTTTATCTGGTATATCTTTTCCCATACCCAGCCAATAAGGTATACCATCATTAATTAATACATTAGAAAAAATAAGTTCTCTGGGACTGGTTAAGGCCTGATAAATTAAAGGATCATCCTCTTCATTTACATCCTTAATAATACCAAATATACCAGATTCAACATTTGCCGCCCTTACTTTACCATTAATTTTTTTAAGGTAAGCTATATCATCACCGATTATGGTCTGACCAGGAATCATTGCAGTGCTGGTTTTTCCGCAAGCACTGGGAAAGGCACCGGTAAAATAAGTAACCCTATCTTGTGGTCCATGAACTCCCATTATAAACATATGCTCAGCTAACCATCCTTCGTTTTGAGCTTTATTAATTGCCAGCCTAAAAGCTAATTTTTTTAATCCCAATGAATTTCCTGCATACTGATTATTTACCGAATACACCCTATTTTCTTCAATGTCAATATACATTCTTCTCTTATCAACATCTACACAAACCCCATTTTCTAACCTCCCGGCAGAGTGAAGGAAGAAAAAGAAATCATTAGAACCATTAAGTCTTTTAAACTCTTCATATCCTGGTCGGTAGAGCAGATCTTCACTGTGAGCGACATAGGCCGAATCAGTAATTTGTAGTGCTTTAAGGGAAAAAATAGAATTAGTAGGACCTAATGAAAAGAACCTTACTAACATCTCCTTCCCTTTCATACTTCCATCAAAGAAAGAATTTATTTCTTTAAGTCCTTTTTCTTTTTCGGTACATTCTACTTCTATCCCCCAGTCAATATCCTTAGATACAAGATATCTAGTATGGGCTTTATCTCTACCTTGATCATAATAACCATCAAAGTGAATAGTGTGGCCTTCCATATTTAATTTCTTTTCCTCACCGATAGCAAGGGCTAATTCTCTTACGTAATTGATGTCTTCTTTTGAATCAGTTATCACAGTTACTTTACCCGGCTTACAAAGTTCAATTGCCTCTTTAACTTTCGCTATTATGTGCTCATTATTTAGATTTTTTAATTTTTCCTGATTTATTTTATCCATTATTTACTTTTTCCTCCTCTTTCCTAAATTTAAAAATAGACTACACAAACCATCCTTAGTTAGAATGCCATACTACTTTAGTAATTTTTCTATTCTATCCAAGCCTTCTTTGATATTTTCCATAGAAGTAGCGTAAGATATTCTTAGATATCCTTCTGCCTCAAAAGCAATTCCAGGCACTACGGCTACCTCTGCTTCTTTTAAAATATAATTAGACAGGCCAAAAGAATTCTTTATTTTATTCCCATTATAATCAATTTCTCTTTCTAATATTTCTTTTACATCCGGAAAAGCATAAAAAGCTCCTGGTGGCATAAGACAGGACATACCTTCTATTTCATTTAATCTTGTTACCATGTATTGTCTTCTTTTATCAAATTCTTTTCTCATTTTTTCAATCGTATCTTGTTTTCCGCCCAAAGCCTCTACACTTGCTTTTTGAGCAATGGAATTAGGATTAGAAGTACTATGCCCCTGTATTTTAGACATTCCTTTAATTATCTCTTCCGAACCTGCTGCATAACCAATTCTCCAACCAGTCATAGCATAAGATTTTGATACACCATTGATAGTAATAATCTTATTTTTTACTTCATCCCCCAAAGAAGCCATACTTAGGTGTTTGGCTTCATCATAAATCAATTTTTCGTATATCTCATCACAGATACAATAAATATTGTATTTTAAAAGAAGCTGAGCTATTTTCTTTAATTCTTCCGAGTCATAAACTGCTCCGGTAGGATTGTTGGGGCTATTTAAAATAATTAATTTAGTACGGGGAGTAATCTTTTCTTCTACCTGTTTTGCATTTAACTTAAAAGCTTCGTGATAATAAGTTGGAATAAAAACAGGAACAGCTTGAGCAAATTTTATCTGTTCGGTATAACTAACCCAACAGGGAATTGGTAAAAGAACTTCATCTCCCGGATTACAAATCGTTAGAATAGTATTAAAAAGACATTGTTTGGCACCAGTAGAGACCATGATTTCTGAAGTTTTGTATTCTATGTTATTATCTTTCTTAAGCTTTTCAGCTATCGCCTTTTTGAGTTCGATTATCCCTGAATTGGTGGTATAATGAGTAAATCCCTTTTTAATTGCTAAAATAGCTGCGTCTCCAATATTTTCCGGCGTATCAAAATCAGGCTCACCGGCCCCAAAACTAATTACTTTCTTCCCGTCCATTTTCATTTTTAGAGCCTGAGCTGTAATAGCCAAGGTCTGCGATGGATTAATATTTTTTACTCTTTCTGAAATAGTCATTTTTTTATTTACCTTTCTTTTAAAATATGAACAAACTAACCTAATTATTTTTTACTTTGCCTAAACTTACACCTTTACTATTTCTCCGTATCCCGGAGAGACGGTTATTTCTCCATTGTCGAAGACTACTTTCCCTCTAACTATGGTCTTTTCCGGTATTCCGTAAACTTCCCATCCATCATATACTAGGGCGCTGTCTCTGCATTTGGTGAACATTTTATCCTTGGAAATGACATCTTTTTTGTCAGGATCGAAGATTACAAAATCTGCATCCGAACCCACCGCAATTGTACCTTTTTTAGGATATAAACCAAATATCCTCGCTGGATTCTCACAGATAAGTTCAACCATTCTATCTAATTCCATTTTTCCTTCCTTTACTGCAGTGAAAAGCAGGGGCAATCTGGTGGATAAACCCGGGAATCCTGCCGGTGGAGTAAATATATCTTCACTCCCTCTTTCCTTTTCTTCTTTGGTATATGGTGCGTGGTCGCTTCCGATAATATCGATACTTCCGTCATTTACCATTTCCCACATCCCCTGCCGCTCTTCTTCACTCCTTAAAGGAGGGTTACACTTGGCAAATACTCCTACTTTATTAAGAGCATTCTCATTAAGGAATAAATAGTGGGGACAGGTTTCCGCAATAGCATATACCCCTTTACATTTTGCTTCATTTACCAATTCTACTACTTCCGGAGTAGTAATATGACATATTTCCACTTTCGCCCCGGTCTTTTCGGCAAAGAGTAAAATTTTAGAAGCTGTTTCTATCTCTACGACCGGGGGACGAGATCTGCCGTGGTATATGGGAGTGATTTTGCCTTCCCTTCTGAGAATCGCAATATTTTTATTAATCATATCATTGTTTTCTGCGTGAAAACCGATCATTACACCAGTTTGGGCTACTTTTTCCATTAGCTCATATTGGTCACCGGTGTTGGGAGCAGTAAGACCGATAAATTCCTCTTTTCTCCCCGGAGGAGCCTCGTGTAGAAAAGTTTTAAAGGCAACAATACCGGATTTTGCACAGGGGATAACATCATCCAAACAATCTGTCCCCGCTGCTCCAAAAAAAGCCATATCGACCACAGTTTCTTTTTCCGCGATGTCCATTCTTCTCTTTACTATTTCAGGGGAATGTGGAGGGGGAACAGAGATGGGCATTTCAATTACTGTAGTAACCCCACCTAAAGCAGCATCTTTTGTGCCGCTTTCAAAGGTCTCCCTTTCATCATGTCCTGGAGCCCTAATATGAACATGGGGGTCTACGGTACCGGGTAAAACCATTTTTCCTTCTGCGTTGATAACTTCATCAGCCTCTAATTTCTCTTTACTTATGGCAGTAATTATTCCATTTTTTATTCCTACATAACAATCTATCAATCTGCCATCTGTAAATATCTTGTCTGACTTAATTACTAGATCAAATCTATTCATAATTTATCCTCCGAATAGTATTACTTCTCTAATCCTTAATCTCCTTACTCTCTTTTCCTCTAGTAAAATTTTTACATTCTCATACAATTTATCTCATTTTTAACTTATTTTACACCTTATAATCAAAAGTATAAGATAAAATTCAAATTAATATAACTCTTTATTAACTTTAATTTTTCTAAATTCACTTATAAATATTTACCTGCTTTACTTGTTGAAACTCCGTATCTGATAAGTGATTCCATTAACATCAATGCACTAGCTACTCCGTCAATAACCGGAACGTTGACTATTTTTTCAATTTCTTTATCAAGACCAGCCATCCCGGCACATCCCAGAATTAATACTTCGGCTCCGTCCTCTTTTATTGCCTTTTCTCCTTCTTGTATAAGCTTTTCTCTTTTTTCTTTATAATTAGCAACAACTCCCAATCCAGTTATACGAATAGAAGCACATCGATTTTCAAATCCATATTTTTTAACTAAGTCTTCCTTCTGGGGAATTTTTTTCCTTTTTAAGGAGAGTATACTAAACTTATGTCCCAAGGGCAGAGCAAAAAGCATTGAAGCTTCTCCTATGCCTATTACCGGTTTATCAGTTAATTCTCTAAGTAAATCAACTCCTATATCACTATGACAAGCAATTATAAATCCATCATACTGCTCTTTCCATTTTCCAAATTTATCTAATAAATACTGTACGGAAACAGCAGCATCGTAATAACCTTCTATACCCGGCGGAGCCCCTTTAAAACATTTTACTTCTATTTCTGTGGTTGGTAAGGCATAATTTTTACAGATATTTTCAATACCTACCGTTACTTCTTGCGAACTATTAGGATTTATGCATAGTATTTTCAAAACAAATCTCCTTTAAAAATTAAATATTGTTTATAAAAAATTATTATTTTCTATTAAGATTTTTTTATACTGGTTACCTCTATAATAGAGAAATCACAAAGCGATTTGAATATTTATTCTTTTTTGTTTATTCTATTTATAGTATTTATATTATAAAGCTACTTCGTATTTATACGTACATTTTTATCACTATTGTAAAGAAGACAATCATTTAAGTTAAATATCTCATAATCTACATTTGCTTCTTTAATCTTCTTTTCACCACGTTCAGTAGTTAATATCCGGCCTTTTTCTCCTATAACCATACCCTCGATCATAATCACTTTTCCTTTATTTATTCCCATTACTGCCATGTTCCTTTCAGGATCTAAAACGGTTATATCAGCATCTGCACCTACTGCCAAATGCCCCTTGTTTAACCATCCAAACATTTTTGAGGGCATCAATGAGCTTTTAATTACAAAATCTTCCCAGGTAATTGCTCCAAGTTTTATCAACTGTAAGCCCTTTTCCACAATCATGTTTCGGGGAATTCCTCCACCATCAGTACAAAAAGCATCTACTAAAAATCTATTATTAAAATCTTTATGTACTGCGCACAGAAATAATATTTCAGGTATATTCACTTTAAAACTAATTATAGTATCAGTACCTGCATCAAGCCAGCATTGCGCTCCCTTTATTCCTTTTAATAATACATTTTCTCCATTTGCACTGACGATGACCTCTGCAAAGCCATCAATTATTGCTTGATATAAACCTCTTTTGGTCAAAGGATATCCACCCATTCTCAAACAATTTTTTGTAATATCCATCTCTGGTATTTCGTTAGTACATTTCCCACTACTACCGTTATTGCGAGATAAATAAGATTCACTAACAATCCCATTCCTATTTTGTATTAAAGAAAATATTTCTTTTAACTCTTTTAAGGGTTCCTTTATTAACCCACGACAATAACTATTAATATGAGCAAAGTGGATTGAATGCTCTTCTAATAAGGAAATTGCTTCTTTAAACCCACTCAAATTGCTCCCTGTTTTAGTTGTACCTACATGAAAAGCAATATAAGCCATCTTTTTATTGGCAATTTTTATAGTTTTAGCTGTGGCTTCAGGAGTTAATGGGTAATGGCCTCCCATTATTTTTATCCCTATAGCTCCCTTATCAAGCGAACTACCAATAAATTGTTCTATTTCTTTTGATGAAGGATTTTCTTTTGAAATATTAATTCCTGGACGCAATGCATCTAATCCTGCAATATTTAAACCAGAACCTTCTTTGTTAATAGTATTAATTATATCGTCAATAGGGCCTGCAAAATCAACAGCGGTTATTACTCCAACCTTACCCATCATTTTATATCCTTCGCTTCCACCAATCCAGCTGGACAAATGTACGTGAGGATCTATGATTCCAGGTACTACTACCTTTCCAGATAAATTAAATACTTTTGAAACATAATTAGTATTAATCTCTTCATTAACTTTAGCTATCTTCCCAGATTTTACCGCAATATCAGTAATTTTGTTAATTTTATTTTTAGGGTCAACTAATCTTGCCCCCTTAAAAAGCATATCATACAATTAACCTTACCTCTTTCCGATACACATTTTATTTAAGAGAAGTGGAATCATTATCTATTAATTTTAATTTATTCTTATTTAGTTCTTTTCCAAATCGTATTCCTATTATAATCGATAAGATAATTATACCTACTACATCACTAAAATAATCAGGTAAATACAATAAAGCTGAACAAGCAAAGAAAACCAAACGCTCAATTCCTTTTATTTTTTCTGATAAAAATCCTTCAAATCCAATATTAAAGCAAATTAACCCTAACAAAGCAGTAACAGATATCCATAAGGCTTGCCAAAAAGACGCATTATGAGCTAAGAAAATGATTGGAGAATAAGCAAATAAAAAGGGTATTAAAATAATTCCCATTGATAATCGGAACGATTTATAGCCGGTTAACATAGGATCTCCATCGCTAATTGCGGCAGCGGTATATGCACACAAACATACCGGGGGTGTAAATCCAGAGGTCTGACTAAACCAAAAAATAATCATATGTGCTACCAACATGGGTACTCCTAATTTTACCAAAGCTGGAGAAGCTAAAATAGCAATAAGTAAATACGCGCTGGTAACTGGCAAACCCATTCCTAACAGATAAGCAATTACCGCAATTAAACATATTGCAAAAAAAAGTATTCCGCCCGAAACCGAGAGAATAATTGAAGAAATTTTTAAGGCTATTCCTGTTTGAGTAGATACTCCTAAAATAATGCCAGCACAAGCACAGGCAGGAGATATTTTTATAGTTCGCCTGGCGGCAATTTCTAAACTATCCTTAATTTTTACTAAATTAAACCGACTTTCTTTATTAAACGAAGTAACAATAATTAGAAAAATAATAGATAAAAATCCTGCATAAAAAGGGGTATAACCTTTTACCAATAAATAAACAAGCACAACAACAGGTAATATTAAATGATATCCTTTTTTTAATGTTTTCCATAAATTAGGCCGCATTGATGCTGGTAAACCTTTCAAGCCTTTTTTCCGTGCCATTATATGTACAGAAGTAAATACCATTCCGTAATAGATGAGAGCTGGCATAAAAGCTATTGCTATGATATTAATATAGGGCGTTCCGGTAAATTCAGCCATAATAAATGCCCCGGCACCCATTATGGGAGGCAGCATTTGTCCGCCTGTTGAAGCGGCAACTTCTATTGCCCCTGCTTCTTCTGCAGTAAAACCGGTTTTTTTCATCAAAGGTATAGTAAAAGCTCCTGTGGTAGCAACATTCGCTACACTGCTACCCGAAACAGAACCCATCATCGCACTACTTAAAACAGCTGTCTTTGCAACACCACCGCTATATTTTCCCAGCAGAGCATTACAAAATTCTATATAAAAATTACCCACTCCGCTAATCTCTAAAAATCCCCCAAAGCATATAAAAATAAATGTATAAGTAGCAATTACTCCAATGATTTTACTAAATAATCCCTCAGTAGTTAAGTAAATGTGATCTACAAACAAAAACAAAGGAACGCCTTCGTGATGAAATAAACCGGGGATGTAATTGCCAAAAAAACTATATAATATAAAAATAGAAGTTAATATTGGAAGCGCTAAACCTATAGTACGACGAGAGGCTTCTAATACAAGAAGCACTACTATAACACACATTATTGAATCCATTGTAGTAACCGGACTTAAGTAAGGCATCCTCCAGATTAGTCGTTGATGGTTTAATATTATCCACCCAAAAGACATTGCTCCCAGAAAAAAAAGAATAATATCATACCAGGAAATTTTTTTTAGCGATTTCTCTTTTTCAAATGACAATATTAAAAAAGTCAAAGATATTGTAAACATAAGATGCAAGGAACGTTGAAGTGTAGCTTCAAAAACCCCAAAACAGGCTTGATAGAGATGAACTATTGACATTAAAACTAATAATGAAGACACGATAAATGAAGTACTTCCTATAAGAGTCCGTACATTTGAAGGCATTTTTTTTACATTACTATCATCTGCTAAAACTGACATTTTTTACCTCTTTCATATGATGAATTACGCTTAGATTAATTTTAAATTACTTAAATATCAATAATTATTTTGGTAATTGAAAATTTCGCGGTAGAGAAAAAATTCTCTACCGCTATTTGTTAAATACTTAATTTTCAGGTTTATTATTTAATATAACCCTTTTCTTTAAAATATTTCTCTGCGCCCGGATGTAAAGGAGCTCCTAAATTCTGCCATGCTTCATTCATATCTAATTTACCAAGTGCTGCATAAACCCCTGATAAATATTCTATATTTTCAAGTATTACCTTGGTGAAATTATAAACTATTTCTTCTGATAAATCATCACGACAGAATAATACTGCAGACATACCTACAGTTTCAACATCATTATCGATCCCCGGATAAGTACCTGCAGGGACTATCATTGGAGACATCCCGAACGCGTCAATTAAACTTTTTTTCAAATCACCGGAAATAGGTAATATTTTTGCGGGACGAGCTACCATCATTTCATATACATCTGAAGTGGGACAGGCTCCTTGACGGTTATACATGTTTATATGGCGATCCCTCCAAAGATTTACTGCTTCACTCGATCCTACAAATTGAAGGCTTCCACCCCATTTTTTAACATCTTCCAACTTATATCCATAAAATTCAAAAATCTTTTGGGCTGCCCAAAAATCACCGACACCTGGTTTTAAAGGACATAATTTTACAGGATATTTTTGTTTAAAAAGTTCATCAAGGGTGTCAAAAGGTAAGTCTTTGTCTACTAATACTTGAATGTACATGGGTAAAATTTTCATTATTCCTCTTAAGTTAGTCATTTTTTCAGTATATGGATCCATTCCTACATTGGCTGCTGCAAGATATGAGGAATAGGAAAAACCAATGGTGGCTTGTCCTTTTGCAATAATCCCAGGATTAGATACTGAACCACCCGGGATTCCAGTTGCTGGACTCCCGTCATATTCTTTGTTAATTACTTCAGCCATCGCTCCAGCTAACGGATACCAGCTACCGCCAACGCTACCAGCGCTTAATTTTAATTCTTCTACTCCAATATTTTTCCCAGCAAATGCACTAAATGACAACCCAATAACTAATGCTAAAACCAAACTAACAATTGCTAATTTTTTTATTCTCATTACTAATTTCTCCTTTGAAAATTTTTTTATTAAATAAAAATAATTATACTTCTAATTTTAAATATCCTAACACCCCCTCTTTTTCAAATAATTTTCCTTTTCACTTTCCTACCTAAATTTTTTAATTAAAGGAATTGTAAAATTTTAAACATCAATTCTAAAAAATATATACAGGTATAAATCCATAACTATTTGTCAATTAACTTGCCCTGTTCTGCTAACTTTTCAGCGATATCTTTCAATCCAAGTTTTTCTAAGCCTGTCCTGGTTTGCATCCCAGTCTTTTTATCCCATCCTGAAAGTTTATAGAACTCATCAAGCATCTCGTTATATTTATTTTCATCAATCTTAAATCCTTGATAAGGACCGGATTTTACTTCTTCTTCTCGAAACCTCTTTGGAGGAAGATCATCTTCGCGAGACATATTAGTATGAAGTGCATTAAACGCCTTTTCAAGATTTCTTCCTATATCTGCATAATGGTTCATTAATTCTTCTTCAGTTAAATTTAGTCCCATTTCAGTATTAATAAGTTCTGCAAAATCTGTTATCGCAAGGAAATTTGCTCCGGACCAGGTTCCCACATAATTACAGATGCCCAGATTATCTTCTAATTCTTTGGTTTTTCCTTGCCATACTACACCCTTTGCCTGATTTCGATAATCTGTTACATTAAAGTCTCCTGGTCGAGGTCTGGGACCATATCGGTTACTCCCCATAGTCGCTCCTCTTAAATGCCTCCCTGCAACAGGTGATGTAGATACGGCAAGTGCCCAACCCTTGGGAATACGGAAAGGTTCAATTGAAGGTTGTCCTTTTACCTGAATAAGATAGTATTCTGAATTACGACCAATTTTTTTCGCCGCCTCTACCATACCATCAGCTAATAAATCCCCAATTCCTTCCCTGTAAGCTAATTTTTTAATCATTTTTATTAAAGCTTCACTATTTCCCCAATTTAATTCTAAACCATCAGTATCTTTTTTAGTTATAATACCTTTTTCATATAATTCAAAAACCCAGGATAGCCCAGCAGCAACATAATCGCCATCTAATCCCAGTTTATTGGTAAGCAGCCAGGATTCTACCACTGATTCTGGATCTGAAATATCAAAACGACAAGCATGACCCATAATTGTATTAATCCAAAACCCTTCACCTTTATCGCCTTTATATTTTCCTTTATTTATTTCTATAAAAGGCATACATCCAATGGGGCACGAATAACAAGCTCTTACTCCCTTCTGCATATTAGGAACACCTGTTGTAGGATTCATTAACCTAATTCTTTTTCCCTTTTCCCATTGGTCATCCTGACCATTTTTAATAACTATATTAGTATTCCAACCTTCCCATTCAGGATCAGAATATAAATTTAATCCGGATTTCCGCATCATTTTTGCATTGGGTTCATCTTTACATCGCTGATAACATTTCGTAACTATCTCCATAAATTTTTGCGGTTCGGCAACTTCAATTTTTCCATGTCCCCGAACCACAATAGCTTTTAATCTTTTATCTCCCATTACACAACCTACTCCTGAACCCCCGGCAGCTCTTGCTGTATCAATCATGATTGCCGAACCTCTAACTCTATTTTCTCCAGCGGGTCCAATGGATGCAATTTTTATATTATCATCACCGATTTCCTGCTGTAATATATTTTCTGTTTCAAAAATATCCTTTCCCCATATTGAACTGGCATCTCTAATTTCAATATTATTATCATTTATATATAAATAAACCGGTTTTTTTGATTTACCGACAATAATCAGGTTATCAAATCCTGCGTATTTTAATTCCGGTCCCCAAAAACCGCCTACATTGGCCGAACCTTTCCCTCCGCTAAATACATTTATTGTTGAGATATCTACCCTGCAAGCACCGGGCGCCATGGTTCCGACCAGAGCTCCCACCCCAAAACAAAGAAGATTCTCACGGTCATACCATTTTACTTTAGGTTCTATTTCATTAATCATAATAAAGGAATTAATTCCCCTACCACCCAATGTTTTTTCCGCATAACTTTTAGTTTCTTCAGTCCATATCTTCTTATTGGATAAGTCTATCCGTAAAATTTTACCTGCTAAACAACCTTTGATATCACCTGTTTTAATCATTATCTTTTACCTCTTGTTCACTGGCGTTCTTGTTTGAAATTTGAAGCGCTCCATAAATACAGTATTTTACACATAAAGGTTCTTCTTCATCTATACATTTATCGCAGGTTGATTTGATACGCCATTTAATAGTTCCATCCTGAGGATTGCGAGATACAGCTATACTGCTTTGATCGGGCCAGAAGGTTTTAGTGTGATGGAAGGAACAGGCTAGTTGGCAGGTTTTACAAGTATAACATAAATTACTATCTCTAATAATTTTCATAATTTTTCCTTTTGAAAAACAAACTAGCAGGCTGATATATAGTAAAATCGATATAATTAATAATTCCACACTTTAAACCACTTAAACAGTAGTGAGCTTAAATAATAAATTCTAATAATTAGTTTTCTTTTATAAAATACAAAGGGGCTGTAAATTGATTACAACCCCTTTGTAAAAATACTATCTTTTCTTCCATTCTGGAGCTGGATAAATTGGAGCACCTTCCTGAGAAGATTCAGGATAAACAACAACATATTTGCCATCTTGTACCTGTATTACCGGATGTAACCATTTAACATTCTTTCCTGTTTCGTCAAAAGCAATTGCTGGCCAACAGGAAACCTCTCCATCAAAACTGGCTAATGCATCTCGAACTTTGTCTGTATCCAAAGAGTCTGCTTTCTCTATCGCTAATTGTAACATAATACCCGCTGCACTTGCACATGCTACTCGATATTCTGGTTCAAATTCAGGCCCAAATTTATCCTTACATGCCTGCAAATAATCTTTTGTAGTTCCAAACACTTTATCTTTAGTTTTCATACCAGGAAGCCACCATTCACCCTCGTAAGCATATTCAGCATCGGCACCTAATTCTTCTATAAAAGCGGGAATCATAACTCCTACAGAAAATGCATACATTTTGGGGTTAAAATTTAATTCTTTACATTGTCTTATTACCATTAAGGCATCCGCCGTATATCCACCACACCAAAGTATATCGGGATTAAGATTTTTGACTTTAGTAAGCAGGGCAGAGATATCAGTGGCACCTAGAGGATACTTCTCAAAAATAACTACCTCAAATCCTAATTCCTTACAAACCTCATCAAATCCCTCACTACAGCTCAAGGGAAACAGGTCATTAGCGGAAATAATGGCAACGGTTTTGGGCTTAGGTTCCAAAGTTGCGGCTAAATATGCTACTGGTACTCCTAACGTAGGAGCAGGTGGTAGAATCGAAAAAACATATTTATAGCCTCTCTCATAAATTTTAGTAGCATTAGCACAAGAAGCTACAGTAAGCACTCCGTATTTCTCACCAATGGCCGAAGTAGCAAAAGTAATTGAACTGGAGAATGGACCACATAAAAATTTTACTTTATTCTGAGTAATTAATTTCTCTGTAAGTTTAGCTCCTCGTACAGGGTCACTTTCATCATCATAGTAAATCATCTTTACTTGATAATTTTTACCACCTACCTGAATACCTCCATGACTATTCACCCAGTCTTCCCAAACTTCGTATCCTTTTTTAAGTAATCTACCTTCATAAGCCATTTTACCAGTCAGAGAAACTGCAGCTCCAATCTTGATAATGTTTTCTTGAGCAAAAACAGTTCCAACTAAACTAAACAATAAAATACTTACCAACATTACTGAAATAAGAATCCTTTTCATTTTTATTCCTTCCTTTCTTTTTAAACTAGATATACTTTTTAATTACCTTGTTCTTTCTTATTTTATCATCTATCACCACCTTTTTTCTCTTAATATCACTGCAAGAATCATTTTCCAGACATTCTAACTCTATCTAATTACTAAGCTACTCCTAAATAAGCAGTCTTTATATGTTTATTTTTAGATAACTTCTCCGATGTATTCTCCATTGAGAATGACCCTGCTTCTAATACATACCCTCTATCAGCAATTTCTAAGGCAACCTGCACATCTTGCTCAACTAATAATACACTAATTTCTTGCTCATTTCTTAATTTAGCAATAGTTTCTATTAAATCATCTACAATAACTGGGGCTAAACCTAAAGACAATTCATCAATAATAAGCAGAGTAGGGTGAGACATTAAAGCTCGGCCTATAGAACACATCTGCTGTTCTCCTCCGGAGAGATTTCCAGCAAACTTCTTTCTGTAACCCCTTAAAGGTTCAAAGAGCGAATAGACAAACTCCAAATCCTCCTTTAAGGTTTTATCATACTTCCTTTGAAAAGCACCCATTAGAAGATTATCCTCAACTGTCAAACCATAAAACAGATGTCTCCCTTCGGGAGCGAAACCAATGCCCATTTTAACTCTATCAGGAGTAGCTACTTGGGTTATGTTCTTATTTAGATAATATATCTCTCCCTGCCACAATGGAAGAGTTCCTAAAACAGTTTTTAATAAAGTACTCTTGCCTGCTCCATTTGCCCCTATTACACAGACAATTTCTTTTTCCTTTACTTCCAAATTTATATCCCATAAAACTTGAATCGCTTCATAACCAGTATTTAGATTATTAACCTGGAGTAGAGATAGCTTCTTCATTTTTTACCTCCTTTGCATATCTCTTTCCTAAATATGCTTCTATAACTGCTGGATCATTAGCAACTTCCTGTGGAGAGCCCTCAACAATCTTTTTCCCATGGTGTAATACTATAATTCGGTCTGAAATCCCCATAACTGCTTTCATAATATGTTCTATATATACTATAGTAAGTTCTTTTTCATCTCTAACTTTTTTAACCAGTCTACTTTCTTCATCTACTTCAGCAGGGTTAAGCCCTGCCATAACTTCATCTAAAAATACTACTTCTGGTTCCATAGCTAAAACCCTGGCAAACTCCATCCTTTTAAGATCAGGCAGAGTAATATCACTAACTAAAAAATCCTTTTTCTTATCCAATCCTACAAGTTTAATTATCTCTTTTGCTCGTTGGGAAGCATTTTTTATATTAGTATTTCTTCCTAACTTCCCGTAAAGAGAACCAACTAATATGTTTTCCTCTACAGTCATACCTACGAGGGGTTTAACCACCTGAAAGGTGCGGGTTAATCCCTTTCTAGCTATCTGATACGGTTTTAAATTACTTATATCTATGTTTTTAAAAATAACCTTGCCATCTGTCTTAGTTAATGCTCCTGTAACCAGGTTTGTTATTGTTGTTTTTCCTGCTCCATTGGGACCAATTAGCCCCACTATTTCACCCTTCTTAACTTCAAAACTTACATTATCTGCTGCTTTTAATGCACCAAAGTGCTTGCTTAAAGATTCTATTTTTAATATTGATGTTTCTTCCACCTTATATAGTCACCTTCTTCCTTCGCTTTATCTCTCCTCTTTTTCTTATTTCACTAAATGTCCCTACTACTCCCTTAGGCATAAAGAACACTATTATAATTGTGGCAATTCCCATAACAGCAAGATGGTATTCAAGAAAAGTGCTCCAGGTTACTTCAGATAATAATTCAATTATAAAAGCTCCGATTATAGGTCCTAAAATTGTTCCCATTCCGCCAATAAGTAATATTACAATAGCATGTACTGCAATCATAACATTAAAGACCTCATCTGGGGCAATAAAAGACATCCAATAAGCATATATTGAACCAGCAAGGCTGGTAAAAAAAGCACTTATTACCCAGGTTACGACTTTATGTTGGGTAGTATTTATTCCCATAGAATCGGCAGCTTCTTCATTAGCTTTTATACTTCTAATTCCATATCCAAACTTAGTTTTCATTATATAGGATATAACTAAAGTAACTACAACCATTAAAGCTAACATACCCCAATAAAAATAACTGTAAGTAACTTTAGGAGGTGCATCAATGATAGGTAAGGTAGTCCCCATCGCTCCTCCAGTTATTTCTGTTGTGTTTTGCACAATGGATAAAAGTGCGCCAGATACCCCAATAGTAGCAATAGCAAAGTAATGGCCTCGAAGCCTAAGGACTGGCAGTCCAAAAAGAGTACTGACCAATATACTTACAATCCCTCCTAAAAACATAGCTAATAAGAAAGTGATGCCTTTTCCCATCATTATCGCTGTGATATATGCTCCTATTCCAAAGAACATAGCATTACCAAAAGGAAGATAACCCATATATCCAGACATAAGATTTATGCCTTGAGCAATTACAGCATACATAAAGATTGCAGTAAGAATTCTAATTCCATATCCAGGTATAAATTTTGGTAAGAAAATTAGAATAATTAAACAAACTGCTAAAAATATTTTGTTTGTCTTTCCGTTAATAAACAACTTATGTTCTCCTTCCCCTCATATTCTTAATTACTTAAATTATTTAAAAAATTTTTTTCCAAGAAGACCATATGGCTTCCAGACAAGAACAATTACCATAATCGCCATACCTATAGCTTCTTGCCATTCTGAACCAAGAAAGACTGCTCCGGTAGTCTCTGCAATTCCTAAAACTAATCCGCCTGCAGCAGCTCCCCAAATATTACCTAAACCTCCCAAGATAGCAATGATAAATACTTTTCCTACAATTATTCCGACTAAATGAGGTGAAAAACTATAGATACTAGCCCATAGTGCTCCAGCTCCTCCTGCTAAAGCTGAACCCAGAGCAAAATTTATAAGATACATTTTCTCTACGTCTATTCCTACTGCTTCCGCTCCTTCCCGATCTAAAGCAACTGCCTGAATACCTTTACCTATTTTAGTTCCCATCATAAAACGATAAACTGCATAAATCACGGCAATAGCTATAATAAAGGTTAGGAATCTAATTAAAGGTACATATGCATTACCGACCTGGAAACTATAGCCAGCATAAGATAGACGAATTGTTCGGTAATTAGCAGACCAAACGACTAGCATAATATTCTCTAAAACCAATCTTACAGCAAAGGTCAGAATAAGAGTTATTATGATTCCCCCTTTAATTAGAGGTTGTAAAATTCCTCTATATATTGCTGCCCCCAGGAAAAACAGAATTGCAGCTGATATTACGATGCTAATAAAAGGGTCGATATTTAAAAAATCGAACATCGTAAGAGAAAGATAAGAACCCAATATAACCATTGCTCCATAAGATAAATTAATTATTCCGCTGATACCCCACTGTAAGGAAAAACCTATACCCATTAGTGCATATAAACCACCTATTAAGAGAGCATTTATCAACATTTGTAATTCCACACTATCACTTCCTTTTCCTTTTTTACAAAAATAACATTTTAATAATTAAAATTAAAGACTTCTATAAGCTTCAAAATTGCAATATTTATTAATAGAATTAAATTCATTTATTAATTCATTAATCAATTTAATTTTATACTAACTCATCATCTCTATAAAATAATAGAAGATTATCGTTTTGAGCTGATAAATAATTATAATATTCTATTTTATGCTCTACCAGTGACCAAAGCTAAGAGTGCCATTCTGACATAAAGTCCATTGTGGGCTTGTCTAAAATAAGCAGCCCCCTCATAATCATCAACATCAGTAGATATTTCATCAACTCTCGGTAAAGGATGAAGAATGGTGATGCCTTTTTTAGCCTGATTAATCAGAGCTCTATTTATAATATATAAACCTTTAAGTTTTTCATATTCCGCGGGATCTTCAAACCGTTCTCTTTGTATCCGAGTAACATAGACTATATCACTAACCGATAATGCTTTCTTTAAATCATCAGTCTCTTCAATTTCTGCCCCCCGGCTTCTTAAATCAGCGGTTATCTCTTCAGGCATCCGTAGAACTTTTGGGGAAACAAAAATCATCTTATTGCCGTAGAGAGCCATAAAATATCCCAAAGAGTGAACAGTTCGCCCATATTTTAAATCTCCTACAAAGGTAACTGTATGACCACTTAAAGCCCCTTTTTCTTTTCGAATGGTGTATATATCTAAAAGAGCCTGAGTGGGATGCTGGCCGCTTCCATCGCCAGCATTAATAAAAGGATGAACAGCATTTTCAGCAGCAATCTGAGCAGAACCCTTCATGGGATGACGCATTACAATGACATCAACATAGCCATCTATCGTTCTGATACTATCTGCCAAAGATTCTCCCTTAGCTGCAGAAGAACTGGCTGCGCTAGCTACTGTAATTACTCGGGCACCCAGTCTATTGGCAGCAGTTTCAAAAGAAAGACGGGTTCGAGTGCTGGGCTCAAAAAATAAGGCAGCTACCACCTGGCCTTCCATATTCTTAATAACTTCTCCGTCTTTAACCCGTTTTTCGAAACTTGCGGCAGTGTTCATGATTAAATTAAGTTCTTGAAGCGAAAATTGAGCGGTATTTATTATATCTTTTCCCTTTAACATTTCAACTACTCCTTAAATTTATTTTTTAAAATATAAATTGTATATTTTTGGATTATTTATTCTAATTGCTCTTAATTCCAGTCAGATTAAAATAGGCATACTATACCACATCACTCCTATTATATTTATGGAATATTTTTTTCTTTATATCCTAACATCCCGGATAATTCTTGACTTGACTCAACCAAAACTTTAATAAATTTTTTTACATTACCATTGGATATCCTTTTTGATAATCCAGTAATAGTAATACTGGCTATTGCATCTTTATTAATATTTTTAATAGGGACCGAAATTGCTTTTATTCCCTCTTCAAGTTCTTCATTGCAAATAGAAAAACCCTTATGTCTAATCTCTAATAGATGCTCTTCTAATTTTTTAGGATTAATAATTGTTTTTGAGGTATATTTTGGAAGAGTTTTTTCATTAATAATTCTTTTAATATCTTCAGAAGGTTGGTGGGCTAAAAGTATTTTTGCAGAAGCGGCAGAATGAAAAGGCATTTCCTTTCCAATTTCAACGAAAAGATGGGTATTTGCATTTCGAGAGGGAGTAATTGAATCTATGCAAATGCTCCGACCATTATACCAAGCAGTTAAAAAAGTGGTAAGCCCGGTCTCCAAGCATATCTTTTTTAAAAATGGTTTCGCAATTTGCCGGAAATCAAACGAATTATAAAATGAATTTGAATATCCGATTATACGCAATCCTAATCTATATTTAGAAGTATCTCTTTCTTGATCAACTAAAGAATAGCTTAGTAAACTTTTTAATATTCTATGAACTGTACTCTTAGGAAATAATAACTTAGAGCTTAATTCAGTTATCCCTACGCTTCTTTCCGCATTGCTAAGATAATTTAAAATTTGTATAGATTTCTCGATTGAATTCATAGAATGTGTTTCCTTTTATAATTGTTCCATTATATAGAATATTGTTCCATATAAATATTATAATTAATATACCACATAACATTGAAAAAATCCTTCTTTTTTTTATAAAAAATATTTTAAAATATTTTTAATTTTTTCCTATTTCTTAATTAAGATACTTAAATTATCAATAATTGTAAGTATCCAAAATTAATTTATTTTTTCTAATTAAAAAGTTACTCACCATCGGTAATGGTTTTTAATTTCCTTGGAGCTAAAATCAACCACACTTCATCACCGATATTTAAATTCATGCTGGCAAATATCTCCTGAGGCAGCTTTACCTTCAAAGAATTTTTTCCGGTTACTACCGTGCAGCAGACCGTAGAAGATGATTCCTCAATTTCAGTTAATTTTCCTTTGACCCTGTTTACGTCAGGCCCGGGAGGTCTAGTATCAGAAAGATAGATATCTTCCGGTAAAATCGCCACTTTCTTTATTTTCTCTCTTTCACTGGAAATTACCAGAGAAATATCGCCACATTTTACCTCTATCAACCCAA
>Ga0209986_10001566_pt1 | contig 21746 bp, 32 predicted proteins | sample BlataG_FD_183168 | JGI IMG/M metagenome (GOLD analysis project Ga0209986, IMG submission 183168) | Deep subsurface microbial communities from Black Sea to uncover new lineages of life (NeLLi) - Black_00105 metaG (SPAdes) (version 2) | ecosystem: Environmental > Aquatic > Marine > Oceanic >... | reverse complement strand
CCTGCCGCCCCGCCGAACAATCCGCTCAATCCGCCGCTTATTGCACCCGATATCGCCAGGCCCATCGGCTGAAATATAAGGTTCTGCATGACCGAGCGGGCGATACTGCGCATGACCGACCGCATTACCTCATCTAATTTCTTGGCCTCGAATATAATGTCCTCGAAGGCATTGGCAAACGATGAGCCTATATCATCCGCTATCCGGGCCAATCTTTGTGCCTTCTCTAATTCCTTGAGCCAATATGCCTGTCTCTCCATCAATCTTATTCCCTCCGCCGATTGTTCCAAGCCTTTCTCCCTTAGCTCGTTTTCCAGCTTCATAACCTGCCGGGCATGAGCTCGAGCCCCACCTAATTTACCTGTCAATGCTATTTCCATCCTCAATGCGGGAAGATATTTTGACCGTATTGTATCCACAGATGTTTTAATGGCTTCTTGTTCCTTAATTCTCTTTTGAAATTCTCCTACCGCTTCAAATAATATGGGCTTACGTGCCAGACTTTCTGGTATTGGTATTTTTGGTATTTTGGGCGGTACAAGCTTTGGCGGTGGATAATAAAATGCACCCGGCATGTTTGCTTGGAAAGAAGGCATAGCCTCTTTCACTTTTCTATGTGCCTTTTCCGCACTTTGTTCAACACCCTTATAATGGTCGATAACTACCTTTAATCCCTTAGCTACATCCAGCCAGGCACCAACAATATCCTCAGCAAAGTCACCCACATTATTGGCGAACTGTGCCCAAGTTCCTTCCAATGTTTCTGTTTCTTCCTCGGCAAGTCGAAACGATTCCGCCCCTATCTTAAGCAGCTCATTGAACTTCTCCTGTGTAGATAAATTCTGGTCGATGACAATACCATATCTGGTAAGCATTTGGGTCTGTCCCTGCGATGCCCTGCCCACTAACATCATAGCCGCGGCCAAATCAATCCGATATCTTGCCGCCAGGCCTATGGCCGCCGTGGTGGCCTCCTGTAACTTGTCCGTTGTCACTCCCAGATTCCGTGCATAAGCCATCTGCGATAATATCAGCTCGTCACCGTAAACGGTCAGCTTTTGCATCTCGGCCGCGTAAGTCTTGTATTGCTCTATAGAACCCTCCACCGCCGCGCTCAAAGCACGCTCGGCCTTCTCCTGCTCCATGAATGCCCTGAGCGCACCTCGCAATCCCCGATTGAGCATATACAATCCGCCCCCCACCCCCGCTATGGCCAGCATTTGCTTGCCCATCCTCGCAATGCTGCGATTGAATGAGCTTATCTGCCTATTCGCCCTGTTGCGGGCGATAAACTCCAGGCCTACCTGTGTCGTTAATGCCATTATTGTTTACCTATTGATTGTATCTGCCCGAAAATTTGGTCAACCTCATCATCCGTCTGCTCGTATTTTTCGCAAAAATCAAACATCTCCAGTACCTTCTTAAAGCTCATCTTACCGCCCAGCACGTTCGCCACGGCCCAAACTATCCTTGCCGCCTGGTAATCGCCCCGTTTAGGACCCCAGGGGTCAATATACTCTAATATCTCCTTCTGGGCGGCCTCATAAGCGCTCATTCGCTCATTAAGCTCAGGGACCGTCCAGCCCAGGGCCATCGCTAAGCGGTGCTTGAATCGAGCTCTTCGGGCTCCTGGGCCGCTGTCGAGTTTTTTACCATGTCCTTAACAGCCTGCTTGCCGATACCGGAAAGGCGCCTTGCCGTGGCAATGACCGGCTCGGCATAGACGGCGGGTAATACTCGCAGCCTGCCCATGTCCGCCTCGGCAAACATCGGCCGGCCGTGCTGGTCGTAGACGGTAAGTATCAGGAGCTGGGCATCGGCATTGGAAATCGTCAGGTCATTTTTCTCCACGTTGACCTTAAACGAATTTTTCTCCCAGTCCTCCTTCTCGCCTAATCCCAAGCCGTGCACTTTCACCCTTCCGATAGTCGGGACATCCATCTCCTCGACAGGCACCTTGGCCTTGAAAAAATTGTCCTTAGTGGCCCAATCCATATAAATTCTCCTTTCTCAATACTCCGCTTCGCGGTTAGTCCGCTTCGCGGCCTTTTCTTGGGAAGCCGCTAAGAGCGGCAGTGTTTTTATTGTTTCGCGTATCGCGTTTATGCACCCGTGCTGCTGCTCGAAGAGCTGCTGCTCGATGAGCTGCTGGACGAAGAAGATGATGGATACTGCGGCTTGCCCGTGACCTTAATAGTTATAGGCGCCATCATATTATCGCCATCCGGCACGCTAAGGCCAATACTCTTGAGATAGCCCGGCAGGACCAGTGAATTACTGTCCTTAGTCAGCGTCCAGTATTCAACCGACCGGGCCAATACCGCATCAAGTATCGTATTAAACAGAGTCGAATCGTAACGCAGGTCCGCCGTAAGCTCCCCGGCGTCCATTAGTCCCCCCTCATAGACCTTGACGTTGTCCGGTGAATCGAAATCAGTTACATCGATATCGTCCGCCACCAGGCCCGACCAGTCGACATTTGTAAGCTTGCCGATACTCCCTGTGGTCGAGCCGGTTAATGTCGCTCCATGTCCTATTGCCATTTTTTATCTCCTTTAACTAATTGTTTTTGTTTCTGAAGTTCCGCATTCTTCGCAACTAAATTTTACTTTTGCCGGTATGAATACCGGTCCTCCATCAACAAAATTAGAAAATTCATTCCTTTTTGTATTTCCTTCTTTACAATCTTGATTGGGACAAGCCTAATCAACCCACATTTTCTCCGGTTTTCCCGTGCATAAGTTGATTTGCGGATTCTTGTTTTCTTCTAAAATATCCATTTTTAACCTTCTGTATAAGGGTCGTTATATTCCGTCGTATAGACCACATCGATATTGACCGCTATCCCCGAGCAGTCCTCTGTCAGAAATTTCTCCGGGTCCTTTAGCAGGATGCCGTCTGCCAGGCCGTCGCAGTCCACATAAGTCGAGCCGGTAAGCTGCTTCTCGATGTCCGCCCTTATCTTATTGAGCCTGGTATCGATGGCCTCGGTCTCGGTATCGCTGTCGATTACCAGGGCCTGCAAGGTGAACCCCTGCCGCCAGGTAATAGTGTCCCCGCTCTGCTGGTGCTTGACCGCCGATTCCTGCTCGATAATTACCGTCTTATCCTTATTGATGTCACCCTCTAAGTGAATCCTTTTCGGCCTGACCGCGGTAAGGTCGTAATTGAAGCCGTTGGCCTCGGTAATAGCGTTTATGGCCTCTTCCAATTTGACCGCAATCTGCTCTATTAAGGGTGTGCTCATAGTTACTCCGCTCATGCTTAGCTTGTCCCCGCTTGTCTCTGGCGGGGGCGGTGGCTTAAGCCGGCAGTTTCCTTTTCAATATCAGGTTTACCTGGTCGTGGATATTCTTAGCCAGCCGCTTCGCGGACTCGGCCTGTATCCGATTAACATCATCTTTTGCCCCTTCATATAACCAGGATAAAATCGGTCCCTTGATCCGAGAAATAGGCAACCGGCCTACCAGTTTCCCTTCCATTGACATCGCCGCTTCAACCCCGATAGTTGATCCTGATCTGCGTCCCTCTTCCTGCCTAATAAACCAGCCTTTGAGTGCGGGAAACGCCCTTCTAATAGTGACCCTTTTTCCTCTATGTTTAACCGATAATCCTCTTGTTGTTCGTTTGGGCCCTAATAAACTCAATGATAATCTTTTACGACTTACGCCCACCCCCGAACGCCAATTTGTATAACTCGCCTTTTGTAAAAATAAGCGATTTCGTACATCCTTAACTTTCACTCCGGTCCGCTTTGAAAGAAAACGCGATACCTGCGTACGTGCCGACATAGCCGTCCGGTTCAGCCCCCTGCTCATTACCTTGGGCAGGGCCTTTGGGAAGTTTCTCAATTCCCTCTGCACCTGCTTTATCTTTTCTTCATCGAACCGTATCTCAAGCATTTATATTTGCACCTTCAATTTTGTCATCCCGGCATCCTGGCTGATAATTTTAGTAATCCTCATCAATACCGGCACCATGCCTTCCCGGGGCGCCATCTTTATCTTATCGCCCCCGGTATCCACCTGGCCGGATGCTATACCATCGCTGCCGCTGTTCTTGACCAATATTTCATTGACCTGGCGGCCGCCGCCTAATTCTGCTATCCGCTCGGGACCCGGCCTCTCGATTACCGCCTGTATCCTTCGCGATACTCCGGAAGCCGGAAAGTAGGTCACGTACCCGGTCCCCGGCAGCAGAAAGAAGCTGTCCGCCGATAGCTCTAAGGTCGTATCGAAGGCATCCTGGGTCATATAGACACCCGCCTATTTCTTAAGTTGCGGCTTAGGCATCAATCTTCATCAGGTGTCCGAAGTAGGCATCGAATATCCACTCGAACGAAAAGTCGCGCACGCGGTAGATGTCCGATTCTGTCTGCTCTTCGCGATATTCCTTGACCTGTCCCAGGCCGCCGTCAACTCCGTTCCATTCCACGTTCCTGCCCAGTCCCGGTGTGGCCCTGCCGCCCACATGCCTCTTGTAGATAAGGGCGTAATCATCAGACCAGATTTCCGATGCGCTGAAATTCTGGCCCTCATCGGCCGAGTCATAACCCACCTTGCCCACAATAAGGTTCTGCAGTCCGAATATGGCGCCCAGGGCCTGCTGTATCATCGCTAAGGTAATCAGGTTAGCCCCCGGGAACTGTGTCCTGATTTGGGTATTGAGCAGCAGGTTCTCTAAGCTGGTCTGTCCGATGAGCATTGTATCGGGCATGACACCGCAGTTAAGACGTACCCTTTTCTTGGCCGCTATGACCTGGGCGATAATGGTAGTTGCAATATTGTCCCATGGGCTGGCCGAGTTGTCGGTATAGAGAGCTGTCCCGGTAAAGGTGGTGGTATTGAACAGGGCCGCCGCCACCCTGATTTCCCGCTCGATGTACATCTTCCTGGTCGTTGACTGGACCGTCTCATATTCCGCATTGTAGTCCGTCTCGTAGGTCGCACGGTCCTCATCGGTGAGCTGGCCCTCGAGGCCATGGTCCACACAGGCATAGCTCTTATCTTCCGATATCAGGGTTACCCGATTAAATGCAGCCCCATTAGCATGGTCGGCATTAGCCCGTTTATTGTTCTCCCGGGTAATGACCCCCATAGTCGCCGCCTTTTTCCCTACCGTGGTCGGGGGCAGGGCTTCATTGGCGATAAAACCGTCCACCGAGGTATCGAACTCGTGAAATGCTACTCCCAGATCCTCCCTGGGTACGCTTCTTGTAGCTTGCTGAATCATTTATCTATCTCCTAAAAATATCTTTTTCATTGCCCCGTAACGAATTTACGCTTACGGAAATTTCCTTATTCGTTACTTAGCTACGCCGATGACGAAGAACTTGAGGACGATGAGGATGAACTGCTCGATGAGCTCGAGCTCGAAGATGAGCTGCTTGATGAGCTCGAAGATGAGCTAAATTGCGTATATCCGATATGTGGTAAGACCTCAACTATCGAGCCATCTCCACTGGCTGCATCCAAATTAGTGCCTATTATTATCGTCCCGCTGCTGGCTATCTTACCGCCATTGGCACCATAGACCTTTTGACCGGCACTGATTGCGCCGGAAGCGGTTACTTTGAGCGAGCCGCCATGCTCCCAAAGCCTTACCGCCACCGTCTTACCGCTTGCAACTTTCGCCTGGTTCACACCACATCCATATTCGGTAGAAGATGCCTTCATAATGGTCCTTCCGTGGGCCTCTACCCGCAGAAAGGCCGCTATGTCCTCTCCCGCCGTAAATGTCATTGGTGAGTCTGTTTGCTTGGCCATAATCATTTCTCCTAAATTTCTTTATTTCACTAATTCAATCTTGCAAACACGCACGTATCAATTCATCACTCTTCCATCAATTCATCACTCTTCGTCTTACGCCACAGCCGCACGCTGCAGACCCAGCCCTGCTATATGGGCCTGGTACAGCTCCGGCTGCTCCCTGGCCACCCTCTTATAAGCGTCTCCCAGCTTTATCTTCTCCGCCTTGGCCAGCTCCTTACCGGCCTTAATAAAGTCACCTGTTTCCTCGCCGTCGGTATCCCCGGTGGATATGGCCGCAGCGCCCGTGGTCTTTTCTTTTGTCTCTATCTTTACCTTTTTCGTCGCCTCGGCAAGCTGCTTGCTAACGACATCAAACCGCTCGGCCTTGGCCTCGGTCACGCTCAGTCCCCGCCCGCAGGCGTCTATGGCGAATTCCAAATCATCGCCGAAGGCCTCCTTGAACTCAATAAGCCGCTTGCGCTCATTTTCCCTCTCGGACTCCCTTGCTTCCTCGGCCGCCTTATCGGCCTCGATCTTGGCCTGGGCCTTTACCTCGGCCAGCTCATCTTTTTGTTTCTGATCATCCATATCATGTTCTCCTTTAATATTTTGATTGTTTTGGTTTTGAACCGTATTAACTGTCACTGTATCTATAAGACCCATCTTTTGGGCCGTTTTTGCTATCCACGTTCTGCCCGTGGCCCAGTCCTTGACCTCGTTTTTCTTTTTACCCCTTCCCGCCGCCACTGCCGATATAAAGCTGTCCGCTATCTCATCTACCACCTCCTGCACCGCCTCAATCTGGGTATCCGTAATCTCGGCACCCGGCACCCCCATCGCTTTATGCTCGCCCGATTTGATTACTATCACCTTTATCCCCAAGTCCTCGGCCCGCTTGGACATATCGGCATAGACGGTATATACCCCTATGGACCCCACCTCCGCCGTGCGTCCCGCCCCTATAGTTTCGGCCTGGGAGCTAAGCCAGTAAGCCGCACTGGCGCCCAGGTCCTCGATTGTCGCCGTCACCGGCTTTTCGCCTCTCGCCGCGAATATCATGTCCGCGGTATCGGCCAGGCCATCCACCTCCCCGCCGGGCGATGATACCTGCAGATGTATGCCCGTGACCTCCTCATTCTTTAGGGCCTTCTCAAGCTGCCCTGTTATTTCATCGTACCCCGTGGCCTCTATCCCCCAATATCTCAGCCAGTCCGGTACCGTCTTTAAGAGCACCCCGCTTATCTTGATTGTGGCTATCCCGTTATTTATCTTCATCCCCGCCGGTTTATTGACCGCCGCCGATGTCCCTGCCGCCTCGATAAGCGTGGACAAATTCATCTCGAAGAAGGCCTTTAAGGAATTCTCCTCCATTGCCCACTTATGGTTCATCAGCTCGGCGATTAGGGGATTAGGTGTCATTCCTCATCCTCCTTATCCTGGTCCTGCTCATTCGCCGCAGGGGCTTGCTCCTCCGGCTTCGCCAATTGCCCCTTGTCCGGCGTCTCTTTTAGGCCGGCGAATATCTTCCAGGACACCTTCTCGCCTGTATCTTTCTCTATCTTCTGGACCCTGGCGATAGCATCCCGCACCTCTTTTTCCCTCTGCTCTATCACCTCGGCCCTGTCGGTATTAAGGCTCTTGCACACCTGGCCATGGGTAATAAAGCCCCTCTCCACCTGGGTCGAATAGGCCTGGGCCTCCTTGAGCTGGTCTATCCAGGGGAAGGTGTGCTTTATCCAGTTGTAATCTACCTTCGTATTCTTGCCGATAAGTGGAGGATTTGAATTCCGCCAGGCATCTAAGCGCCACTCGAAGAGCGGTGTATAGAAAAAATCAGCCAATTTATTCTGCCAGAACCCGAACATCTGAAACGCCTGCTGCAGCACCGCCCGCGACTGGCTGTAGTTACTCTTGGTCCAGTCCAGGAGAATTATCTCCAACGGCATCCCCAGCGGCAGTCCCAATATCCGCAGGAACATCCGCACCGACTCGCCGAAGTTTTTACCTGGTATATTCCGCTCAATACCCTTGATATTCTCGCCCTTCTTGCCCCAGAACATTATAGCGTAATCCAGTTCGGTCATCCTCGTTGCCAGGTCACCTTCGGTTTGGTCGGTTGTCTTATTAGGGTCCTCGCGGCTTGCGGTATAGCCCTCCTCGGCACCCTGCTCGCGGGTAATACTCACCGCCAATCGGCTGAGCATCTGCATGGCGATGGCCTCGCTATCGCAGACATCGTTAATCCTGTGCAGCATGGGAAACGAAGACTGCGCCGCCGGCACACCCCGTATCTGGCTCGGCCTCTCCGGATTGGCTATATAAAGCACGTTCTTTGCATCCACCTTGGTGGCATTTTGTGTATCGACCCGGTGGCTCTTCCAGGGCGCCAGGTTGAATTTCCTTGGCCTGCCGTACCTGTCCTTTTCAATCCCGTTGTTCTTAGTGGTCTTACCCGCTATCTGCTCGGCCTCGAACAGTTGTATAAGTGACTTGTCGGTCAATAGAACCGCCGTGTCACCGGTCACCATTACCTCCCGGCATACCATCCGTCCCGTCTCGGAACCCGATAAGATATTGCGTATCTCAGGCCTCTTGAGCCAGTCCCGCCAGAGGCCCTCGATTTTATTATTGGTATTGGCAGAATTGCTGTTCACCTGCAACTCGAACCCGTTGCCCACGATATATCCCACCGCCCTGTTTATCATGCCCTGATAGATGGGGTTATTGCGCATAAAGTCCCTCGACTGGGCGATGAGAGATTTTCTATCCCGCTCATCGTGCCTGTAGCCGGGGTACGAGGTATAAGAGCGCCCCTCGCGCGTGGCCACCCTGGCCGAGCGGTAACCCAGGGAGGTATAGAACCCCTTCCTTCGGTCCTCGATAATGACCGATCTATCGCCTCGTCTTGTCACCGGCTTTCTTATCATGTTAGCATCCTGCCCCTGGTAAACGCCGCCCGATTGACCGTGCTCGAGGCCCGGCCAACATAGGCCTCCAATTTTTCCTTCTCGGAAGCCAGGCTGTCGAAATTGACGTTCCGCTCGCCCGAGGCCACTACCTTCGGCCGGTTGGCTAAGATATAGCGCACCGCCTCTAATGCATTTGTCGCCTTGGTAATGTCACCCTCCCAGGAGAGGTTGTTATTGTACTGACCTATTGCATCCGCAATTGTGCTGGCGCTGGTTAAGGACATAAAAAAACCGCCGAACATTGCTAATCGGCGGCGGATAAAAAGCTTCTCGGCAGAACATCCGCCGCCGAGAAGCTTTTCAAAATATTTACTTTATACAGCTATATTCGACCTTTAAGATGTGACTCTATCAAGGGTAATTTTGTGAAATAGGGATAATTGTAACAGAATCTGGTAAAAATGTTCCGGAAATGAAAGCTATTTCCGGTTAGTCCGCTAAAAGCGGCCTTTTTTTAGGAAACCGCTAAAGCGGGGCTGTTTTTATAACTTGACGTTACTATCTTTAGGCACAAATTCTTTAGCCGGGCCGAAAAAAAAATGATTTCGCCTTTTCACTATTCAAGTCTGCTTTATAAGCTTTACCATCATCGCCAATTTCAAGCAAATCCATTGGATGAATATCTTCGCCTGCTATAAATTTTAGAGGTTCTTGATTCAAAAATGCCCTACGCTTCATCTTTGCCCTCATTTATTTCAAATTTTACATATATTTCAAATTGTTCCTCCATTTTTTCAGCCATTTGATTGGCAGGAGAATATTGCCGACGCTTAGCTTCTACTTGATATCCGTTTCGCATCAAAATACCAACTATCTGAGTAGCTTCGTCCGGGTCTATAATTGTAATCTTAACCTTCATCTTATTCGTCCTTTCTCTTATTCCAATCCGCCAGCCGTGCCAGCTTCAAAAATTCCCTGCGATTTATCTTTGCATCTCCTTATTTTCTTATATAAAGCCTTCATACCATGTTGGTAATTGTAAATTATCCAGGTCAGCATTTTTGTCATCTTTCAATAATCAATAGTCAATAGTAAATATCCAATCTTTTAATACAAATTAGATTTATCCGGCAGCTCCGCCGTCGGGTTCTCCTTGGCCGTGAAATCGGACGCCATATACTTCAAGCACGGCATCACGTCATTGACCATAATGTTTTTTCTTATGTAGTAATGATGCAGGTCACGCTCATCGGTCGGTTTGTACTTCTTCTGAAATGTCACTGTAATAAAGAAGCGACCCGTTTGCAGGGCCTCGAACAATTTACTCATCAACTCCGGCTCTTTCTCTAAAAGGTTAAAAAGATACTGTTCTTTTGTCACGCTTGCCCCAGCGCCCTTCTTTTCAGGTCTCTGTTTTTTCTTTGCCATATCCAAGCTCCCTTCAATAATATCTTCTCAAAAAATGAAAAAAATCATAAACGCACCTTTTTAATTTATGTATCTTCCTACTAACTATGCCCCTCGGCCTCAATCTAAATTTTTTCCAACCAGACAACTTAAACATACAAAGAGGGTCATTTATTAACAACGACAATTCTTCCTTAGATAAAATACGGTCATAGTCTGCAAGTTTTTTATCATCCAAATATAGATGAGTTTTCCCTTTATGCACAAGAACATTTATCTTAATCCACCGCCTATAATTAGCCAATATATATTCTGCGAGCAGCGCAATAGGATAAATTCTTACACCAGTTATTTTTCCCCTTTCCATTTTCAGGCCCCTTTCTCAATAAAATATTTTACCACGAACGAACACGAATAAACACTAATTTTATTTTTCCCTCACGCCTATCTCGCAATACCGGTACCGGCAAATTCCCCGCTGGCATGCCCGGTACTGCTTATTGCCCTTGGTCGAGGTGGCCACGGTATCGAAAGTTTTGCACCGGGGGCACTGGCTGGCGTTCGGAAAGTGCCACTTGGCCTTTTTCTTACCCTGCTTAGCTTTATCGAGAGTCTCAGACGATGCCATGAATTGCTCAACCGGCTCATCGACCTTCTCATCAACCGGCTCTTCGACCTTCTCATCAACCGACTCATCAACCGGCTCATCAATCGACTCATCAACCGGCCCATCAACCTTCTCTGGCGACTTAACATTAGAGGCTATTTCTTCAGTTTTGTCAATAATGTTCTCTTTCTGCTTCGCTGTTTTCTGTTTTGCCATTTTGAATCCTTTCAATTTACTCATTTTCAATAATAAATAATAAATAGTCAATACCGGGTTCTAATCGGTTTCTTACCTACCGGTCTGCCTATCGGTTTTATTTCGGTTTTTTTGGCCGCCGCCGGGTCCGGCAGGGCCCACAGGCCCCTTATCTCGGCCGCCGCACGGGCATAGACCTCCGTGTCCCAGTAGTGGTTGGCCAGGCCCTCTTTTTTGACGACCCAGCGAATCCACTCTATCCTGTCACCCCTCCTCTTAATCTCCTTATTCTCGCTGGTTAAGTGCTCCAAGACCTCGTAAGGCGTCTCGGCGTGCAGATGCCCGTACCCGGGGCCCGGGACAGTCGCCTCGAAGTAGCTGCGATACAGGCTGTCCTTATACATTGTAAGGTTAAGATCGTAGCGCTTCAGCTTGCCGCCCGCCGCCTTGCCGACCCGCCAGGGCTGCTTGGTCAGCTTATCGTCACCGGCCACCGGGATTATAGGCGCCACCCCCGCGCAGCGAATACAGAAGGCGTCCACCGTCTCCGTATTATACATCCTGTCAATGGCCGATAAGGCTATCCTCATAACCGAGTCGGCATCGGCCATCATATCGAACCTCATAGCCAAAAAAGGCATCAATTTGGCCAGGTTCTCCACCCTGTCCGTCGGCCCGGTCTCCACCCGCTGCTCGAAGATACTCCAATGCTCGCCCAGGTAGCCCCAGCCCTTCACGCGGAAATATACATGGTCCAATTGAACGTCAAGACCCGCGGTCAGCATCTGGCAGCCCGCAGGGACCTTGCCCTTCGGATATTTTCCTATATGCCTGCGCAATAATTCGATATCGGTAGTGGCCTTTTGCTCCCGCCAGGGCAGGGCCTTCTGAGAGTTCCAGTAGTCCTTAAACGGCTGGACATTGCCCGCCTTCAGGGCCTTCTGGGCGTGCACGTACTCGACCGTTAGCGAGGCCACCGTCTCGACCATCGGGTGCAGCATTATCGAATGTATCCGGCAGCTCCGTATAGTCCTTACCTTAATTTCAGCCCCTACCAGCCTGCCGTTATCATCCAGCGTGCAATCGCCCGGTACGAACTTGCCTGCGCAGCTCGCCCGCCAGCGCTCATCTTCTGTCCAGCCCTGCCCGCATTTCGGGCATACATAGCGCGAATGCCTGCCCCTGCGATATACCGATTCGGCGTAAAACTGACTCCGCTCAGGCGCCGCGGGGGCTTTGAAGCGGTCTATCCGGATATTCTCATCGGCTATTTGGTGCCACTTGCCGCACTTAGGGCAGGGCACCCACCATTCACAGCAGTCGCCGCGTTTCCACTCGGCATCCGACATATCATCCTCGGTGACCGGCGTGGTCATCCCCAGCAGCTTACTCCTGCCCTTGAACCACCGCTGCCTCTTTCGCATAAGGCTTATAGGGTCCGCCTCGGCCCCCACGTAGGGTGGGTACTTGCCCGTCTCATCGGCGATGATATAGCACACCGGTTTATCGGCCAATGCCTGCGGCGTCGTAGGCCAGCCGATATACAGTATCATATTGTCCAAGACCGTCTGCTTGCCGATGAATATGTTCTTTACCCTGGCGCCCGATACGTGCCGAAGCAGATCCTCGTTTGCCTCGAACATCGGGCGAATCCTCGCCTCCACCCTGTTCTTTACATCGTCTTTTGTCGGCATAATCAATAAGGCCGGCCCGGGCGCTGTCTCGGTCACATATCCCACATATCCCGTCCCGAAGGTGCTCTTACCCGACTGGCTGCAGGCATAGACCCATACCTCCCGCGTCACCGTATCGTTCAGCCACTCGGCTATCGGTACGAAATACGGTGTATATTCCCTTGACCACGGCCCCTCGATAGCGCTGGTCCCGCCGGTTAATATGTAATTAGCCTCCATCCACTCGACAAAAGGCGGCCGCTGCCGCGGCCGGAGCAATTCGGCCTCTTCGGGCAAGAGCGGAAGCACGGCTATCGCCGATTTATTATTTATTATTGATGATTTATTATTTGTTTCAGTCGCTGTCATTTTCTTCGATATATATAGACCGCAATCTGCCCCATAAAAAAACCAATTAAGAAACCCAATATAAAAAGTAAATTATCCGTATTTGGCAAATCCATCAGTCACCGCCTTTTATAGTTTTATATAGTGACATTTGCACCAATTCAGTTCCTTTTTTCAAATACAATGGATGTTTAGGTTGAATATTTTTGGTAAACCCGAAACAATGTAAGCAATCTATGCCCAATAAATCTAATACCTCCCGCCCTCGATTTAAATAAGCACCCCATGTCCCCCAGCATGCTACGTTCAAACCAATCATATCACAATATATACTCAGGAAGTAATTATTTTTCTTCCCGATAGGCTTTTTTGCTTTCATTAACTCTTTTGGGTTGGTAGCTCGGAAGGCAAAGATATTAAGCATATGGACGCCGCCGAATCCTAAATCTTTTGCAAATCCGATACATCTGCGAATTGTCGGGTCATCTTCTGTTTCATCGGCAGTTGATGGATTCAATCCTATAAACGTAACATGGCCGTCACCCGGCCTCCATGTTCGCCAAAGTATATACCTGTAAATTCGGTCATTAGAAAACTGTGCACCTTTTTCCATATATCATCCACCTTTCAGGGCTTGCTTTATTTCTTTCGCAATATTTTCAAGCTTTTCCGCCATAATCAAACTTAATTCTTTACATGGAGGATCATTCTCTCGACCGCAAAAAAGCAAAATAAGCCTTGTCTCCAAAATTAAATCTAATTTCTTGATCCTTATCTCAAGCTCTTTGATTCGCTCCTGTAATTTACTTAGCCAAACCAAATCCTCATTACCACAAACAGGACAACAGCCACATTTAGAACCCAAGGCATCTTGGTCTTCCATTTTTCCCCACCAACCACATTTGCAGATAAGAATATCCCCTGGTGGTTTTTCGAGTTCGGCCTCAAGCCCTTCGATTCGCTCTTTTAATAAATCACAAGCTTGAATCCCGATTATTTTTGCAAGCTCAAGCTCTTCGATTCGCTCTTGATTTACTAATGTGCGTTCTTTCCAAGCAGCTTTCCAACCTTCACAGAACATCTCAAAGGCAAGACCACCGAGACCATCATTACGGATTTCTCTGAACTTTTTGATAATTATATTTTTACGATTTCCTAATTTCCTTTTGATAATTGCCATACCATTCACCGCCCTTTCAGAGCGTTCTCAAAATATTCTACCTCTTTAGCCCAGCTACTTGCTGGATGATTATCTTGAACTTGCCATTTTGCTCGGCACAATGCTAAAGCTTCCATAACAGCCTCCTCAAGCTCTTTGATTCGCTTGGCTTGCTTCTTTGTTTTGTGTAATTGTTTCAATATTGATATTATTCTGTCTCTCGACTGAATCCAATACGCTTTTTTTACTTGCACAATCCCACCACCCCACGAGCCGCATAGGGGCATAATCTTTGCCGCTCGCTCTTCGTATTCTTTACTCATATCAGTCACCGCCTTTGTCATCTGTCATCTACAGCTTTTGCCTTGAAAACGATTGTTTGCTTGCAATTACCACAGGTGACTTTTTTTCGTGAAAATGACCCCTGTTCTTTATTTCTGTCTCTGGTACAAAAACAGAAATGAGAATCACAAGTTCGATGATATAAGCCTGCCATAAATTTTTCCTTGTAACCGATTAAAAAATGAACTGTCATATCATTCACCGCCTTTGTCTTTAGGCCCCGCGCCGTCTGAGCGGAGTAAAATAAATAATTCTTCCAGTTTTTCGGCGCCTGCCGTCTCAAGGTACAGGAACTCCGGAACCGTCAGCCATTCCCTTTGTAAGTCCTCGAAGAACCGCGATAATATGTCCTCGATACCATCTACAGTCTGGCCGTGAACCATACTCGCTAATTCCCGCCCCTTGTACTTGAATGACCCTACTATCCTGCCCCATCGCCCAAGTAAGCCCGCTACCACCTCCTCGCGGCTAAGCAGCTCGTGCCGCCGCTCGGCCAGGTCGATTATCTTCTCCTCTGCCTTTAGGTCACGCAGCTTGTCCGCCGGCAGGAGCCGGCCGTTGGTCTTCCTTTTAGTGAAAGCGCTGTACCAGGCGATAGCATCCTTCAAGTTGATACCGCCCTCGGCGTTGCGTATAAGTCCGTGCTTGCTATACCAATCGTGTATAGTCTGCCTGGTAACACCGAACAGGTCCGCCATCTGGTTGATTGTAAGCGCTGCGTAATTGATATTGGCTGTCCGGCCCTCGCCCTCATCGTAAAGAAAACTCTCCACCGCCTTTATCGCCTGCTGATTACCTGATTTCGCCGCCTTGGCCAGGGCCTGCTTGGCGTCCGCCACTGCCTTTATCCGAGTTTGCTCCCATAAATCGCAGACCTCCGTATCGGTGTCCAGTAATTCCCTAAGTTCGCGCCCCCGCTCGAAGCCCAGGAGCTTCGCCGCCTGCGTTACTGTCATTATAGCAGCGGCACAGCCCTTTAAGTTCCTCAATAACTGCCCCCGCTCCCAGGCCTCCGCTAACGGTGGGAACCTCTTGATATACTCGGCCAATGTCTTGCGCAGACGCGGACGCTCGGCGTGCAGTATAACGTCCGCCTCGGTCAACGACTCGCAAGAAAAGGCTAAGGAGCGAACAGAGTGCCCCGGAAGTGGCAGTCTTCTCCGCTTACGCGGCCTCTTCTTAGGAAGCCGCGGAGCTTGCCCCCGCTTGTTTCTGGTGGGGGCGGGCTGTTTTGATTTTTTCTTCTTTGATTTTCTCATTTTTATTTAACCAGCCACCGCTCTTTGCGGTGTCCTAAAAAAAGGCCGTGAAGCGGACTATCCGCAAGGCCCCTTGGGCCGCAGCGGGGGCAGCTCTATCCTAAAACTGTGAGGGCAGAAAAACCTGCTGCCCGCTACGACGCCAAGGGACGTACTGTCCCGGGTCGCCCTGAACGGGCCTATCCTCTTACCAGCGCCCTCCACACCCTCCAATGTGCGCGATTGCGGCCCCTTGCGTACCACCGCATAAAACTCCTGACCGGCTTTAACCTTAATCATTGACATAAGTCACTTCCTTTAACCCCGCTCAATCGGAGCTTGTCCCCGCTTGTCTCTGGCGGGGACGGGGGCTATCAAATTATAAAAAAATCTATCCGCTTGAATGTTCTATCGAATCTCCAACGGCATTTATCAATCACGCTTACTTCATGCAGCAGCCCCTTGTAAACCGCCTCAAGTTGACGTTCGTGGTCTGCAATATCCATTTCATTGAGTTCCGTAGCCTGGAGCGGCGCATAAAAATCCCAGCCAGATATATTCATTCGCTCCGATTTGATATTATGTTTCATTCCTCATCTCTCTGTTTTCGCAATAATGGTAAAAATTCCTCTTTAATTATTCTGTCCCGCTCAGCTTGCTGCTTCTCAAACAAACTCCCAAACCCTTGTTCTCTTGCAATCATCTCTTCTCTAAAATTATTTTCTTTCCTTGCCTGCATTTCTGGCTCCATATCCAAGACATCCTGCGATGCTGGGTTCATCGCCGTGGCCTTTACTTTGTTCTTAAAAGGCAGCTCCCAGTTATCGACTATCCTCTGCCAGTCAATCTCATCAGGTTTGGCATCTGCGAATCCGATCCGCATAATCTCCGCGAACTGCTCTTGAATGTGCTCAAAAAGCAAAACCTTCGGACCCGACTGGGCAAGAATAATATTCGGCGGGTACGTATTGCGAAGCCAGTCATGAACAGCACAATTGACGCATAGACCTTTGCCCTTAGAGTAGCGCAGCATCTTTGCCTTTGATTGACGGCCATCTACCCTGCAACGCTGACCGCACCTTTGACAATCAACAGTTTCCGTCTCGAATAATGTCTTTTGCTCATTCATCCTTTAACCTTAAACATAAGTCATTTCCTTACCGACCATCCGCAGCCGGCCGCTTCCTGTTTTGAAACCCTCTGTCTATAATCCTGCCATTTGACCTTTTTGAATATCGCCTTGAAATTTACCCATCGTGCCAGGCTCCTTTGATACAAATCACTTTTATCATAAGCCATAACAAAGGGGTCTATCCCCAAAGCCCGCACTGTCTCGATCCGGTACAGGTCCTCTTCCTCGCTCGAGTTATAGCCGATGAGCACATAGCACATTATCTGCCAGTAAGGTACTAACCGCAGCATTCGTTTCAAATGCTCTCTGAGGTCCTCTCGCGGATCGTCCCAGGCAATCTTGATTTGCTTGTAATGCCGCAACTTCCGCAGGGCCCGGCACATATCTCTGTTAAGTATCCGAACATCCACACCCTGAAAATCCACCGGCTGATTTATCTCTATCAGTGCCGATATCGCCTCCGGCCATAATCGATTTGCAAAGAAGTTATTATCACATACAGTGACATATTCACCCCGGGGATTGAGGTTCTTATAATCGGCCGCTTTTATCCCGCCCTCCTTGGCCGGCACGATACACCAGGGACAATTCCTGATACATCCCCGGCTGAACCACAGATAGCTTGTGCGGCAATCGGGATAGATACTGTAATCAAGCCGGGCATCCTCCATAACCCGGGACATTCTTGAAGTGACATCGAACCCCGTCCCCCCGCATATTACATCGTCCGGAACCTGCGACTTATCGGTAAAGTCGAACAGCGAGCTGCAGTAAACCACATCGAGCAGCCGGTGCCTCAGCGGCAGCCACCACTCGACCGTATCGCCCCTGCCCTTATGGTAGGCCGCCATCTGCATATACGCCGTATTAAAAATCTTCGGCTCAATATTTATCAATCCGATTTTCATTTCTTCTTGCCTTTAGCTATCACCATTAAAGCGCACGTGAAATAGCCAAAGCAAAAACTAACTACGGCTATAACGGCATTGATTATATAAGGTCTCATTTTTGGGTCTCCTGAAATAAGGCCAACTGACCTGCCTTCTGCTCTTTAACGGGTACTCCAGTTTCACCGTGCCTTGCTCTTTTTTCGGCCATTTTGATATATTCCTGTTTCAATTCTACACCTATCCAATCTCTACGCAGCCTTGCAGCCACCTGTAAAGTCGTGCCAGAGCCAGCAAAAGCAATCGAGCACGATACCGGCTCTAAACTCCTTTCCACAACCACAATCCGTGTAGCCTTTGAAAGTTTTACCCAGATATTTTTTATATTCATTTGTTGGCTTATATATCTTCTCTCTGGCCTTCCCGCACTTGGTACAGACAAACTCCGGGCATCCGGCCTTAATCATAGGCTCAACTAACTTCTCTGGGAAAGTGGCGAAATGAGCGTCTGGGTAGGGCTGCGTGGGTATTGTCCATACACAGCGCTTGTTGCGGCCAAGAGGTAACTTATGAATCGGTGTTTTTTCCCGCCAATTGTCATATCCTGGCCGTTTTAGTTCTTTGCTGTTCGGGTCTGCAGGTAGCGGCTCAGTTAATCCTCGAGCATATCTTGGATGGCTCGTTTCGCTTTGTGGCTCATACTGCGGCTCGAACCAATACTTCTTAGACTTTACAAAGAAATAGACGTACTCGAAATCTACTGTGAACCTGTCCTTTGCGCTGCTGGGCATTGGATTCGGCTTTTTCCAAATTATGACGTTCCTTAATATCCAGCCCCTATTCACCATCTCTATTGCAAAACGCTGGGGGATTAGACAGAGGGATTTGGCTTGTACTGTATCGTGCTTGCCGTCCTGTGGGCAATGCTTTGTTGGTAAAGTATATTCTCGGCGTTGAAAAGTTCGGCCTTCCGCAATTCGTTGTTCAATATTATGGTCACACCGGCCGGACTGCCCTTTCCCACCCCAGTAGGTATCCCTAAGATTCACCCAACAAGTTCCATCAGGGCGTAATACACGAAAGACCTCATCGTAGATGTCGCAGAGGTGCTTGATGTAAAGCTCAAAGGTGGGCTCCAAGCCAAGTGTGCCACGCCAAGCTCCGCAATTTGAGCAAAAAGCATATTTGGATGGTTCACGCCAACCACCTTTATTGCTTTCTTGTTTTTCTGATGGCCCGCCTGACATTCCAGAACTTATCTTTTCTTCCCATTTATGCTCACAATTCTTATCGCCATCCCAAATAGAAGGAGGCAGGCCGTAATCTCTTAAAGCCCAATAAAGCGGACTCGATATACAGCAGTTGATAAACTTATCCGGCCATTCTTCCATTACCTTTAAGCAATCGCCTGTTACGATGGTATTAACTTGCATCCTTGCCCTCAAAAACATACCAATAATCTCTGCTAAACGGCAACATTGACTCTGCCACCTTATTATCCTTATGTATTAAGCCTAATTCCAATAAGACAAATACTGTGTTCTTGTTAAGTGTTTTCAATATAAAAGGATGTTCGCATGGATGGCAAGTTTCAGGAAACCAATTCCGCTTGCGTATAAATAGTTCATATCGACCATTACGTTTATCAGAAAGTTCGCCAATAACTGCACCATACTCCATTTCGAGCATCACATAATTTTGTACTTTGCTTAATTTGCAGATTATCTTATTAACTTGCATCATCTGTTGGTGTTGGCCTCAAAAAGTAATTTCTGCCCTATTGGATGTTCGTCTGTTCGTGAACGGTTTTCTCTGTTCCAAGTTCCCCCGCCGCATTTACCTATCAATTTCCAACCCGCAGCCTTTAGAGATATTCCTTTTTCGCTTTCGAGAATATATGTAATAAGCCTTTTGTATCCTAAAGCCCGAGATGCTCTCCAAGCCGCAGCATAAAGCTTTGAACAAGCATTTTTCGTGCCATCAGTACAACATCGAGTAACTTCCGCTGTCCATCCATTATCAAGCAAACGTGCAACTGGACGCCCTACTATGATAACTCCACATAATTCGCCATTATTACAACATCCTATTTGAAAGATAGAGCCGACAGGTGGTATATGATGACGATGATGCTCCTTTACATAAAGCTTAGCCGCCTTTTGCTTTATTGGTACTAAGATTATCTTATTTTCTTGCATCATCTATTGGCCTCGAAAAACAATGTTCTAAAAGCCTTTTCCGCCTGTTGCGGCACTACCCCGTTGCCTAACAGTCGCAGTCTGTCCACCCTACTTGAAGTCCCATTAACTGCTCTACCCAGTCGGGATTGAGCTTGCCCTTTGTCTGCGTGTTCAACGCTGTCCCTCCCTGTTTGTATTTGCCCTTTCTGCGGTTTGTGTCGTCTGTGCCGGGCGTTGTCCACAACCCTCGGCTCTTCCCATTCGTACTGGGGCTGTCCCGATCGAGCAGGCCAACGGTCGATTGCAAATCTATCCCGCCCGATTTCGGCCTGTGCTTCTTGGATAGTTCCTTGCCCCTGTTCGGGACATTCGGTGTCGGCCATACCCCTGCAACCATCCCCAGATGTGGATTGCCCCGCTTGTTGAATTTGCACATCTTCGCATCCGCTATTTGGACAGTGGGCCAGGATGAACAACCGTTTCCGTCTGTGTGGGGCGCCAATTTCTGCCGCCGTAAACAGTCCTGCTTCAACAGAATAACCAAGTTTGACCAGGTCTTCATACACGGTTTGGAATCCAATATTAAGGTGGCCAGAAACATTCTCAAAGAAACAATACGGCTGTTCAATACATCGGACCGCCCGTTTGATATGCGGCCAAAGGTGTCGTGGGTCTGCTGTCCCTTTTCTTTTTCCTGCGACACTGAACGGCTGGCAAGGATAACCCGCAGTGATGATGTGTACCCTCTTACGAAATGGACGGCCATCGAAGGTCTTAATATCCGTCCAGACAGGAGCTGCATCCAGGAGACCCGCTTCAATCTTCGCAACCAGGTTCGCGATGGCGAAGGCTTCGACCTCCACGTAGCAGACCGTTCTAAGAGCAGGGACAACTCGCCTAAGTCCCAGTTCGAGTCCAGCGTATCCCGTACACAGGCTGATACATCTAAATTCTTCGGTATTATCCACATTTTACTCCGCTTGCCGCGGGGGCTTCTACAAACCCGGCAAAAGTGCCGGCAGTTTGCCATCTGTCATTGCCTGGCTTAGTTTTCCTTTTTGTAATTCATAAACCGTTTGTCCCGTAGGCAGGCAGATGTCCCCAAAAAATTCCTGCTCGAGAGACCTCACTCCAATGGCCACTGCTATTAGTTTGGCCTTGATCAGATGCACGAACTCCCTCATCCGTTGTCGGCATGCCTGCTCCCATGCCTTAAACTGGGCCTCTTTTTTGCGGTTCTGCCCAGTCGGAGTCTCAGCAAACTCATCTTGTTTGGGCATAGTGACATGTTGTTTAATGGGCACACCATCTATAACAAAGGCTACATAAGCCCTTTCTTCATCCCATCCGGTCATGGCCTTGGTGGCCCCGGCCCTTCGCAGCAATTTCTCCAGCTCCTGTCTGGAATTATCCATAGAAACCGAAGTATTTTTTGCAAAATCATTTAGTCCCATCAGTAATCTTTCCCCTTTTTCCCAGGCGGTCTCTTGCCCCTTTGTAATCGCCGGTTAATCTTCCTGGTTGTCCCGACCTGATAAGGCCGCTTCGGATTTTCCTTAAAGTCACCCATTATTAGCCTTCATACCGTGCCAAACGCCTTCTCAAGACTGTATTCTCACGCATCAATATTCCCGCCATCTTGGCCTTGATTTTCTTACTCTCTTGCCGTCTGCGAATCTCAGCACCCCTTACCAAATACCAATCCAGAAACGGCAGCTTCCTCAAATCAGGTCCCTGCTTCTTTTTGGCAGGAGCCAAAGTTTCGAGGCCAAGGGACTTCTCTGCCGTTTCAATCTCTTCCATAGCAACATCAAAACCCGACTTTTTCCCGCTTGTAACCATAGTCCTGCCAGTAAGTTATGTAAGTAAAGTCATATAAAAAAAATTCAGAAACACACGCTTTTCGCCATTTTTCTAAC
>Ga0209986_10001565_pt1 | contig 21749 bp, 19 predicted proteins | sample BlataG_FD_183168 | JGI IMG/M metagenome (GOLD analysis project Ga0209986, IMG submission 183168) | Deep subsurface microbial communities from Black Sea to uncover new lineages of life (NeLLi) - Black_00105 metaG (SPAdes) (version 2) | ecosystem: Environmental > Aquatic > Marine > Oceanic >... | reverse complement strand
AAAAGGATTAATTATAGGAAAATAGTGCCGTAAAAAAAATGTAACAATGCAAGACTTGACCCCGACTCGTTTTGCCCAAAAAAGCGGAGATAGCCTAAAAATCGAAATTTAATGAATGTAGGAGGCTAAAATTATATCAGAGGATGTCCTCACGAGTGAGAATGGAGACGAACTTATAGCCCTTTTTTTCTATATTTTCCCTTCCTCCTTCAAGGCGGTCCACTAAAACCAGGGTCAAAGCTACCTCTCCTCCTTCTTCTTCAACTGCCTGGCAAGCTTTTAATGTCGAACCTCCAGTCGTAACCACATCATCAACAACAGCAACCTTCCAACCTGTCTGGAAAGGCCCTTCAATCATTTTTCGTTCTCCATGTTTTTTCGGCTCTTTGCGGACAATAAAAGCAGGCAAAAACTGTTCAGTTTCAACACTAAGTACAGCAACAGCGCTGACCATAGGATCAGCTCCTAAAGTGTATCCTCCTATGGCATCCACATCAAAATCTTTTAAAATATCCAAAATCAATCTGGCCGTAATATTGGCTCCTTTTGGATCGAGGGTAGTCATCTTGGCATCAATATAATAATTGCTCGTTCTTCCTGAAGTCAGTACCCTTTTTACATCTGTTAACAGAGATTTCTCTTTTATTATTTTTATGAGTTCTTCTTTTAAGGAATCTTTATTCAACTAATTACTCCTTATTCCAGGCTAATAAATTTTTTTTATTTTAACCCCCTGGTAATACTTTTTCAATATCTCTTTATAATCAGCTCCAGCCTGGGCCATTCCATAAGCTCCCACCTGACATAAGCCAACGCCGTGTCCCCATCCTCTCCCAGAAAAGATGAAATGAGTTATGCGCTGTTCATTATCATATTCCCTATCTATTACAAAAAGGGTTTCTCTGAGTCCTAAAACATACCTAATTTTTAAACCTTTGACCACAACTTGAGTCTCTGAGCCCAGAATCAAAAGCTCCACTACTCGCTTTGAAGCCCCTCTCTTCTGAGGAATAATATCTATCAGCTCCCCGATAGGATAAAACTGATTTATTTTCTTCTCCAGCTCTTCTCTTGATTTCCTCCGCAACCAGCGGTTGAATATAGAGCTGCGGTCTAAGGTATTGCTATCAGGAGGAGAAACAATCTCTAATAAGTGGATTATCCCATCTCCTTCCACCCATCTTACATTTTCTCCGCCCAAAAAGTAGAGGCGAGAGGCAAAAGAATTTTGGTCTCCATTATTCCTTATAAGAAAAACATCAGGAGAAAGAATAAATTGTTTCTTCTCAAGCTTTTCTTCCAATTCAATTCTATTATTTTCAAATCCCTTGAATATCCCCTGTTGATAAAATTCTCGATAACTCGAAACGATTTTGGCCATATAAAAAGCTAACTCAGCCCGAGAAAGCTTTCTTTCTATGTTTCCTATTTCTTTGGAAGAAGGGAATATTCCTTCTAAAATAAGGTAAGCTAAATTATTCTTATCCTCCTCATTCAGTTCAGTAAAACTTCTCAGAATATAGTCAACTTCGCTCTTCAATATTAAATTCTTCACTCTATCCTGCCAGCCAAAGGCATCAATAATAAAGTGAGCAAGAGTTGTTAAATTCAAATCTGTATTTTCAGGCAGAACTACTTCACTCTTCTTACCTAAAAAAATTAATGTTTTCTGAATCCAATCCACGGCTTCTTTAAAAGAAGCTTCCTCTCTATAATAAGAGGGATTTCTCTTAAAAGGAAAAATTTTCAAGCAAATAAGATAGCCAATCTCACGGCTAATATTCCTTCCTCTCATCTGGATAGGAAGAACAATATTTTTGCTCTCTAAAAGCCATTCTTTTTGTTTTTCATAAGTGCATTCTGTACTTCTGAGGTAAGGCAGGGACTGCCCTTCAAAGACATTTTCCACGTTTTCAGTCATCCCACCACAAGTGCTGGTGTAAAGAGCATTGATTAATTTTCCTTTATAAAGTACAACCTCTCCCTTTGTCTCTTCCACTGCTCTACTGCTAAGGGGATTTTCAACACCCATCCCCCTGTAAAATTGAGATTTTGGTGTATCACAGAGATCAAAACCTAAATCATCATTGGCCCCTAAGTTTCTGATAGCATAGGTTCTGGCTGCAACACTCAGTGCTTTATGAGCTTCAATCTCATTATAATTATAAGGTGATAATTCACTGGGAATCACTCCCTTTAAGTAATTCTCAAGACTTAAAATATTGACAAGAACCAGGCCTTTAATACTCCCTCTGAGAACAAAGATGCCGCGGTAATCCCTCCCTTTAAAGGAAAGAAAACTCTGCTTGTTAGATGGAATAATATAAAGGACAGTATTATTACTTAAGCTTTTAAGCTCATTATTGACCAGAATCCAAAGAGGTTTGGCTCTTTTCTCGGTTATTTCTTCACGCAAAATCCAGGTATCCTTTATCCCAATTTGATTCAGGCTTTGTATAAATCTCAAAGCATCGCCTCTTGTTAAAAAATCTCCCACCAATACTTGAAAAGTTCCATCAGCTTTATCCTCAGCCACATAGACATTGCTTTTTATCTTGTTTCTTATATTCTGAGCTATAAGTTCTGCCTCTTCCTTTTTTTTCCCTTTGGCAACCTGAACTATGAATTTCTCAGATAATTTCTCTTTATGACCTCTAATATGAACTTCATCAACATCTTCAGCCACTAATTTATAGTTTGATTTAACTTCATAAATCTTCATTCCAGACGAAGAGCGAATTTTTATGTCATTCAGGTTTACACCAAGCCCCACCCGGATTATTGGTTTCTGGATCAAAAATCCCTGAAAAAAAGTCTTTTCTTTACCGAACTCAACCGGATAGCCCCAAAAAATAAACAAAAGGAAAAACAATATAATATAGTATTTTTTATATTTTAGATGGGGTTTTTTCATTTGCTGACTGTGTCCTGAAAGAAATTATAAACAGAAATATATCCCTTTGTCAAGAAAAAATTCAATATGTTCAACCTTTATATTCATGTTATACAACATATAGTATTTTTTTTCAAATTGAATGACGGGTTGATTTAGAGAAAAAAGAAATAAATTTCAAGAATATTTTTAATAAAATTTCAATCAATTCCAATAGGAAGCATCTTTTTTTTCGTGATAAGAGATAAAGTAGTCACAACGAGGGGTAGACGGTTTAAAGGCACGCTCGCTTTGTCCCAGCGAGCCAAAGCGGCTCGATTCAGGCTTCGGGGTCAGACTTTGTCATCATGAGAGGCACTGCTCTACATTATGCTCTGGAAACATCCTTTCATGATAAAGTCTGACCCCAGAGGAACCGTGCCCGCTCAGCCTTCATACGACCTTGTTCACCGCCTACCCCTCGCTTGTCCTTCACTAATCACGGGAAAAAAGATGCTTACCTTCTAATAGTTTATTTTGACTAAAGATTGTATTATTCTCACAATTTACCCTAAGAGTTCAAAAAATCAAAAAGGAGAAAATAAGCAAAAAGTAACCTCTTGAAAATTGTAAATTCTATTTTAAATTGATAAGATAAGGCTAATTTAACTTGTAAAAAATAGTTATGAGGAAAATTATCCGGTCAGCTTATCTGAGAAGAATAAAATGAACTTCAATCTAAATATTTTGATAAACAGTGAAGATTTAGCTCTGTACAATATGATAAAAAAATCCCCAATTTCTTCAAATTCCACAATCTCATTCTGTGGACCTCAAGAAGACATTCTTACCTTTATCCAAGAAAGCAAAATTAATTTAGTTATTACAGATATAGAAAGCGACAAAAATGAAAAGAATAATTTACTTAAAGAAATAAAACAATTTGATCCTTTGGTAGATGTGATATTTATAGCAGACCCATCTAATTCTGAGGAATTCTTAGATTTCATTAACCTGGGGGCAGCAGATTACCTCACTAAACCTTTAGAAATAAACACGTTAGTACAAAGCATCCAAAAAATTGTAAATAAAAAAACTTTAAGAAAAGAGACTTTTCGCTTAGAGAAGCGTTTGGATAAAAAATACCTGTTTCGAGGAATGGTTGGTAAGAACCCATATATGCTTGATATCTTTAACCTCATTGATATTATTTCAAAAAATTTTACCATTGTTTTAATAACAGGCGAAACTGGTACAGGTAAAGAATTAGTAGCCAGAGCACTCCATGAAGCAAGTCCTCTTAAGGATAAAAAATTTGTTGTTTGTAATTGCTCTACAATACCGGAAAATCTGTTTGAATCTGAACTTTTTGGCTATGTCAAAGGAGCTTTTACAGGAGCAGACAAGAACAAACAGGGCCTGTTTGATGAGGCAAACGGAGGGATTATTTTTCTTGATGAGATTGCTGAAATTCCAGTTTTCACTCAGGCAAAATTTTTAAGGGTTTTAGAATACCACCAGTTCAGACCTCTGGGTGCCAACACGGACAGGAAAGTTGAAGTTAGAGTAATAGTTGCCACAAATCGAAATTTAAGAGAATGTTTAAAAAATGGCACTTTTAGAGAAGATTTATTCCATCGTCTCAATAAAGTAGAGATAGAACTCCCTCCTTTAAGAAAAAGGAAAGAAGATATTCATTTACTGGTAAGATACTTCCTCAATCAACACCAGAAAAAATTTTCCAAAAAAATAGGAGGAGTATCCCGGCAGGTACAAAAACTATTTCTCCAATATCACTGGCCTGGAAATATCAGGGAGCTGGAAAATGTCCTGGAAAGTTCATTCATTATTTCTCAAAAAGACTTTATTGATATTCCAGACCTACCTCAATATCTCCAGGATGTTGCGCCTGTGGTTGAAGAACTTCCTTTCTTCAGCAAAGAGAAACCCGTAAGCCTGGAAGAATTAGAAAAAAATTACATAATTTATCTCCTGAATATAACTAAGAACAATTTGAGAAAAACAGCCAAGATTCTGAATATCTCCCGGACCACTCTTTACCATAAATTAAGTAAATACGATATTCCTCGTTAAATCCATCTCCTTTAAGTTCCTACCAAAAATTCTATAAATATCCGCTAATCATCATTCTATTTTAATCTTTGGCATCGAACCAAAGTTAGGTGATAATATGTCATTGCGGGCGACCTAAGGGAGCGTGCTAATTTCAAAATCTAATGATATAAACTCAATTCTTTTAACTTAAAAATCAGGTTAACATGTTCATTTGTTGAACACCAAGGAAAAATTCTTCCTAACTTATTCATTTACAATAAATTAACTATCAATAAAAAATATATGTTCATTTATTGAACATATATTCTCTTCAATCTCTCCCGCCTTTTCTTCTTAATTTATTCATTTTCAATAAGATAACAAATATCGGCCTCTCGGCATCTTTCTTGCTTTTAAGAATGGCAAATGACAAAAAAAGGAGAAAAAACAATGAACAAGAAAGGCAAGAAAACATTAAAAGGGCTATTATTAGCCATTACGATTTCAGCTTTATTTCTTTACACGCCTTTAAAGGCCGAAGAAGAGGAGCTTCAAACAAGCCAAGCTGTAAGTAAAAGCATAACCATAGAGAACATTATTGATACGACCATTTCTTCTTCAAAAACAAAATCTATTTTAAATTCAGAATCTGATCTTCAACTTTCTAAGGAACAAAAATTACATTCTACCGGATTTAATCTTTCTCGAAAACAAAGGCAATCCTATCCTGAGCTTAAAAAAATTACTAACAAACATAATACTCTCAATAAAATAGAAAGTTCTCTTTACACAACATCTCTCATTACTTTAGTTGCCTTTAATGTCATGGATTTTTACACAACAACCAAGGCTTTAAAGTATAAAGGCTTAAGAGAAGCCAACCCCGTGATGGCACCTATTACTAAGAATACCTATCTTTTTGCAGCCGTTAAGCTCGGAATAACCACGCTTAATTTCTATTTATTGAAAAAGGTTCATAAAAACAACAAAACTCTGGCTTGGGTACTTAGCATAGCTTCTAATCTTATCGTTAGTTATGCTGTTATTAACAATACCAAGTTGATTCAGAAAGCACAAAGACAACAATAAGCTTTTGGGTAGTGGGTAGAATTGACCTGGAAACTTCTTAATAATAATTTAAGAAAAAAGTAAGGCTTTTAAGAAGAGAAAAATGAGAATATTATATGGAAATAAGCTAATCTCCCTTGAGGAATTAGAAAAATATTATATTACTTATCTTCTGAATAGAAATAAGAATAACCTATTAAAAACTTCAAAAATCCTGAATATTTCCCGAACCACTCTTTATAATAAATTAATTAAATACAACATCTATCACTAAACTTGTTAGAGCTTTCTTTTTTCATCTGAAAATATTAAATTTTATACAAAACCCCAAAAGAAAGGTAACAAATGAACACATCAGGCAACGAAAAAAACAACATTTTTATTTTTCTCTTCCTCTTATTCTTTCTCTTTAATAATTGTGGCCCTGGCTCTCAAAAATTGATAAAACAAAAATACCCAGAAGGCTTTTCTCTTAAACATCCAAAAAATTGGCAGGCTAAAGTTTTAGACAAAACATACATATGGGCTTCAACTAAAGAAGAAGAACAAGATTCATCCTTTATTTTTATCTATCCATTTTTCCTTAAAAAAGTCACAACAAGCAAGTTGTGGCTTTATCAAAATCTTGCCAGCCTCTCAAATTTTTTCAACAAGATAAAATTCGAAAAAACACAACAAATTTGTAATTTTCCGGATGAAACCTTAGTAAAATTTAATTTTACCAGAGGCCATACATCATACAAGGGCATGGCTCTGTGTTCTATTTATGAAAAAAGCGGCATCTTGTATGTGATGGGGGCTACAGAAGAGGATTTTGAAAGTAAAAGGGGAAATTTGGTGAAAATTTTGGAATCTTTTAAATTTGAAGAAACAAAGACAAGTAAAACCAAGTCTCCACGTGTCCCTGCTTTAAAATATTTCACCTGGCAAGACCCTTTAGAAGGGGCTTTCAGCCTGGATGTTCCTAAAGGTTGGAAAGCTGAGGGAGGAACTTTCCGCAGAGCTGCTGTAGACCTTGTCCATTTTCTCACGGTTACATCTCCTGATCAAAAGATTCGCATCCAATTTAATGACAATAATATTCCAGCTTTTACATCTCCCTGCCCTATGTTATCAATGGCCGGATTTTATGAGGGGTCTTGGTATTCCCCAGGTTATGGAGTAAGATTACTGGTAAAAAGATACACACCTGGCCGATACTTTTTGAATGAATATCTCCGAAGTTATTACGCTCCTAATTTAACCAACTTTGAGCTTGTGAGTCAAAAAGACAGAACTGATGTGGCTCAGAAATTCAACAGAATTTACAGTCAATTCATGACTTATGGAATCTCTTTCACTCTTCATGCTGGAGAAGTAGCTTTTCGCTATAAAGACAATACACAGAATTTTATCGGCTATGGCCTGGCTTTAACTCAAATTGTCCAGTCCATGGGAACACAGGGGGCCCAATGGTCTGTACCTCTTCTTGTGATTTATATTTGTCCAGAGCCAAAGGCTGAAATGGTTCATCAAATTTCTGACCGGATGTTTAGAAGCATTAAAATGAATCCTCAGTGGGTAGCCTCTCAACAGCAACTCACTTCCAATGTCTCCCAAATTGTTAGCCAAACTAACCAGGAAATCTCAAGAATAATTAACGACTCCTACTGGACCCGGCAGAGAACTATGGACAATATTAACCGCAGATTCTCCAATTATATTCTTGGAAAAACAGATGTTGTCGACCCTGACACAGGGAAAAAATGGAAAGTAGAAGCAGGTCATAATTATTACTGGCGTAAAGATTATACAGATCAAGTTATCGGCACAGAAGTATATGAAAGACCTGATATCAACTTTTCTCCCCTAAGAGAATTTTAATTATTTATAAATTTATAAGTCAAAACTAAAATCCTTTTTCTATTATCAAAAAAAATTTATTGATAAATGAAGTATCTCCATTTCCGTGATGGCCTTATAGCATTGGAGGATGGTTTGAGCGACATCGGAAGATTTAGCCTTCCCGAGTCGTTCTTCGAGGGAACCCGACGGAGTCGGGCCCGAGGACTGTGTGAGCATGGTACAAATAATTGGCGCACCTGAGGATGGCTGAGATCATCTTGTAGTGAGATTGAATAAACACGCGGAGTTCCGCAGGGCCAAGAAGGTTGACGAGGGAATGGCGTTAAAAATCTGACTGGAGCGAAACATCCCCCAATGTTTCCTCCTCTATCACGGAAAATGAAATGCATATTTTGATGAAGTTTCTTTTGCTCTTTAGCCCCGCATTGAATTATAATAATCAAGATGTTGACTGTTTAAAGACATCAACAAAAAATTGAAAATAAAAATGTAATAAGGAGGAATCTATGAAAAAAATCTTTTCTATTTGTTTTTTAAGCTTTTTTCTTATAGGTTTAATTACTTCTCCTGGGTTTAGCCAGACAGCCAAGGAAATCTTGGAGAAAATGATTGAAGCTTATGGCGGAAGAGAAGTCCTGGCTAAAATCAATGACACTACTTTATCAGGTTCAATGGAAATGATTCAGATGGGTTTAAATGGTTCCCTGACTATGTACCAGAAAGAACCCAATAAAATGCGGATGGATTTTGAAATCATGGGAATGATGATTACTCAAGCCTATGACGGTGAAACAGCCTGGATGATAAACCCTCAGACTGGAAATGCTGAAGAGTTACCTGAAAAATCCGCAGAAGATTTTAAGCGTCAGGCCATCGGCAACGATGCCATTCTTCATCCTGAAAAATACGGCATCACTTATTCTTACAAGGAAAAGGTAAAAATTGAGGGTAAAGAATATTTTGTCCTTGAGCAAACCTTTTCTGATGGGCATAAAGTTATTCAATATGTTGATTCTGAAACTTATCTTACCTATAAAAGCATAACTACCACTTTTAACCAAATGGGTGTTGAAGTTGAAGCTGAAACATTCCTGTCTGATTACAAAAAATTAGAAGGAATGATGGTTCCCCACTCTTTAACAATCCTTTATGATGGTGAGGAATTTATAAAAATGACTATTACAGAAGTAAGCTTTAATTCAGGTCTGGAAGATTCTCTGTTTAAGATGAGCGAATAATAAGCCTATTTCTCAATATTATTAACTCAGCTTTCTGGCTTAAAATTCTCCCCGAGGCAATAAGATGATGCACCTCATAGACCTGAATTACATTTCTGCTTCATCCAGTACCTTGTAGGCAAGTTTTAGAGCTCTTAAGCCCTCTTCTCCGCTAACCTTTCTTGTTTTGCCTTCCCTGATACACTTGAAAAAATTACGGAGTTCTCTTTTTAGAGGCTCTTCTTTTTTTATCTTTAAAGTCTTTATATCAGTTTGAGGGCCCTCTAAAGGAAAAATTTTTACTTCCTGGTCAATATAATCAACGGAATAATAGGAAGTGGGTTCGAATATTCGTAACTTCCTTACTTTCCCCTGGTGAACACGACTGGCTGTTAGAGTTGCCACGCAACCCGATTTGAATTCAAGTCGCGCGTTGGCGATATCTATTTTTTCAGAAAGAACATGAATTCCGGAAGACTTAATAACACTTACTTCATCTTTGATTAAAGACATAATAATATCTAAATCATGAATCATAAGGTCTAAAACCACATCAATGTCTAAAGACCGGGCTGAGAAAGAACCTAACCTCTGGACTTCTATAAACTTTGGCTCAGAAATCATATTTTCTAGAGCTTCTACAGCTGGGTTAAACCTTTCTAAATGTCCTACCTGGAGGATAACACCATTTTTTTTAGCTAAGGGCACTAATTCTTCCGCCTGCTCTATGGTCTGGGTAATGGGTTTTTCAACTAAAACAGATTTCTCCTCCTGAAGCAGGTGTCTGGATATGGAGAAATGTTCAGAAGTTGGAGTGGCCACAATTGCTGCATCTATTTCATCCAACATTTCCTCGTATTTTTGATAATACTTAACTCCATGACGATTGCCAATCTCAACAGCCTTTTTAAAATTAACATCTGCAACACCAATAAGCTCTGCCTCCTCTAAATAAGATAAAATCCTGGCATGCTGCATTCCCAGATATCCCACTCCTATGATTCCAACTTTCACATTTTCCATCTCTCTCTCCAATCTAATCCTTAAATTTTTTTTGCCATAATCAAAATTTTGCTGTTGTTTGCCAATAAAAAAGCTTCCTTTTTTTGAAAAAACAGCACTTTTTGAGCCTCGATACAAAGAGCTTTTCCTTTAATCTCAACAAGCGCCTTGATCGTAGAGAGTCCTACAGCAGGCAAATCAATCCTCATATCTTGCCAAGTCCGGCTGACTTTTACCACAACAATTCCTTCCCCGGCTAATTTTCCTCCTCTTTTTATAGTTTCATCCGTCCCTTCTATTCCTTCCAAGGCTACAACTACTCTATCTTTTACTATTACTGTCTGACCAATATCTAAATCAGCAATTTTTCTGGCAATGCTCAAGCCAAAATAAATTTCTTCCAAAACTTCAGGGGAAGGCTTAGCTTCTGTTTTGATGCCTTCCTGACAAAAATAAGAAGTAAGAAAAGAAGTCGGATCCGCAACCTGAATTCCTTCCTTGTTCATAAAATCAATTAGGGTTTTTATGATAGCTGTTGGGCTTTTTTCTTTTAATCGGGCCAAAAGGGAAGAAAAGCTTTTATCTATTTTCTCCTTTTGAAAAATTCTCCGATGATCCACCTTTCCAGTTAATAGAACTTCTTTGACCTGATGCTTTTTAAAGAAATAAACAAGTTTTGAAATATTGCCGCCTTCAATCCAATCAAATATATCTGCCTTATCTTTAAGATTTTTTACTGCTTCCTCTTTAATTCCTGCTACCACACAGTTATAGCCGCGTTTTCGAGCTTCTTCCAGAACCAAGAAAGGAAAAACCCCTGAGCCTGCAATTATTCCAATTCGATGTCCCATTTTTCTGTTGTCTTTTTTACAAATCCCCTCTTGGTGGACTGCATAAAATTGATAACCTCATCTTTTTCCTCTGATGAAGAAAATTGTTTCTTTATTCTCTCAACAGCTTGGGTGGTGTTTAAATCAGAGTAAAAAATTATTTTGAACATTTCCTTCAGGGCTTTAATTCTTTCCCTTGAAAAGTTTTTCCGTCTTAAACCAATAATATTTAAACCACATAGAAAGGCAGGACGGCTTCCAGCCACACGACAGAAAGGAAGAACATCCTGGGTAATAACCGAATAGCCGCCGATATAGGAATATTTCCCAAGTCTGCAGAATTGATGAACTCCACTAAAGGCACTCACAGTCGCATAATCACCAACAAAGACATGGCCTGCTAAGGTTGCCCCATTCATAAAAATAACTTCATTTCCAATAAGACAGTCATGAGCTATATGAGAATAAGCCATGAAATAATTATCATTACCGATGATTGTTTTGCCTCCTCCTTTTACTGTCCCTCGGTTTACAGTCATAAACTCCCGAAAAATATTTCGATCTCCGATTTTAACCAGAGTTTTTTCCCCTTGATAAGTAATGTCTTGAGGTTCAGTTCCAATGGAAGAAAAAGGGGAGAAATGGCAATCTGTTCCTATAGAAGTCTGGCCGTCTATAAAAACATTAGCCTCGATCTTTGTATTTTTGCCTACAACAACATCCTGACCTATAAAAGAATAGGAACCTACCCAAACTTTAAAATCCAATTTAGCTTTAGAATGGACTGTAGCTGTAGGATGGATAAATACTTCATTTTCTCTCATTCAAGTCCTCAAGATTTAGTAAAGAAGCCATTATTTCTCCTTCGACTACCACCTCTCCGTCAACAGAAGCCGTTCCTCTGACATGGCAAAATTTGTTCTTACACTTTACTATAGAAACCTTGAGCTTCAACTGATCGCCTGGAACAACTGGCTTTCTAAACTTGGTATTATCAATCTTGCTCAGAAAAACAATTTTCTTTTCGGGATCTGGAATTGAATGATAAAGAAGGACTCCGCCAGCCTGGGCCATAGCTTCAACGATTAAAACACCGGGCATAATCTTTCTACCAGGGAAATGTCCCTGAAAGAAAGGTTCATTGTAAGTGACATTTTTAATAGCTGTAATGCTCTTTCCCTTTTCTAACTCCAAAATCCTATCTACCAAGAGAAAAGGATAGCGGTGAGGGAGAAACTTGAGGATTTCCTCAATACTAATCATTCTTCTATTTTTTTCCTGCTTTGGAAGTATTATATCTTTGGATGATTTCATCAGTGATTTCAATGGCAGGATTAAAGTAAATTGCTCCGCTTTTGGCAAGATCAAAAATTAAATCAAAGCCTTTCTCTTTTCCGACCTGTTCAATAATAGGCAGTAATTCACTTTGAACTTTATTGAACAGCCTTAACTGAAGTTCCTGTAATTCTCTTAATGAGTCTTCTGCCCCCCGCTTCCGCTCTGTGCGTTTTCTATCTAAATCAGAGCTTAATTGAAGCAAAGATGTCTCACTTAAAGTAAGTCTTTGAGTATTCAGCTTTGTTTCCAGCTTACGAATTTCCTCATCCACCTTGGCTATTTCATTCTGAAGCTTTTTGTCTCTATCTTGGAGTTGAGCAATAACTCTTTTTCCTTCTGTTGAATCTTCTAATACTCTCTGAGAATTAATGACGCCTACTTTTAATGATTGCTGAGCAAAACCAAAAGAGACCAGGACAAAACTAAATAAGATGAGTAAAAGAACATTGGTTGTACTTCTCCATTTTTTCATTTCGCCTCCTTAATTTAATTCGTAAATAGTGTTTTATCTCTAAAACGTGGTTCCAACCGCAAAACGAAAAGCAAAGTTGGAATCCTCAGGATATATTTTGGGATTATTATAAGCAAAAATCAACCTGAATGGAATTCGTAGAGCAGGAACAAATATCCTCATTTCTAGCCCTGTCGAAACGAATAAATTCTTTAGGCTAATTTTTTGCTCAGGAGCAAAAGCATTGCCAACATCATAGAAAAAAATGGCATACAAAGGTCCCCCGACCTTGATGATGTATTCAGCGTTAAAAACAAGGGATTTATCTCCGCCAATATTTGTTCCTCCTATACTTCGAGGACCTATAGAGTAAATCTCATATCCTCTTATGGACCTTTCTCCTCCAAGATAGAATCTCTCCCAGAAAGGAAGCTCTGATCCGCTGAAAGGCTTAACAAACTGGTATTCTAAATGAAAGCCAATCACATGATTCCTTAAAATGGGGTGGAAGAAACTCCACTCAAATCGAGGCTTTATCAAACTAACTTCTCCTCCTAGAAATTTACCAGAGAATTTGCATGAAGCTAAATACATGGCTCCTCTGGTAGGGGTTAAGGGGCTGTCCACAGTTGAACGATAGATAGTGGGCATTATGCTACTGATAGCATATTTTCCTAACCCATACATACTACTATATATAGGATCATAACCAAAATAAGACCCTTCTCCTCCCTCTGATGGAAGTTCAATATTCACGTACTCGTAACTGTAGGTTACATTTGTTCTCCAATATCCTTTTATTCGAGCTCCAACTACAAAATCAATTCCCTTTCCTCTTCGGTTATATAAATAAGGAAGAATAATTTTGCGATCATAAATATTAAAGCCAATGGATAATGGATAATCAAAGACATAAGGCTCGGAAAAACCAAACATGTAGTTCTTGACTCTTTTGCCATGTTGAACCATAAATTCAAGATTCTCCCCGGCTCCCAAGAAATTTACTGTTGAGTAACTCAGGGCAATAAAAGTGCCTTCATAACCGCTGTAACCAGCTGTAAACTGGATATTATTCCTCTGAAGCTCTTTGACATTTAAGGTAACGTCAATCTGAGTAGGGTCATCAGGATTGGGCATTATATCAGGTTCTTTCTCTAAGTCGACCAGGCCTAGCTGTTTTATCCTTAAGATGCTATCTTTGAATAGGGATAGACTGAATCTGTCCCCTTCTCTCAGAAGAATTTCTCTTCGGATAACCTTGTCCTTGGTATAAATATTACCTTTGAATTCAAGGCGGTGTAAATAGGCCATTTCCCCTTCATAAATGTTAAAAGTTATATTGACCAGTTTTCTTTTAGGATCAAGGCTCTCTACAGGAATCACCTGAGAGTAGAGAAACCCTCCGCCTCGATAAAGTTCTCCCATATCTTCAATACTCTTTTCTTTAAATTTTGTGCTGTAAACATCGCCTTTTTTGAGTCTTATAAGCTGCCGTAAGAATTTGGTGGCAATACTTTTATTCCCTTCAATTTTTACCTCTCCTACCGTATAACGATAGCCAACATTGACAGGAATAACGATTTTTTTCATTTTCTGTTTTTTTAAGAAAATGTTTCTCTTGGTGATCTCCTCAATACGAGGCTCGCCTATGGTGGCTTCCATATAGCCGTTTTCTTGTAGCTTCTTTTTTATGTTGGCTATATCTTCTTTTAGCTTACTCTGTTTAAAAACATCTTTTCCTGTTATCCAAGAGATGAGATCGTGTTTTTTATTCTCCTTTACGGCACTTCTGAGCACGCTCTCAGGAAGCTTTGTCTTTCCTATAAATTCTATTTTACCAACTCTCATCTTCGGGCCTTCATCAATATCAAACAAAATCTCTACCTCATTTTTTCCTGTCTTCTCTGTCTTTACTCTAACATTCCCGGCGTGAAGGCCTTTCTCAAGAAGAAGTTCTTGAATTGTCTTTTTAATTTTCTGGACTTTATAAGGCCTGTAGTAAGAATATGGGAGGATGTATTCGTCTTTCTCCTTCAGCTTATTGACAATATCATCTTCCTTTAATTTTTTACCTGTTTTATAAGAAATGTTCTTTATAACCGGATTCTCCTCAACAATAACTTTTACAATCTTACCCCTTGCCCCATTTTCTTCTTCCATTTTGATATTTGAAAAAAAGCCTGTTGACCACAAAATCCTAAAATCTTTTTTTAGCAAATCCCTGCTGAAGTAATCACCTTCTTTTGAAGAAAAATAATAAAGGATTGTGTCCCGTGTTACCCGGTTATTACCAATTATTTCAATCTTCTCCACCTTCTCCTGACCCAAGAGAAAAAGAGGAAGAGAGGATAAAATCACAGCCAAAATTATCTTTTTCATTTCATTTTCCTTATACCATAATGATCTTCTTTTTTCAAAAGATTAAAAAGGGCACTTCAATTTTATAACTCTACGGACTGGATAAAAGTTTCAATTCCCCCCTCTCCATTAAGTAAACTTTGTGACAAAATTGGGCTACTTTTTCATTATGGGTAACTAAAACAGAAGTAAGTTCTCTTTTCTGGTGAAGCTCCTGGATCAATTGCAGAATCATCTCTCCTGTTTTCCAATCCAAATTCCCAGTAGGCTCATCTGCAAGCAGCAATTCAGGCTCGTTCACTAAAGCTCTGGCAATCGCAACTCTCTGCTGCTCTCCACCTGAAAGTTGGGCTGGCCTCATATAAGCTTTCTCTTCTAAAAAGACTTCACGGAGGATGTTAAGACCTTTTCTCTGGGCCTCTTTCATTTTTATTCCCCTTATCAAAAAAGGAAAGCTCACATTCTCTAAACTCGTGAACTCAGGTAAAAGATGATAAAACTGGAAGACAAAGCCAATCTTCCTGTTTCTTATCGCAGCAATTTCCTTCTCACTTTTAGTAAAAACATCTTCTCCATCAAGGAAAATCCTGCCTTTAGTGGGCTTATCCAAAACGCCCAATAAGTTAAGAAGTGTTGTTTTTCCCACACCAGATACACCCATTATAGCCACAAAATCGCCTTTCTTGACTTCTAAGTTTAAACCCTCAAAGACGCAAAAAACCCCTTTTGGCAGAGGATATTCCTTTGTCAGATTTTCAGTTTTTATTATATTATTCATATTTTAAGGCAATAACCGGGTCAATTTTTGAAGCCCGGTGGGAAGGAAACAGAGTTGAAAGAAAACTGATTAAGAGAGTAATTCCGATTATCATCATTAAATCAACAGGTTTGATATGAAAAGGGATAAAAGAGAGCTGATACAATTCCCTGAGCTCAACAGGAATCTTTATGAGTTTGAAAGTGTTAGCTAACCAGCACCAAATCAAACCAAGACTCACTCCTGAAGCTGTTCCTATCATCCCAATCATAGCTCCTTGAAGGAAAAATATTTTTTTTATATTTTGAGATGTGGCTCCCATAGCTTTGAGAACCCCGATATCCCTTGTTTTTTCCATGACCATTAAAATTAGAGAAGCAACAATGTTTAATGCTGCCACAAAAACAATAAGAGCAATGGTAAGAAACAGCACCTTTTTTTCTAACTTTAAAGCAGAAAAAAGAGACTTATTAAGTTCCATCCAGGTGGTAACATAGACTACTGGAGGTAAAATATTTTTAATCTGTTCTGCCATTTTTTGAGCTTGAAAAATATTTTCAATTTTAATCTGAAGATTACTGATTCTATTTTCCAGGCCAAAGAACTTCTGGGCTGCTTCCAGTGAAATCAGAGCAGTAGAAGTATCAAATTCATAAAGCCCTGTATTAAAAATGCCTTTAACAACAAACCTTTTTGACTTGGGAAAAAAACCAATAGGAGACAAACGAGGAGAGGCAGTTAAAACTGTAACAACATCTCCTATCCCAGCTCCTATAGAGAAAGCCATTTCGTGACCCAAAAGAATACCCTCTCTTTTTGTGCCAGTAGAAGGAATTTCTCCACTTTCTAATTTTCTAAGCCAGGAAGAATATTTCTTCTCACTTACAAAATCAATACCTTTTAACACTGCTCCTGAATTTCTCGATGGTCCGCTTATCAGCACTGTTCTATAAGCAACCGGAGAAATAGACTTCAACCCTTCAAGTTCGCTAATTTTGGAGACAAGCTGAGGATAATCTTTTATTTCTTCTCCAGGATAGCCAGAGACTATAATATGGGAGGTTATGCCTAGAATTTTATCCTGAATATCCTCTTGAAAACCCGTTATAAGAGCCAAGGCAATAATCAGGGCCATCACTCCTATGGTGATACCCAAAATAGAGACAAAATTGATAACAGAAATAAAGGCTTGTTTCCTTTTGGCTGCTAAGTAACGTTTGGCAATAAAAAATTCATAATTCATGTTACTCTTTCGTTCTGAGGAGAGGAAACAGAATAACCTCTCTTATGGACTTTCTGTTAGTAAAAATCATGGCCAAACGATCAATCCCAATCCCCTCTCCTGCAGTAGGAGGAAGTCCATATTCAAGAGCATGGATATAGTCCTTATCAATCCAGTGGGCTTCTTCAACTCCTTTATTCCTCTGCTCGGCTTGCTGTTCAAACCTTTTCCTCTGTTCTTCAGGATCTGTCAGCTCACTAAAAGCATTTGCAATCTCCATTCCTCCTATAATAAGTTCAAATCGTTCAGCTTCATCAGGATTTTCTTTAGAGGATTTGGCCAAAGGAGAAACCTCCTTGGGAGGATTAACCACAAAGGTTGGCTGAAAAAGATTATGCTTCACATATTTGTCAAAAATAATATCCAAGGCCCTTCCATAAGTGAGAGCTTTTTCTTCGGGAGTTAAAGTAGAAGCAAACTTTATGATTCCATCTCGGTCATCAAAACGGCTAGGAGTAAGACCGCTGTAATAAACCAATGCTTCTTTGAACTTAATCCTTTTCCATGGTCTTTTGAAAGAAATAGTCTTTTCTCCGAAAGTAACCTCCTCTTTTCCCAAAAGAAAACGACAAAGGGAGTTGATAAGTTCTTCAGTCAATTCCATGAGGTCAAAATAATCACTATAGGCTTGATAAAACTCAAGCATTGTAAACTCTGGATTGTGTTCGGACGAAATACCTTCATTCCTGAAACTGCGATTTATCTCATAAACTTTTTCAAAACCTCCTACAATTAATCTCTTCAGGTACAGTTCAGGAGCTATCCTCAAATAAAGGTCAGCACCTAAAGCATTGTGATAGGTTTTAAAAGGACGTGCCAGAGCACCTCCTGGAATAGCATGCATCATAGGTGTTTCAACTTCTATATATCCCCTTTCATCAAAAAAAACTTTTATCTTTGAAATCATGGAACTTCTTAACCTGAAAATCTCTCTAACTTCAGGGCTCATGATTAAATCCAGGTATCTTTTGCGGTAACGAAGTTCTATATCCTGCAGCCCATGCCATTTTTCTGGCAAAGGATGGAGAGATTTGGCTAAAAAAGTATTAGAGTGGGACAGAATAGTCAGTTCTCCTGTTTTTGTCTTGAATAAAACACCTTCCACTGCAATGATGTCTCCAATATCCAGGAGAGAAAAAAGCTTATAATTTTTCTTTCCAATCACATCCTCCCGCAGATACGTCTGAAGCTTGGCTCGACCATCAGAAATGTGAAAAAACGTGGCTCGGCCCATACGGCGGATAGAGATAATTCTCCCTGGAACAACCACTTTAATTTTCTTTTTCTCAAGAGTCTCCTTGGCTAAAGAAGTATAATCAGAAATCACTTCAGAAACAGAATGAGATTTTTTTAATTTGTGGGGAAAAAGGTCTATTCCCTCAAGAGCGAGCCTTTCCATTTTATCTTTACGAGCAAGTTCCTGATCACTTATTTTTCGCTCGTCAGATTTATTTTGCTTTTCTATTTTTGGATAATCCTTCTTTTCAGCCATTTTTTCCTTCCCTTGAAGAATTCTTTGACGTCTCTAATTTTTTCCTAATTGCATCCAAAATGCCATTAACAAATGCAGCCGCATCATCACTGCTGTACTTTTTGGCAATTTCAATGGCTTCATTAATAACAATGGCTGGAGCTATGTTCTCTGCATACAAAAGTTCATATACAGCTATTCTTAAAATGTTACGGTCAACAACAGCCATCCGAGAGACCCGCCAATGGTTAGATAAAGATTGGATAAGATTGTCAATTTCCTCTTGGTGAGAAATTATTCCATTAATCAGCAAAGTGGAATAATCTATTATTCTCTCAGAAGTTTTTTTCTCCTTCCAGTATTGAATTATTGTCTTTTCAACTTGAGTATTATTGAATTCTAATTGGAAAAGGATCTGTAAAGCACTTTCTCTAGCTTTTCTTCTCCTTCCCATTAAAGGAGCTATCCTCAGCCTAAAGCAGATTCTTTAACCAAATTCAAAGTCTCTATAAGAGAAATAACTGCATCCCAACCTTTATTGCCCGCCTTTGTGCCGGCACGTTCTATCCCTTGTTCTATAGTATCCACAGTTAAAATACCAAAGGAAACAGGCAACCCTTCTTCCATAGAAATCTGAGCTAAACCCTTGGTTACTTCAGCGCTTAAAAAATCAAAATGTGGGGTATCCCCTCTAATCAAAGCACCTAAACAGACAATACCATCAACCTTTTTAGCCTTGGCCAACTTTTTAACAAAAAATGGGATTTCAAAAGACCCAGGAACTTTATAAACTGATATATTCTTTTCTTCTGCTCCTAATTTGTTCAGGGCATCAAGAGCCCCTTCTAAAAGTCTTTCAGAAATGAACTGGTTAAAGCGGCTGATAACAATTCCAATCTTTAACCCCTGTGCTTGCAGCTTTCCCTGATATATTTTCATCTTTTTCTCCTTTATTTTCCCTGAAAGTCTGCCTTTCTTTTTTCCAAAAAGGCTTTTGTCCCCTCTTTGCTATCCTTAGTAGAACAGGCTTTGCCAAAGAGCTCTGCTTCCAATTGCAATCCTTGTTCCAGGGTTAGATCTAATCCTTTATTTATTGCTTCGATACCATATTCAAGAGCTAAAGGAGCGTTGGCCATGATTTCTTTGGCAAGAGCCTCACAGGTTGATAACAGCTCAGTTAAGGGAACAATTTTATTGACTAAGCCAATCTGAAAGGCTTCTTGGGCATCAATGATTTTTCCGCTCAATACGAATTCCATAGCTTTACCTTTACCCACCAACCTTGCCAACCTCTGAGTTCCCCCAAAACCAGGAATAAGACCCAGCTTTACCTCTGGCTGACCCATTTTTGCATTGTCTGAGGCAATACGGATATGACAAGCTAAGGCCATTTCCGTTCCTCCTCCTAAAGCGTAACCATTGACAGCTGCGATAACTGGTTTATTGAAGTTTTCAATTAATTTTGTCAATTTCTGTCCCTGTAAAACATATTCTTTTCCTGTGGAAAAATCGAGTTGGGCTAATTCGCTGATATCAGCCCCAGCCACAAAAGCATTCTCACCTGAACCGGTTAGAATAACTGCCTTGACCTCAAGATCGTCCTTAAAGGATAGAAAAGCAGAATGCAGCTCTTTAATAGTTTTTTCATTCAAAGCATTGAGTTTATCAGGACGGTTGATAATAATCCAACCAATATCTTCTCCTTTTTTAGTCATTAAATTCTCGTATTCCATTGTCTCTCCTTTCGAATCTAAATTAGTCTCCTTCTATATTAATTTAAGAGGAATCCCTAAGCAATTCTTTTTTCGTAAATCCGGTACTTCTTATAGATCTTCCCTCCGATAGAAACAGTAAATTTATTGATTGCTTCATTATCTTCAAGTTGCCATGAGACTTCACACCACTCATATCCCCTAGCCTGGCCATTCTTTTCTAACTCTGAATAAAGAAGATAACTTAATCCTGTCTGCCGGTACTCTTTAAGAACGCCAAAAACTATACCCCTCATTCCTTTAATCTTTTTTCGATAAAGCAAGAATTGGATGATTCCCTTGGGAGTAAGCCGGCCATTCATTTTTTTTATCACCTCATTGTAATTGGGGAAGCCAAAAGCAAAACCAACAGGATTGCCTTTATTTTCGGCAAAAATGACAAGACTGGGGTCAGCAAATTGCTTGAGCTTTTTGACCATCTGGGCCATCTCCTTTTTTGTCCAGGGCACAAATCCCCAATTTTTCTCCCAGGCATCATTGTAAATAATTTGGATTTTTTCCACCTCTTGGTTAATGTTTTTCATATCAATGGTTCTCAAGGTGATTGGCATTTCTTTCCTGGTCATATTTACAATTCCCTCGACTTTTTCAACTGTCTTATGATCTTTTGTCATGTAATAAGCGTTGAGATCCTTAACCTTTTCCAGGCTGCATTTCTTCATAAGCTCCAGGTAATACTTGGGATTATAAGGCATCATAATCACTGGGGGAGAATCAAAACCTTCAAAAAGAAAAGCGCACTCATCATTCATAGAAAGATTCATGGGACCCCTTAGTGTATCCATTCCTCTCTCTTTTCCCCATTCAGCAACTCTGTCTAAAAGACTCTTGGCTGTTTCTGCATCATTAAAGCTTTCATAAAGCCCGAAAAAGACAATTTTTTCATCATGAAATCTGTTATGATTTTCATCCAAAATAGCTGCGATTCTTCCTATAATCTTACCATCTTTAGAAGCTAAAAAGAGGTCCATATCTGCATGCTCAAAAAAAGGATTTTTCTTCTTATTCAATTTTTCTTTCATGTCTATAACCAGAGGAGGAATCCAATTTGTATCATTTTCATAAATGTCCCAGGGGAAGTATATGAATTTTTTTAAATCCTTCTTCGATTCGACTCTTGATATCCGTACATTTTCCACTTTTACTCTCTCCTAAATTTATTTATTCTAACAAATTAAGGTCTTTTTTGCACCAATTTTTAAAGATTAGTAAGATAAATCTCGACTTTCCCGAACATTCTGTATTTTAGAGTTCCCTTCTGTTAATGGAATCATCTCCAAAACCGTGATTGGAGAAGGTTTTGGGAAATAGCCTAGCTCCCTTCAGATTTTTAACGCCATTCTCCATTCCCTCTTCTCGGCGTCTGCCTAATTCTTTGTTGCTTGGCGAAGGGCAGTGGTTGAAAAAACCGTTTGAAGGAAAGCTCAGGCC
>Ga0209986_10001564_pt1 | contig 21756 bp, 15 predicted proteins | sample BlataG_FD_183168 | JGI IMG/M metagenome (GOLD analysis project Ga0209986, IMG submission 183168) | Deep subsurface microbial communities from Black Sea to uncover new lineages of life (NeLLi) - Black_00105 metaG (SPAdes) (version 2) | ecosystem: Environmental > Aquatic > Marine > Oceanic >... | reverse complement strand
CATACCAGTTATCGACACCATACTGGATTGTGCTTCCAAGGTGCTGGTCTCCTGCAATATGTAAAGCAAATGCTTTTCGCATTGCTTTTAAGGCTTTATTCCGTCCTGTTTGCGGCCAGCCATTGGAATCCATATCGGATACCTGCCGGTCATCCGGGGGATATTCTCCTTCAGGAAGTATCCTTAACCTGGGTACGATCCTGTCATGGTGTTCACTTTTGGGTAACGTAGCCACATTGGCAAAAATTGTTTGAGAAAGAACCACTTTCATCCAGGTCAGATTCGACCAGTCGGCAGCCCAGTCTTCCAGGAATTTTAACTGTCTTTCACCCAATAGTATTGCCCCCGGCACATCCCCTTGTTTTGCGGCGTTCCAGTTTGTATTCTGAGCCCAGCCGTTATGAATATTAGCATCAGGAAGCAACAGCTTTGGTGCTGATTTGAATTTACGGTCCTCAATGATTGCAAAGCTGATACCACCATAATTCATTTCAGAATAGTAAACACCTATGCCCTGATCAACCGTGGTTGGATCGTAGGGATCAGGTAAATGGCTGGTTTGGGTCCTTTCAACCATTTTGACCCATTCAGCGGGCATTTTGTACCCTCCCTGATCCTGGGCGTCTGAATCAACAAAACCTTCCGGTGTTGCTTTCCCTCCGGCTCCCCAGATATTTCCGTGGTAAACATCATGGTCATCAGGAATACTTATGGACGGCCTGTCTCTCATAAGGTCTCCATATGCCCAACCGTACAGGTACCATTTGCGTAAATAATCAAGGGCTGCTTTATCAACCGGCGAACGTTGTACACCAAACCCCGCAACACCTTCATATATCTGATCGCCGGAGAAGAATAACACGTCAGGATTGTGATGTTTTACTGCTTCAAGCAGATCGGTATTGGGAAATCCCAGATCGTTATTGCCGGTAAAGCCTGCCACAACAATTTCTTCTTTGTCAAGGGGTTCTTTCCGGATAGTTCCTTCCCGGGTGAATTCTTTCAGTTTGCCTTTTCCCATATAAAGCATATAGGAAAGCTGATACGGTTGATCCTTTGTATTATCCCAATTTTCAATCCTGAAAGTGGCCGTTCCTGACATGTTATCGATGGGTGCTTCAGCAATTTCTTTCCGGTTTTTTCCGGTTTCATCCAAAATATTTAATGTCACCGTTTGTCCGTCTTTGCTGCCGATGGGTGGCATTTGAGCCGTTAATTTTAAAATGCCTCTGCTAAGGGTATATTGTGAAAAAAGAATGGGGCCGAACGTCCTTTCCGGGTAGTTTTTGATTTTACTCCCTGAAATTTCCCAATCTGTAAACCAGCAACTTGGTATATTCCGGTTGCCTTCTATCTCAGAGAAATGACTCACCAGCGCAAAACTCCCTGATAAATTTTCTTTAGGTACATTTTGTTCTTCAATTTCGGAAAGAATTTCCTTAGTCTTCATATCCAGTGCCTGTAATTTCAGAGTGTAATGTTCCTCTGATAATTTGAGGGATACTTGAAGTTTTAAACCATTGTTAAGGTGAGGAATAAGAGTTTTTGCATTACCGTTGAGTTTAACAGGCAGTTCTCCGATAAACAGATCTCCGGATGTAGTAATACCGGCATCAATGCCTTTTCCGTAAATGGCATTATCTCTGTAATCGTTAAATTGCCCTATTGCCGCAATTCGAAAGCCAACCCAGTTTTTATCCGATGTGGCAATGGTGTCATTCAATAAGCCAAGTACAACGGACATCTCAAACTCTCCTTCCTGTTCTCCGATTTGGTGAGTTAGAAGATTTACGTTCCTGTTAAAGTGGGAGATCAGACAATTGATTTTTCCATCTGATATTTCCCAATCCTGCAGGCGGTTTGCCCAGTATTCAGGTCCAAGCCAGGTGCGTTGTAGATCTTCCGGCCAGGTGCTTTTAAATTCTGTCGAGGATTTTGGCGATGGCTGACATGCATTAATGGTTAATAAGACTAAAAAAAGTCCAAATAATTTTTCGATTTTGAAATGAGAATAAATTTTCATGGTTAATGGAATTTTATTGAATTTTAGCAATTATAAATAAGAATAGAACACGGATTCCGATACCCGATAGTTATCGGGTATCGGAACGGATGACACGGATTTAAAATATTTATGCATCAAACTTCATTTTCTATAATTTGTAAATATCTTTTTTTTCTGTGGATATCCGTGTTATCTGTGTCATCCGTGTTCTATATATTTGGTTTATTCAAGAGAAATTCCCATAACCAGTTCAAGTTTTTTCCCCGGATCAAGGGTAATCATGTCCATTTTGTTGTTGAAAACATCAGGAGGGCATGTCCACGGCTCCATAGCTATGGAATCTCTTTCGGAGGGAGTGAATACGGTAATGTAATTGTACTTCATCTCTCCGGTTTCCTGCCAAAGCACAATTTTTGCTGTACCATCAGGAAAATAAAGATATGTTTTACTTATTCCCGGTTCTTTTTTAAGCACAAAAACGGTGTCTAATGGAACCTGACCAATTTTTTCAGGTTCAAGAAATTTATCCATATTATTTATTGCACCAGTGGGACACATATCCTGATCCAATTCAAGATACTTTGCTGATGGGATTTGCAGAATCATATCATCTGTTTTCCCTATAGCTTTAAAATAAGGATGCCAGCCCTGACCGATCGGCATTGGATCTTTACCTGTGTTTTCAACCCGTGTTAAACAACTAAAACCGGACTTCTCAAGCTTAAATTCAACGGAGATCTCAAATCTGAAGGGATAAGCCAACACGCTGCCATCTTCTTTAAACAGGGTCTCCAGTATCCCTTTTTCTTCAGATGTTTCAACTCTGACGATTTCAAATTTCTCGTAATAGATATAACCATGTAATGCGTGCTTTTGGGAGGGATCATTCTTTGAAAGATGATAAGTTTTTTTCTGAAAATTGTATGTAGCTTCCTTAATCCTACCCGGGAAAGGAAACAGATTAGCGCCACGAAATAACCGGGAGAAATTCTTTTGCAGATCTTCATAGGAGTGATATCCCTCTAAAATTTGATGGTTATGGCCCTCCTTGTGAAGGACTAATTCATTTATTAGGGTGCCGAATCCGGGAATGATACTGAAATATTCTTTTGTTTGATTATTGATGACCCTGTAAGTGAATAAATCTCCGAATTTTATTGTTTCGATGTGGAACATAGCAGGGTTATTTTTATTTATGAAACCTGAAAATTAAGGTTTGTGAAACTATGCTATAAATTTAAATTAAAAAATACAATCGGTTTGCAATAAATAGTACTATTTTTCATTTTTTTTGAAAAGTAGGATTATTATGTGGATATTTACGGCAGAATAAAGACCGGCGATAACATAACCGGTCGGTGCAATCATTAGAATTTTAATGGATTATTCAGGATGTCTTCTAAAGAACATCGGGTTGTTATCACTGGATTGGGTGCTGTAACTCCAATTGGTGTGGGCATTAAAGATTTCTGGGAAGGATTAAAAGCCGGGCGAAACGGAATTGCACAAGTTACCCATTTTGATGTTACGGATTTTCGTTCCAAATTCGCGGGAGAGGTGAAGAATTTTCATCCTGAGAAATGGATCGATGAGAAATCAGTAAACCGTATGGACCGTTTCACCCAGTTTGCAATCGCCGCTTCTGCTATGGCAATCGAAGATTCCGGATTGGAATCATTTTTTTTTGACAGAACCAGGGCAGGTGTCATTATAGGCTCTGGTATAGGCGGTTCACAAACGATTGAAGAAGGGCATTTCACCCTCAGCAAGGAGGGACCCATGGGTATGAACCCATTCTTTGTATCCAAGCTGCTTATTAATATGGCAGCATGTTTGGTTTCTATCAAATATGGGTTGAAAGGTCCTCTTTCTGCTCCCTCTGTAGCCTGTTCTACGGGTTCGAACGCCATTGGTGATGCCTTCCGGATTCTTCAGAGAGGGGATGCAGATGTTATGCTTGCAGGAAGTTCTGAGGCATGTGTAACCCCTCTAGCCTATGGATGCTTTTGTGCCACACGATCCATGTCACAATGTAGTTCTGCCGAAAATGCCAGCAGACCCTTTGATAAAAACCGTGACGGTTTTGTGATGGGTGAAGGGGCAGGAATTGTTGTTTTGGAAAGACGGAAGCATGCCCTCAAACGGGGAGCAGGAATCTATGCTGAAATCGTTGGATACGGCAATACGGCTGATGCTTACCACTTTACTGCACCAGACCCCGGGGGCGATGGAATGATCCGGGTCATGCAAGCGGCGCTCAAGGACGCTGGTATGGACCCGAAAGAAATAGGATATATCAATGCTCATGGTACATCCACTGTTTTAAACGATAAATGTGAAAGCAAAGCCATTATGAATGTTTTCGGTGATTTTGCAAAAGTTTTAAAAGTTAGTTCAATTAAATCGATGATTGGTCATTTGATGGCGGCTTCAGGTGCTGTAGAATTCGTGTCGACTGTATTGAGTGTGTCTACGGGTAAAATCCCCCCGACCATCAACTATAGAGAGCCTGATCCCGACTGCCCTCTCGATTATGTTACCAACGGTGTTGAATCGGTTGATTTGAATGCAGCAATGAGTAATTCCTTTGGTTTCGGTGGTGGAAATGCATGTTTAATCATTAAAAAAGAAGTAGAAACAAATGGAAATTCCTAAACTTCAAATAGGAAATATTACCGCAGATATACCTATCATCCAGGGAGGCATGGGAGTCAGGGTTTCTCTTGCCTCACTCTCTTCAGCAGTAGCAAACCAGGGAGGAATCGGTACGATTTCAAGTATTGGTCTTGGGGATATCGAGGCTTCAAAGAAAGAGTATGAAAGAATATCCCGGGAAGCGCTAATAAACGAGATCCGCAAGGCAAAAAGCATGACAGATGGCCATCTGGCAGTAAACTTTATGGGTGTGCTCAGCAATGTAGATGATTTGATTAAATCTTCGATTAAGGAAGGAATCAAAATGATTGTTTATGGTGCCGGACTGCCAATGAAACTTCCGGATTTAGTCAATGATCCCAGTGTAAATCTTGTGCCTATCATCAGTTCGGCACGGGTTGCAGGATTGATCCTGCGTGTCTGGGATCAACGGTATGAAAAAACTGCTGATGGACTGATCCTTGAGGGACCATTAGCGGGAGGACATCTTGGTTTCTCCCACGAGCAACTGCAACAACCCGAGAAATACTCCCTTGAAAAACTTCTGCCTGAAGTTCTGGAAACCATTAAACCCTATGAGGATAAATACGGAAAGAAAATTCCGGTTATCGCTGCAGGCGGTATATTTAATGGTAAGGACATTGCAAAGATGTTGTCTATTGGTGCATCAGGCGTTCAGATGGGGACCCGTTTTGTCTGTACCGAAGAGTGCGATGTGTCCCAGGAATTCAAGCAAGCCTATTTGGATGCCAAAGAAGAGGATGTCGTTATTATTAAAAGTCCTGTGGGTATGCCTGGCCGGGCGATTCGTAATCATTTTTTAAAGGACCTGGAAGTTAAAGGAAAGCTTAAGATAAAATGTCCCTATAGATGTCTCTCGGTCTGTCAGGTAGAAAAAGCTCAATATTGCATTGCCCTGGTTTTGATAAATTCCTATCTTGGTGATGTTGATCACGGTCTTATTTTCGCCGGACAAAATGCATATCGCTGCAATAAAATCGTTACCGTTAAAGAGCTTATCAAAGAACTTCTCTCTGAACTCGAAGCAGAGTAAGAAAGATAAAAGATAAAAGGGAAAAAGTGAAAGGTTAGTGGATTAGTGGGTTAGTGGGTTAGTAAGTTAGTGGGTTAGTAAGTTAGTGAGTTAGTAAGTTAGTGAGTTAGTAAGTTAGTGAGTTAGTAAGTTAGTGAGTTAGTAAGTTAGTGGGTTAGTGAGTTAGTGCGTTAGTGAGTTAGTAAGTTAGTAAGAATTTCGAACGTTTTGCGCAGCAAAACCTCACGAGCGGGATTATGATTGTGGCCTGTGGGAGCGAGTAATTTTTATTTTTAACCTGTAGACAAATATCAGGACAAGACATACGGAGACCTGATGCTGGTTACTGGGTACTGGTTCTGGTTCCTTGTAGACTGGTTCCTTGAAGACTGCCGACTGGAAACTGCTGACTGGATACTGGTTTCTTGTTGCTCGTTAAACCCCTGATGGATCGGGACAGGGCGCAACATGATATTTGCTGAAAAGACCCTAAGGGTTTTTAAAAACCCTTAGGGTCTGGTTGTTAAACCCTTAGGGTCTTTAGATTATAAATAATATCCTTATTTTTTTCTTACTTCCACATAAAACGGCATAATAACATCCCCTCCCTGCCTGTACCATGATTCAAACATATATTCTCCTTCAAAAAGGTAAATATCTTTCATCAGAATGGTGTTAACGGTAGTATCGGCATGGGCTATAGTACGTTGTGTCGTTCCCATACGAACCAACATATTTCCTGGTCCGGCTAATTTATTTATGAAGACAAAAGAAATATCGTAGTATCCTTCTTTTTTTACCGCAACATCCCAGTAGCCGTATATTTTTTCCTGCGCCCATATCCCTGCCGATCCTTTGGCATCATTCCGGTTTAGGATTACCGGGTTTTCGAATGATGTTCCCAATTGTATTAGTTGTGGTTTCAGGTTTGGACTTTTCATAATTTCGTCATACCACTGATCAAATTCATTTTTCAGTTCCGTTACAATTTCCGGTTTTGAACTGCTAAGGTTTTCCATTTCAAAAGGATCGTCTGCCAGATTAAATAATTCAAAATCGCTGATATCCGCATCATGACCAGTATGCCCTACAAGTTTGTAACTACCTTTCCGTACTGCTATATTCCGGTATGGTTCCGGGTATCCTCTCTGCCAGTGAAAGAATAACGGCCGTTCAGCCCATTCCACGTCTTCGGTTTTAATCAGGGGAAGCAGGCTTTTTCCATCCGGATTGATAATAGCAGGAAGGGAAATATTGCAAACATCCAGAATGGTTGGCAGCAGGTCAATGTGAGCACCGGCGGTTCCGATTTCCTTGTCGTTCGGAAAATATCCGGGAAAATGCATAAAACAAGGCACTTTGATCCCTCCTTCGTAAACGGTGCCTTTTCTGCCGCGTAATCCGGCAGTATACCTGATTTGTTGAGGGCCATTATCGGTAATAAAAATGACAAGCGTATTTTCTTCTATGTTTAATTCATTCAGTTTATCAAATAACCTCCCTATATTATCATCGATATTGGTTACCATCCCGTATACCTTCCGTGCCGACACGGCGTGAAATTCGTTCATTTCCTTGATAGGATATCCTTTTATTTCATATTTGGAAGTATCAAACTCAAGACCAGCGTATTGTTGATAATATTCTTCGGGTAACTGAAGTGGTGTATGGGGGGCGTTGAAAGATAAATAAAGAAAAAATGGATTCTCAAGATTATCTTCAACAAACTGAATAGCCCCGTCAGTAAAAACATCCGAACAATAGCCTTTGGTTTCAACCGCTTTACCATTCTGTAATAAAACCGGATCGAAATATGAGCTGTCGAATTTAAAATAATTATATATATCACCGACCTGTCCTATTCCTCCGCTTGGATGAATTAATGATTCGGTAAATCCCTGGTCTTGCGGACGGAACGGATAGGCGTCTCCTAAATGCCATTTTCCAAAGATGCCGGTTGTGTAACCGTTATCACGAAGGATCTCGGCAATAGTTGTTTCTTCTGTTGCCATAATAGCCCCTCCGTTGTATGTGTCGTAAACTCCGGTTCGCAATGAATAACGGCCTGTCATAATACTAGACCGGGTAGGAGCACAGACCGGACAGACATAGAAATTTGTAAATCGTGTACTTTGTTTGGCGAGCTTATCCAGAACCGGGGTTTTAATATCCGGATTCCCATAAAATCCAAGGTCACCATAACCCTGGTCGTCTGTAATGATAAGGATTACGTTTGGTTGATCGGCTGTTTGCTGCTTATCTGTTTCTGAAATACAACCACTGATAACGGCTGTTAAAATGATGCTGTAAAGGAGAATTTTTTCTTTCATATTGTATTAATTAAATATCAAAATATCTATTTATAATCAAACTCCGATGTCCCGAAGGGATCCCTATGGGAGAGTTTCAATTGGTTTATTTATTATCAATTACTACAATAATCCAAGGCCGATGGCCTTGTTTAATAAACTATGAATACCATCGGTGTTCGATTATTTGCCATAGGCATCCCCATGGGAGTAGTAAAAATGATCCAGTAAAGAAAACCGGTCCAACTACCCTGGCTTTTCAGTGAGAAATAGGTTACTCACTGCGTTCGTGAGAACAGTTATTCACTTCGTTCATGAGATCGCTTCGCTAAGTTCGTTTAGTTCATGGACAGGAACAGAAAAAAGTTTCTATTACCTTGTTTATACTACCAATGTTATACTCCTCCGGAGTATTTTTCATTTGAGGTAGCTCGTCAGACGACTTCAGTTCGTCTGACGAGTAAAAAAAAAAGCACAGAACTTCATCGGAGTTGGATATATCATTCCGCCAAATCCATTATTCTGATGTTACGGAACCGGACTATGGATCCGTGTCCGAGAAATCCGATGTGTCCCTTAGTCTGTTTCAGCCCGGGATGTTTTCTTCCGTCGATCGTTCCATTTTTGCTGGCTTCATCAATGTTTCCGTCAACTATTGTTGTTCCGTTCAGTATTACCTTTATGTTTGGTCCTTTGGCAATTACTTCCTGGGAATTCCACTCACCAACAGGTTTAAGATAACCTCTTTTAGCCGGAATCACTCCATATACCGAACCATGATATTGATATTCCTTCAAATTCTTATAGATAGATGCTGTATTATCGAGGATCTGGAGCTCCATACCTGCATAAGCAGCATCCCCTTTCGAAGGAGTTCTGATTCCCAAACCATTATTGGCTCCGGGAGTCAATTGAAACTCAAAGCGAAAAATAAAATCACTATATTCTTTTTCCGTATAAAGATTTCCATGACCACCTTTATCCGGGTATATAACTATAGTTCCATCTTCTACAACATAATCGGTTTTGTTACCAATCCATCCATCCAGGTTTTTTCCATTAAAAAGTGTAACAAAACCTTCTGCTTTTTCATCTTCAATAAGTTGATTATGATTGATTCCTGGCAGCTCTTTTATATAAATGTCCCTGAATCCCAGATCTGATCCATGTGCCTGTAACTCTATGGGGCCTGTTGGATAAATTGGTTTTTCTCTTTCCCAATAATTTTCGAATACTTCATTGTCAACAACCAGTTCGCCGTTCAGATAAACAGTTACCTTGTCGTCAATCATTGTGATCCGGAACGTATTCCAGTCTCCAATTGGATTATCGGCAACTTTCAATGGCGTACTACGGTGATTTTTATTGTTATACAATCCTCCTGAGCCAACTTGAGCACCAACCTTTGTTCTTGAGGTATCCCATATTTGCACTTGCGGTGAACCCCGTAAATAAATTCCACTGTCGCCATTCTTCGTGATCCTCCAGTCAACCAGCAGTTCAAAGTCGCCATAATCTTTTACCGTGCATAGGTTAACACCATGTCCGTTAAACCAAAGAATCCCATCCCGAACTGACCAGTTTTCAAGCATTTTTTTATTCACAACAGATTGTTTGATAGCCAACGTGTCAGGATGCATTTTAGTTCTGCTGACAGGATTTCCTACCAATCCTTTCCAGCCACTCAGATCTGTACCGTTAAAAAGCGAAACAAACCCTTCTTTATCCGCCATCTCTTCAAGATATTTTTTTATTTTCTCCCGGTCATAATCGCTTTCCTCCCCTTCAATTATTTGACTAACTTGTTGTAATAATTCCTTTACTATTTTCCCAGTCATACCGTTTTCTTTTCCGGTTTGTGGTAATGCGATTGACATAACTGACCGGCAGGCAATCTGTGATAGATCCGGGTCGTTTAGATATTTACCGGACAAAACCAATGCCGGAAATGTCCTGATATCACCAAGTTTCATTAAAAGCGATTCTTTATTTTTGTTGTTTTTTGCCAGGGGCATTATTTTCCTTAACAACAATAATTTTTGTTCATCGGGGACAGGGGCATTAATTACTTGTGATACATACCCTTCAAATGCAGCATCCGCATATTTATCATCCTTAGTATTTCTACAAATAGCATAGAGCTCATTGGCAACGCTGATATCTTTCCAGTTTACCAGCGCATTGAAAGCAACCTTTTTCAGATCGTTATCCATATTTTCAAATTCTTCGACAACAGTTTGCAAAGCCTCCTTTCCTCCAATTTCTGGCAGGATGTTTAAAATCTTACTTCGTTGCGTACCTGTTATTTTTTCAAGATGTTTAAGGAGTATCTTTGATGATTCATCTTTCCCCTCTTTATCTTGTGAAGCCGCAACAATGGCTCGTTGAACTGCCTGTATCTGCTCCCTCCCTTCAATATCCATCAATATATTTAAAAGTTTTGGTAAATCCTTATGGGAAACCACACTTTCCAGGGCAAGGAAAGCTGCTGTACTTACTGATTCGTCTTTGTTTTTTGTTTCTTCAAAAACAATTTTTACGTATTGGTTAGCTTTCCGGGTGGCGAACACTTCCAGAAGCGCTACTTTGCCAAATGAACTCGTTTCAGGAAATGTTTTTGCAATAACAGGAAGCAGTTCGTTTTCATAAAACGAAAGCAGGACTTGCTTTACGGTCAGAATTTCATCTTTTCTCTCCGATTTCATAACCTCCAGTAATGGAGTCAGTACATCTTCCCGGCCAAGTCGGGCAGCGGCTTTGATGGCTGCAATACGGATTATTCTGTCTTCATTTCTCAAAGCGTCCAGGATAGGTGGTAAGGCTGATTCATCATTGCGGTTACCAAGCATTTGAATAATTTCAGCCTGAGTTTCAGGGCTAACCCCTTGCATTTTCCTGACCCATTCATGTGTAACGTTTTCTCCCGGAACAGAGAATGCAAATTGAAGAGCTGCTTTCCGGTAAACCATATTGTTATCATCCATAGCAGAGATCAGTTCTTTCAGTGCCTCCTCTTTTTTAACATCTACCAGGATACCCAGAGCAGCAATCCTGGTATTTGTTTGTTCTTTCAGAGTGCATTTTTTCATTAAATCGAGGCAAATGGATTCACTTTGTGCGATGTTTCCTTCTTCTCCCATTCTCTTTGCAAAAAGTAGGTAAGACTGAACTGCATTCGTTTCTTCATAGATATAACCTGCTTTTTCAGCCGCAAGGGACAGGATTTCTTTTGCAGAGGCATCGGCAATATTTGCCAAAGCAAACAGGCAAACCTTACGAAGTTTTTTATTCGGTGTATCCGAATATTTTCGAATTTTTTTAACGGCAGATACTGATTTAAGTTCTCCGAGAGCCTTTACTATGGTAATTCTGCAGCGCCTTTCGAGGAGGACAATGCTTTTAATAATGCCTTTTCTGCAGGCGATGATTTTATTGAAAGCAAAGCCTGGGTTGCGGGTTCACATAAGCGGTCATCTTTCAGATATTTTTTTAAAGGAGTGATTGCTTCATCTTTTCCGGCAATTTGCAGTTGCCTGATAAAAAAAGCTTTAACTTCTTTATCGGTTGCCTGACTCAGCGCCTTAAGAAAGACCTTTGAACACATTTTTCTTTCCTGTTCAGCTCCCGGCCTGGTTACATATTTTGCCAGACTGCCCAAGGCAAACCGTGCCCTGGCATCATTTCCTGTTCCGGGCGGAACGATAAGTTTGGCAAACCGGATTATTCCATCATGTCCCATTAAGATCATGTCATCCAGCAACTTATTACGATGTTTGGCATTTTTTGCGGGCATTTCGGTAAGTATATCCGCAACTTTTGTCTCAGTGGTTCTTATATCGGGCTTCTTTTGCGGTTTTAATGTATCTTCCTGGGCAACACAAACCGTTAAGCCCAGAATAAGAAAAAGGAATATGGAGGAAAGGATTTTGTTCTTTTTCATTTTGTTTAAAATTTTATCCACGAATTACGCTAATTACACTAAAAATTTATCCACGAATTACGCTAATTACACTAATGAAAATTTAATCATTCCCATGGGTGTTAATTAGCCTTATCATGGATGTTTCATTTTGTTAAATATTTAAATCCATGGAGCACGTTTGGGTTGGTCTATGAACCGGTTTGCTCCTTCGTCATCAACAAATCGTTGTTTCACCGGATCAAATTCCAGGGAACGGCCCAGCCTTACTGCAATTTTACCTATATTCACAAGGGTGCAGGACCGGTGACCATTTTCTTCGTTCAGGGCAAATTTTTGCCGGTTTCTTACAGCCTGGATAAAATCGGTTATTTGTGGTTCCGGATCGGGAAATGTAGCTAATTTTTTCTTCAATCCGGGAATGTCCGACTCAAAACCTTTGTAAAGTTTTCCTTTCGGCCCCTCAATAAAGGGTGCATTTTTATCTTTGTTTTCCCCATCGAGGATAATTTTACATCCGTCATTATAGGTCATTTCAACACGGCGCCATGGGCCCACGGCATCGGTATGTTGTTGCGGAGAATCCACCTCAATGAACACAGGACTCGTGCTATCTTTACCCAGTATGTATTGTACAGGGTCGAGATAGTGTTGTCCCATATCGCCTAATCCGCCTCCATCGTAATCCCAATAGCCACGAAACTTGGAGTGTACACGTTCCGGATTATAGGGTTTGTACGGAGCAGGTCCTAACCACATTTCATAATCCAGGTTTTTCGGTACAGGTATAGGTTTTAAATTGGTTTTTCCGACCCAGTAGAATTTCCAGTTAAAGCCTGTGATCCCGCTTACGGTGACCCTCAGAGGCCAACCTAACATTCCACTCTGCACTAATTTTTTGATGGGTTTTACGGTCGAGCCAAAACCGTAAAATTGAGCACGAAACCGGAACCATGTGTTAAGCCTGAAAATACGCCCGTGGTTCCTGACTGCTTCGATAACCTTTATTCCTTCGCCTATGGTTCTGGTCATGGGCTTTTCGCACCAGATATCCTTTCCTGCGGCAGCCGCTGCAACCGACATCAGGGCATGCCAGTGGGGGGGAGTGGCAATATGAACTATGTCAATATCGGGTCGTACCAGTACCTCACGAAAATCATTGTATCCCTTCACGCCGTTCCCGGCTATTGAAAGGGCACTGTCCAGATGGTTTCGGTCAACATCACAAACGGCAAGGAGTCTGGCTCCTTCATATTTCATGTGTCCGCGGCCCATACCTCCAACTCCGATCACTGCCTTGGTTAGCTGGTCGCTGGGCGCCAGAAAACCATTTCCACCCAGAACGTGTCGTGGTACAATAGTGAAAGCGGCAACTGATGTAAGTGATAGTTTAAGAAAATTTCTACGGTTTATCCCGTTGGAAATTCCTACGGGGATAACCTTGTTGTGCTTTTTCATGATAATATTTGATTGTTTTAAAAATATTCTATAAAGTTATGTTTTTGTGGCAAAATCACTATCCAAAGACAAGACCATCGGTCTTGGATTATTGTAGTAAAACCGCAATATAAATAAGAATAGAACACGGATTCCGATACCCGATAGCTATCGGGTATCGGGTATCGGAATCCGTGTTCTATATATCATCCGTGTTCCATATAATTGGTTTTTTAACTACGCATTTCTCTCGGAGGAACCAAATTTAATTATTCCTTATCTGTTCTATTTTCAAGTTAATCTGATATTTTGCTTCCTCTGAAAGTCCGGGTTGTTTTAATGAATTTTTATATAGCTCAAGTGCTTTCTGTATTTCACCTGATTCTTCGTAAATGTTACCAAGCAGAAAAATAGCATCGGTATAATCCGGCTGGACACGCAGAGTTTTACGGAGTTCCTTTATTGCCCCGGTCTTATCCTTGTTTTCGAGAAGATAAAAGGCATATGTATACCCATATTTTGAGTCTTCAGGATTTAACTCAGATGCCTTTTTACTCCATTTTATTGCTTCCCTGATATCTTTTCTTGCAGTGAGTATGCTTAGATTATAAGCTGCTGTGGCAGATTCCGGATTAGCCTCGAAGGCTGTTCTCAGAGAATTCTCCGCTTCATCAAGCCTGCCCAATTCTGCCAGAAGAAGTCCAAGGTTCAGATGGCTTGCCTCATTATCCGGATTTATTACAATTGCTTTTCTCAGGTTTTCTTCGGCCTTAATAGAATTACCAAGCATAGCGTATGCAAGACTACTGTTAATCAGAGGCTCAAAAGCATCCGGATAAAGACGGTTTGCTGTTTCAAATGATAGTATAGCTTCCTGGAAATTCCCCTGGTAATAGAAATAGTTACCAAGATTATAATGAGATCCCCAATCATCGGGTCTGGTTACCAATGATTCTTCATATTCGGCAAAGAGAGTGTTCAGTATCCTTTGTTCTTCAGGAGAAAACAGGTTCCGGGGAAAAGAAGAAAGGGATGCTGCAGCTCCGAGTCTTACAACGCGATAGTTATCATGCGCTGCTTTTAATAATGCATTTTTAGATTCTTCCGAGAAATTGCCTAATAATCCGTTAGCAGCAGATGAACGAACAAGGGGAGAGGGATGGTTTATAGCCTTGAGTAAAGCGGGCCATTTTTTTTCAGAATCATATCCGGATAACAAACGGATCATCGAAGTTGAAAATACCTCATCAAAAATTCTTTCATTCAAATATTTAAGCATTATTTCTACTTTTCCCCATTTTCCCTGCCTGGCTTCTGCAATCAATTCACCATGGAAAAGCACTTCCTTTTGATAATCCCGTGTTCTCCATTCCCTGACGAATTGGTCAGACCACCTGGCATCCTTATCTTTATGACAAATATTACAGGCATTTGGGGATTTGAATTTAAGGGTTGCAGCAGGCATTGGAGGCCTCATGGAATGATCGCTACGAATCATCCTTCCAAATTCTGTTTTAGGCATGTGACATGAAATACAAAGGCTTCCTTCACTTTCGACAAGATGGAAGGAATGTTTACTTACATTGTCTACCTTATCCTGATGACATGGCATACAGGCAAAATTGGGATTCCCGGTTTTAAACCTGTATCTTCCACTTGAGGTATGGCAATGTATGCAATCCAACCGGCCTGATTGCACACATTTACTCTGCAGCCAGGTGGTATGAGTATAATTTTCACCCAGGTCTCTGCCGTCGGGATAAAAATCGGGATTTTCGAGGGTGATGAGGTCAAAATGATTGAAAAATGTTTCTCCGGGTGGATATGATGATGTTAATGGTCTCATTTTAGCATGGCAGGATGCGCAGGAAGAATTATGCTGGTCGTGAGTAAATGTTTTTGTAATAATGATTTTCAAATCTTCGGGAACATTCCCTTCTCCGGCTTCCTTACAAACTCTGATATGCTCACTGCAGGGTCCATGGCAGGTTTCGCAGTTGATCCCTGCTTCTTCCCATAATGTATTGTAGGAAAGGGTGTTCAGATCGAAATTAGTAGAAAGCTGACTGACATGGCAACTGTAGCAGGTGGTATTGAAGGTATAAAGATGATCTTTCCAGCTAATGGCTTCGTCCAGCATTTCATTGGAAAAATGACGGATCGCACTTTCGGGGTTGTTGTACCACAAGGAGTCATTTAAATCATAAGCCAGGGGTAGTACCTGCAAACGTCCTTTTGTAATTGGTGTAAGGAAATAGTAAACGTTTTTTCCACCCAAAGCCCAGGTGGCCTGGTAGTTTTTGAGCTTTTCCTGACTTCTTTCCTTTACAAAGAGGTGGGTGTCCTGCACCAGAGCTTGATAGTATTTTCCTTCAAGAAAAATCTCTTCGATTTGAGGCGTAATCTCGTTTTGCAGAAAAGTGTTTGTAATTGGCTGCATTGCCAGTCCGTGATGGGAAGAGGCCCAGAGCTCATAAAATCTTTCATGGCATTCGCGGCAGCTTACCGAACCCGCGTAATCCGGGAATTTGTTCTCAGCAACGGAATTCTTACCATTTTTAATTTGGCAACCGGAAATATATAATAATGCTGCTATAACTAATCCGGTAAACACTAAAACAGAAAAAAAACGAATTCTTTTCATAACCTCGATGATGCTTGCTTTCCTTTGGGTACTAATGTTAGTTTGTTTGAAAACCAGTAATACAACTATCAACAAAAACAAAAGTTATCAAAAATATGATATTAGAAACAAATATCAGAAAAAAAGCGATAAGAATGAATATAAATATTAAGAATGTTGAAGTGTTTGAGTGTTTATGTGTTAAGATTGTTAGTGTTAATGGTTAGGAGGGTTTGAAAAATCGGCAGTAGCAGTTTAGTAATATTGTTAAATTGTTAAATTGCTAAATTGTTTGAGAAGTTTTTGTGTGTTAATGTGTTAAATTACGAAATTTATACCTGTCCTTTCGGAAAATTGTTGGAAATAGTGTAAAGAGCAGGGAGCATGGGGTATGGGATGAAGAGCGGAGAGCTTAGAGAGGGAGATTGAGAGACTATGAGACTTGAGACTAGGTGAGACCTGCCAGCGTCTGGAAGACCTGGCAGAGTCTGGGAAGAAAAGGTTGAGGTTCGAGTGGTTTGTGTGGTAGCTTGCAGGAACAAGTAATAATGAATAGTAAAAAGCAGTGACAAATAATATGAGTAATGTGTAATGGGTGAAAAGGAAAAGAATGACAAAAGACTAAAAAGTATACAAGAGCAATTACCCGGAGGGGTAACATTATTGTAGAAAATAAAGCAAACAAAGAAAGCGCGCCGGAACTGCTGGTTTTGATCAGTGTTACAGCCGTTTCTTCCGGCGCAAGATGACAGCCTATGCAAAAGGAGCATATTTCATTGTGGTACTGGGTAAAAGGTGCAGGTCGCATGAGGATTTTCAGGATTAGTCCCGGAGGGACTTGAAGATAATAGGCAGCCACTTCAGTGGCTGTAGTAAACTTTGAATTAACCACATCCCCCTCCTCCCGAAAGCTTTCGGGAGGTCGGGTACTCCTCTCCTAGGAGGAGAATTTTAAGAACTGCTCTGAAAACCCGACCCAGCACCCCAGTGAAATATGCTCCTTCCCTGGTGAAATGTTTTCGTACCTCAAATTTCACAGGGCAAGCGTCGCATTTCACGGGGCAGGCCACAAACCACAAACTACACCCAGTACCCAGAACCCAGAACCCAGCATCCAGCACCCAGAACTTGAAACTTGAAACTTCATTAAAACCAGCACCCAGTACCCAGAAACAAGTAAAAAGTAAAAAGGCAAAAGTGTAAAAACCTGCAACCCGTAACCTGAAACCGAAAACCGAGAACTGAAGTCACCTAACTCCACTTATTTAATCATTCACTTATTTTTTACAAGTCCATACAAGAACCGGATTTCCTCCTTCCATTTTTCATCGTCAGGAGTTTCGAGGATAAGAGGCAAGTTGTCGAAACGAGGGTCGTTCATGATAAGCCGGAACAACTCCTTTCCAAGAAATCCCTCGGCAATTTGTTCATGGCGATCAACACGGCTGCCAAATTCTTTTTTAGTATCATTCAGGTGGAGACCCTTCAGGTAATTAAATCCGATTACATCATTAAACTTTCGGAAGGTTTCTTCATATCCTTCTGGTGTTTTCAGATTATATCCGGCGGAATAAGCATGACAAGTATCAATACAAACTCCTGCACGGCTTTTATCTTCTATATGATCGATAATAAAACGGATCTGTTCAAAGGTATGTCCAAGATTGGTTCCTTGTCCGGCAGTATTTTCGATCACTGCAGTAACACCGTTGGTTTGATCAAGAACAATATTAATGGATTCGGCGATTGTTCTCAGACAAATTTCCTCAGTGGTTTTATTCAGGTGGCTGCCGGGATGGAAATTGAGGCGGTCTAACCCCAATTGTTCGCATCGTTGTATTTCATCGAGGAACGATTCCCTTGATTTTTCCAGACCTTCTTTTTCAGGGTGTCCCAGGTTAATGAGGTAGCTGTCGTGAGGAAGGATATGTTCTGGTTTATACCCGTACTTTGTGCAATTTTCTTTAAATGTTGTAATGCTTTCCTGAGAAAGAGGCTTTGATATCCATCGCCGCTGGTTTTTGGTGAATAATGCGAATGCTTTTGCTCCAACTACATGAGCATTCACAGGGGCATTTTCCACTCCTCCTGAAGTACTTACATGAGCTCCTACGAATTTCATAGCATTATTTTAAACGATTCTGACAAAGGTAAACGTTTTGGGGATTTATTGGGTAAAAGACCCTTAGGGTTTTTAAAAACCCTAAGGGTCTGCGTTTTACATAAACCATAACATAATTGCAATGTTTCAAATCTAAACTAATCGCCCGGCAGCAGTAGTGGTCTGACGAGTATATAGCTCTTAGCAGCAGCAGTGGACTGACGAGTATCAAAGTTAAATCCCACTAATAACAACAGCATCTTAGAACAGAACCTTTTTTTTTGATTTTACTTTTTGGCAAGTTACGTCTTTCTGAAAATCATCTGTTGGATCATGGCGCCAAAAGCAACGGTTTAACTTTGATCAACTTTGGTAGTTTCTCCCAAAGGGATGCCTTTGGCAGACTCTGTTTTAAACTTTTAACATTTCTAATCCGTCGGACGCCGTGAAGGCGGCGGACGGATTTTCTTGCTCATTTAAAAAGCTTCTGACAGGGGGAGTTTGAAACCCGTCCGACCGCTTGTAGCGGTCGGACGGGTTTATAGGAAACGATAGTAGAAATATGGAAATAAAAAATTTTGCTATTTACCGGTACAAGCCTCCATTAGTAAAAAAAACGTAAAGTTAATAATCCAAAATGGCAGATGACAGCTATACTATTCACCATACAATAGGTTCGATATTGTGCTCCTCTAAATATTTATTTGTTTTACTAAAATGCCTGTTTCCGAAGAACCCATTGTTGGCTGACAAGGGTGAGGGATGTGCCGATTCAAGTACCAGGTGACGGGAACGGTCGATCACAACGCCTTTCTTTTGGGCATACGCCCCCCATAAAAGAAATACCAGGTGATCTCTGTGATTAGCCAGCTTATTTATGGCTGCATCGGTAAATTGTTCCCAGCCTTTGTTTTGATGGGAACCAGCCTGATGTGCTTTTACCGTTAATGTGGCATTTAAGAGGAGTACACCCTGATCTGCCCAGCGCTCCAGATTGCCATTTTTTGGTAGTGGTGCATTGATATCGTCATGGATTTCCTTGAAGATGTTCACAAGACTGGGAGGAAATGCCACGCCCTCCATAACTGAAAAACACAAACCGTGTGCCTGACCTGGACCGTGATAAGGGTCCTGACCTATGATAACTGCCTTTACTTTGTCGAAAGGACAACGGTTAAATGCATTAAAGATAAATCGGGCAGGAGGGTAGATGGTTTTACTACTATACTCCTTTTTTACAAATTTAACCAACTCAAAAAAATATGCTTTTTCAAATTCTTCGGCGAGGTTTTCTTTCCAGCTTGATTCAATTTGTACATCCATAAGTGGTGATTTATTGTATCTTAAATTTTTTTAAAAAATTTTCTTCCTTTTTTCTTGTAGCATTTCTGTTATTTTTTAAATGACTTCTGACAAAGTTAATCACCTGTTCTTTATTTTCAATCTGTTCAAAATAATTTGAAACGGATCCCTGAATTACTTGTGATAGAATGTCGTTATCAGAGATTGCCATTAAAGCAACCTCAGTAGCTGCCTTATTGCCTTCTTTTTTGAGAATATCAAGGGGCTTTTTTATTGATGTCATGAGAATTTTATTTTTAAGAAATTGGTCAGGTCATGCTAATATATGACAATGTTAACAAATTATTTATTACAGGATTTGTTAATTTTGGTGAATGCTCGGTTATGGTTTTACGCATTTAACTTGATTTAAAATTAATAAGAACATAGCTTCGCAAATTAATTAAAAAAACGAGTATTATCATAGTAATTGGCTAATTTTGAAATGAATTAACATTAGGCTAAGGCTAAGGCTAAGGCTAAGGCTGAGGAGAGGTATAAGGATTTAGGGAAAAGAATTATATAAACTATGGCATACAATGATATTACAGAGATGCCTGTCATGTGAAATAATTATTATAAATAAAACTCAATACCAGCTAAGAAAATTCATTTTGTAAAGAAATGATAATAACCTTAATAATAACACATTAGATAATTATAAGGCTATAGTTTAATTTGTCGTGTTAAAATGTTTGTATTTCTATAAGAAAAAACTTTTTATGTTCAAATTTAACGATAAAATTTCGTATACTTTTTTGAAAGCCTTATCAACTCTATCTTTTAAAGATATGCAATTACCAACGTTAATTTAAACTATAGCCAATTATAATAGAAAAAATATGATTAAGATTTTAAAAATCAGCATAAAAGGGTAGTAATTAGATATAATTTGTCCTCCCAAGGTGATCCCTTTGGTAAAAGGACTCATGGAGAGGTTAAAAAACCTTAGCCTTAGCCTCAGCCTTAGCCTTTTATTATATACACATAACTTATTGTAAATCAATAAACAATTTTGAAATTCCGATACGTTTAATTAAATTAACGCTAGTTTGATATAAAAAATCAAAGAACAAAATGTTTTTAACCTCTTCTTAAAGAGGAGTATAGAGATGTATTATTTTTAAAATAACAGGAGGATATAACATGAAAATTAAAAGTTTAGCATTTCAGGAAGGAGGTAAAATTCCAAGGAAATACACCTGCGATGATAAAGATGTATCTCCGCCTTTGTTCTGGGATGATATCCCGGAAGATACAAAAAGTCTGGCATTAATTTGTGATGATCCGGACGCCCCATTGGGTACGTGGGTACATTGGGTTATCTATAATTTAGATCCAACAATTAAAGAATTGCCGGAAAATGTACCTACGAACGAAATCCTTGATAATGGTGGTATCCAGGGAAGGAACGATTTCAGGAGGACAGGTTATGGCGGACCATGTCCACCAGGCGGAATTCACAGGTATTATTTTAAGCTTTATGCCCTTAATATAAAACTTGATCTGGGACCCGGACTCACCAAGTCAGAATTATTAAGAGCAATGGAAGGTCATATCCTGGATGAGTGTCAGTTAATGGGGAAGTATTCAAGATAGTCAAGGCTTGACTTAGAGTCAAACCTTGACTAAGTCTAAATACTATAGACATTGGATTAATCTGATTTGCCCGGATCCTGGCCTGTAGTTGCACTACAATTTTATTATTGTCTTTAACCCCGAATATCCGGTTAATCATGCCGAAGTGCTTTTACGGGATCGATACGAGCAGCGCGGATAGCGGGGTATAAGCCGGCAGCCAGGCTAATAAGAATTGAAAACGCGGTCGCTCCGAGCAACAACCAGAGAGGAAAATAAAACAGATCAACCGGAAGTTCATCCTACTGAATATTTCCTGTGTTGTGCCAGGTCGGTCCGGCTCATGTCCCATAAATCTTTGTTCCGAAAATAAATATGTCCGGAAGTAGCTGTGTCCAGACCACCAATTAAATTCAACAAAGTAGATTTACCGGAGCCAGACTTCCCTACAATGGATATAAAATCACCTTCGCGCACTTCAAATGAGACTTCCCTCAGAGCAGGTATTTCAAGTTTTCCCTTAAAATAGGATTTCGTGAGATTAGAGACTTTTAGCAACATTATTTAAAGTTAAATAAATCATAACAGATCTAACTCGTCTGACCACTAAGATGTTCAAATTTATTATTATATCTCATTATTAGCATAATATTTTAAATCTAATCATAAAGTTAAACAGTAGTAGTGGTCTGACGAGTATATACATAATCCATTGCGAAAAACATTTCCCTTGCAATTTCCCGGCAACAATCTTC
>Ga0209986_10001563_pt1 | contig 21761 bp, 17 predicted proteins | sample BlataG_FD_183168 | JGI IMG/M metagenome (GOLD analysis project Ga0209986, IMG submission 183168) | Deep subsurface microbial communities from Black Sea to uncover new lineages of life (NeLLi) - Black_00105 metaG (SPAdes) (version 2) | ecosystem: Environmental > Aquatic > Marine > Oceanic >... | reverse complement strand
CCCGATCAAGTCGGGCAATGACAGAAGGGGCAAGTCGGGCAATGACAGAAGGGGCGAGTCGGGCAATGACAGAAGGGGCGAGTCGGGCAATGACCCCGATATAATCGCTTTGCCATTATACGGGGCAGGCAGTGATGGTATAAAAGACTGGATTCCCTGGTTCCTTCGACATATAACTCAGGACTACAGCAAGCCAGAGAATGGCGGGGAATGACTCTGAGAGACTGGATTGCCCGATCCCCCTGATCAAGTCAGAGGACAGGCTTGTCGGGCAATGACAAGAGGATTTGGTCTGGATTCCCTGGTCCCTTCGACATATTTTCACGGGCGTAAACGCCCTACTCCAAATTCAAGGATGATCGATGTGATGCAATAGCATGAGAAACAAACAAGTCTTGACATCTACGAATATCCATATACAATTTGATAGGAGGTTACGATGAAGACCATCTATTATATATCGAGTATTATCGCAGTCGTCAGCTTCGTCATAGCTGTTGCGACACGGATTTTCTTGTTCAATAAGTGTTTTTTGGGGATAAGTGCATTGTCATACCTGCGAGTTACTAATACGATGTTGCTTTTTACGATTGTGTTTATAGTGTTTGAATATGTAAGGAGCAAGAAAAAAGAGTAACTGGTTTAGACAGAATCTGCTAATTCCTTCATATATTCCAAGAGCTCATCATGCTTTTGCTTGAGTTCAAGATACATCTTTTCATAATTCTTTTCTGGCTTTTTTGTTTTTGGCTTACGTACATTAACCTTTGCTTCTGGTTTTCTTATCTTTGTCTTGTCTGGTATTTCTAAAAATCCTTCTTCTTCAATCCATTTACGTATATCGACGAGCTCCTCAGGTTCTTTTTCTTCTAACCAAATCTCTCTTGCTTTTTCAATATCGGCGTGCACTTCAGGATATACTTCCTTCATTATTTCGATATATTGCTCCGGAAAACTACAGTCTTTTTCATCATATTTAAGAAGTTTATATCCGGTATTGTTCTTTGCAAATTCCTCTTTGATCTTCTCATCACCATTTTTATAGATTCCTACAATAGGTGGTGCGTCGATATGTAATTTCCCACACAATTTGAAGACTACTCTTTTCGATGTGATTTCACGGAGCTGATGAATATCGGCTACTATAACATTCAGGTTATTCTTGAATTTACATATCATTTCAAGGGTTTGCTGCATTGAATCAATACCAATAATTCTTTCTTTGCTGAGCAAATCGCTGAGTTTCTTTCGTACGGCTATATCTGGTTCAATTAAAAGAATCATTTTTTCGACCTTATTAATTATAAGAAGTAAAGAGCTATTTGTCAAGACTAAAGTATCGTTTTAGTAGACCTACAAACAAGGGGTAAGTACGGAGTTCTTTATTTGCTTGGATTCAAGACGTTGATTGAGTAAAGCAGTTATTGGGTTACTAAGTTATTGAGTTATTGAAAGACGTTTAGATCGTTTAGACCGTTACTAGCGTTTCATCCGTTATCTCTGTTACCCCATTATTTATCCCGTAGCTCGAAGAGCAGCGGGACTCTTTACTCTCTACTCTCTCTCGCTTGCGTGATACGTTCTTGACATTTAGGCAGAATTTTGTACACTATTGGTACATGAATCGAAATCTAAAGGATATTGTAATTAACCGAATTAAAGCGCCGCTGGAGGAATATAATACTTCCTTTGGGGATCTTTTAAAAACTAGTCAGCAAATGGAAAACCGGCTTATCAAAGACACCGAGCTTCTTTCTGAAATAGGGAGGAAATTCGATGTTCTGTCTGCGGCGGTTGAACTTGAGTTTGAGGGGATATCAGTTTTCGACCAGGAAATAAAAAAGACCAAAGAGATTCTTGAACAAAGTATTGTCAAGGTAAATGAATCTTTGGTCGTATCGAATCAGATTTCAAGGGATCTTGACGATATCTCGCAATTCTTTGACAAAATCCACACCGATGCCTCACAACTTGATGACATTGTTAAAAATATCGCGATGGTGTCGGATTCCATAGAAGTAGCTTCGCGTAATGCGGGTATAACTGCTTTTCACGCTGGTGAACAGGGAAGAGGGTTTGAAGTGATTTCCCGAGAAATGACTTTGCTTGTGAGAAGCGTACAAGAGCCAACAAAACTTATCCCTGAAGTTTCTGACGAAGTCGTTAAAGGAACCGTAGATCTGGGGCATGACCTACTGAGAATAAGTAGTATAATACATGATTTAAAGGAGATAAACGAACGGTTTTCCAGTATTACGAATGAACTTCTTGCATTGATCCCGAATATTGAGACTGGTATTAAAAGCCTTGCCGCGAGTGTGGTTTCGCAGAAGGATTTGCACCAGCTTTTGATGACTGAAAATGAACGTTCAGCACAATGGTTAAGCAGCATTTACAACACAGCCCGTTCTTCAGCGATTCTGGAACTATATTTAGAGGCTATGTTCCGTAGGGTTAGTAATATTCGCGAGAATCTTATGAGGGTTGAAGACAACACGTCTTTTGCATGGATATTCAATACCTTAAAGGTTGCCTTGACCCATGCTTCAAAGAGCTATGCTAAGGGCATGGAGGAGCTATCTATCAAAGAGATTGGTCGAGGCGGTATACAGTCGTCAGAACGTTCGATTCTCCAACTGGTCAGTGAGGCTAATCAACTCTCTGGAGTTATCAGCAGCATTGCTGCAGAGATCAAGAACTGGTTAAAGACAAATGGTGTAGCTTGTGAGGTTCTCACTAAAGGGATTGCTTTTTATCAGGATATCGTTAACATCCTTGCGTCATTGAATAAAAAACTCCACTCGATACGGATAAGAGCAGAGCAGATAGAAAACCCGCTTTTTGATCTGAAGAAGATCACTGAGCGTTCACGGATACTTGGTCTGTATGCAAGTATTGAAAGTGCAAGGGGCGGTCAGTATGCAGAGTCGCTTGGCGTTGTAACCAAAGAGATAAAGGATCTATCAGACAAGACTACTTTATTTGTCACTGATATCGATGAAGTCGCTTCCAGTATGACTAAGAGTTTTGACAAACTATCTACATTCCTGATTAGGAGTATGAGTGATGTTGAACAGGGTGTTGGATCGTTGAGTGCCGCGATAGTTATTCTTGAAAAAAACAAAGGCTTGCTACAAAGCCTTGATAATCTTGGACAGGAAATGATCGGTTCAACCGATAAGATAAAAACACAATGTAATGACCTGAGTGCGTATGTAAAAGAACTCAACCTCGACTACGAAAACATAGAGCATGGTTTTAACAGCTACTCAGAGACAATCAATGCATGCGGTAAGACCGCTGAACAGTTATTGAATAGTGTTCGCTCCTATGATAAAGAATTTGCGGTCTTAACGCGGGAACGTAAGACTATTGTTTTTCATCAGTCAGTGGAACCGATACTACTTGACCCAGCAAATAAAACTGATGCCCGCAGCCATGAAGTGATTGCACAGATATTCATCGGTTTATTGACCTTTGATTCAGCCAACCACATGGTTCCAGGTATGGTTGATACGTTTTCAGTATCAAAGGATGGGTTGATTTGGGACTTCAAGATAAAGCGGGGTATTAAATTTCATAATGACGATGTGGTTACCACGCAAGATATTGCCAATTCCATAGCGCGTGTGAAAGCCGGTCCTAATGTTAGCTTCATTGATTATGTCGATGATGTGGCGGTCCTGGATGGTCTTAACATCAGGTTCAGTCTTAAGTTTCCTTATCTTCCTTTTCTCGCTAATCTGGCATGTGGTACGTGTGATATTACGCACCGGGATTTCTCGGTCGAAAACCCGATTGGCGCCGGCCCCTATAGATTTGTACATTGGGAAAAGGAAAAGGAACTCATCCTTGAGGTCTTCGAGGATTTTTTTGACGGTCGACCACCGATTGATAAAGTTATCATCAAGTTTACTCAGGATAGCAAAGAGGCGGTGCAGTGTTTCAGAGATGGTGAAATCTCGATTATGGCTGTTACCCCAGAGATCGTTAAGGAATTCTCACCCGATGAAATCCTTTCCGGGCCGGGTTTATCCACTCAATATGTTGGTATTAATGTTTCACTAGATACCCCTTTCAAAAACAGAAAAGTCCGTCAGGCGATGAACTATGCCATTGATAAGGAACACTTCAGCAATACTATAATGGAGGGGCAAGCCATACCAGCCGGTGGTGTTTTCCCGCCTGGTATGTACGTCTATAACAAGGACTTGTCGGGTTACCGATGTGATTTGGATACAGCGAGACAGTTGATGCGTGAAGCAGGTTATGGTAGTGGTTTTGATAGTGCTTACCCTTTTGATATCCGAGACAGCGCAGCTGCCATCAAAAGAGCTGAGTACATAATCAAAAGTCTTGAAAAGATCGGCATAAAGCTTATACTTAATCCCCTATCATGGAATGATTTCTTAGAGCGGGGCTATCGTGGTGATAGTATTTTATGTATGAAGAGTTGGGTTTCGGATAACGGTGATCCTGACAATTTCCTTTATCCGTTGTTCCACTCAAAGAGTTTTGGACGTGCTGGCAATACTTCGTTCTACAGCAATCGCGAGGTGGACGCAGTGATCGAGTCCGCAAGATCTGAGCGGAGCAGTAAGAAGCGCCAGCAGATATATCAGGATGTCGAGCAGATGATAGTGGGTGACGCACCGTGGATATTTCTTTCTCATGCGGTTGATTCCTATGCGGTCAGTAAGGATATCGGCGGTTTTAAAGTCGATCCGTTTGGTATTATTAGATTTCGGTATTTGTGGAGCAGATGATGGAAGCGATGATTGTTTTTCGGATTGGCGATGAACACATTGGTGTAGATATAAGCCAGGTTCGTGAAGTCACAGAAGCACAAACTCCAGTCCCTGTACCGCGGTCTCCTGCATTCTTGGTCGGTTTGGTGAATATAAGGGGAGAAGTAATACCGGTTATCTCCTTAAAAAAGCGTTTAGGGCTTAGTGGTGAAGAAGCTGGTAACCTCTTGATTATTGTGGAAAACAAGGGAAGGCTTGCAGGTGTCAAAGTGGATGAATTGTTTGGCACAAAGAAGGTTATTGATGCGCACATTAACCGTCGTGCCGAGCTTCTTTCAACAAGAGAAGAAAAGGATTTTTTCGATGGCGTTTACGAAGCGGAAGGTAAACCAATACTTATTTTGAACTTGGGGAAAGTATTATCAAAGGAGGATAAATGAGGGTTTTGGTTGTGGATGACGCAATGTTCATGCGTCGTATGCTCAGCGACATTTTAGAAAAAGGTGGGCATCTTATCTGTGGTGAGGCGGCGACTGGTAAAGAGGCAGTAGAACGTTATAAGGAATTGAAACCTGACCTTGTCACAATGGATATCATCATGCCTGATATGAGTGGTATTGAGGCGGTTAAGGAGATAAAGAAAATGGATAGCGAAGCAAAGATATTGATGGTATCAGCCATGGGGCAGCAGGCACTTGTTCTCGAAGCAGTCCAGGCTGGTGCGCTTGACTATGTTGTTAAGCCTTTTCAACCATCAAGGGTTTTGGAGTCTATTGATCGGATTGTCGAAAAGTGATATGGAGAGTTATTTAGAGCTGTTCATCAGCGAATTAGAAGAGTACATCAGGCAATTGAATAAACAATTGCTAAACTTGGAATCGAACAACCGAGATACTTCATCAATAATTGAGGTTTTTCGTATTTTCCACACGATCAAAGGCATGGCACAGACCATGGGGCTTGATGGATTATCTGAGGTTAGCCATTCGATTGAGGACTTATTGGATGAGGCAAAAGAAAAGGGCGAAGTAAGTCCGAGCCTTGTTGATTTCCTCTTTATTGCTGCTGATTTGCTTTCCAGGTCTGCCGTGGCTTTGAGAAATAAGAAAGAGCTACCTCCAGTTCGTGACATCCTTGATTCGATGGCGAAAATCAAGAAGGGTGAAGTCTTGGAATACTACAAGGAGGAGCCAGGCACCAGGGATATTGGTGAGATACGCATCAAGATGGAGAAACTCGATACCCTATTCAATCTGGCAAATGAATTGACGATTGCGCGATCCAGGCTGCTGAAATTAAGTCAGACCCTAAAAGATACCAGCTTACAGAACCTTGCCGATACTGCTTCAAGGCTCATCTCTTCGTTACAGGATGAGGTTATGCACTTAAGGATGTTACCTCTGACAACAGTATTCGAGTTTTTTGCAAGGTGGTTTCGAGACGAGGCTAAACAACAAGGGAAAGAGGTTAGTCTTGAGATTGTCGGTGGTGAAATCGAGGTCGATCGTTCAATTGTTGATGTTCTCAAAGAACCGCTCATGCACCTAATACGAAATGCCCTTGACCATGGGATTGAAGCTCCTGCGGTCCAGCGTGAAAAAGGTAAGGTTGTGCTCAAGGCAGTGCGTGAGAAGGAGAGAATAAGGATTTCGGTTATTGACAATGGCAAGGGCATCGATTTAGAAAAAGTCCGCCATAAAGCGATAAAGAACGGGTTGCTCAACGAAACTGAAGTTCAGCACTTGAGCCAAGAAGAATTGTTCCGACTTCTAACCCACCCTGCTTTTTCCACGAAAGATGAGGTTACTTCAATATCTGGGCGAGGTATTGGATTGGATATTGCAAATTCCACGGTCGGCAAACTTGGCGGTAAGCTTCTTATTTCCTCGCAACTTGGAGAGGGTTCTTGTTTCACACTTGAATTACCGCTGAGTCTTGCAATTATCCGTGCAATGATTTTCAAGTTAGACGGGCAGAGATTTGCACTACCTTTAAACTATATACAAGAGACATTTTATGCGCATGAAGATATGTTTCAGACTGTATATCACCGTGAGCTCTTTGCCCTGCGTGATGATATACTGCCGTTGGTGAGGCTAAGCGACCGATTGGGCTGGGTGGGAAAAAGAGGTAGAAAATCAGTGATTGTTGTTCAAACCCAAGCAAAGCGGCGCGGGTTTGTAATTGATGAAATCATTGACGAGGAGGAGGTTGTTGTCAAAAAATTGGATCCGTTGCTTACATCTCCTTTCTACTCAGGTTGTTCGATCTATGCAGATGGTTCGCCAGTATTGATATTAGACCCAAGGGGGTTTGGATGATTGATGCAAAGCGTTTGTCGCCAGAACAACTCGACGCCTTGAAAGAAGTGGCAAATATAGGGAGTGGTCACGCGGCAACTTCTTTATCCCAGTTGATGAACAAGAAAGTAATGGTTCGTGTTCCCAAGATCCTTACCGGGCCATTAGAAGACGTCATACTGAAGATTGCCGACCCCAATGATGTGGTGGTTTCTGTTTTATTGTACTTTCTTGGTGATTTGACAGGACGGACTTTGTTAATTTATCCTTTTGAAGATGCTCAGGAGATCACATCGCTCTTGATGCCTACGGTGCAGGATAACTCAGCAGAGGTTCAGGAATCACTACTAAAGGAGGTATCGAATATCCTTTCATGTTCCTACATGAATGCGTTAGGAGAACTCCTCGGGCTTTTGATTCTGCCGTCGGTACCTGGTATGATTGTAGATATGGTTGGTGCGGTGCTTTCTAGTGTTGTAATTGAATTCGGAGGCGAAAAGGACTACATTTTCTGTGTCGAGACAGAATTCGATTTCGGGGATACGGAAAAACCGCTCAGCACATTTTTCCTTCTTTTGCCAGACACCGCGAGTTTGGAATTGATATTGAAGAAACTGGATTTAGCAAAATGATAACACAAGAAGAATTCAAGATACTAAGGAGTTTTGCGGAACGAATACCAGCTGATGATCCAGGCGCACACAATAATTTGGCAATTGTTTACTATAATAAAGGTTTGTATGATGAAGCGATAGAAGAACTCGAGAGCGCTCTTAAAATCGACCCCCAATTTGTGCTTGCCCGCAATAACCTTGATATCATATTGAGAAAAGCTGGACGGTTGGAGGAAAAAATTGAACAGCTTGTGAGGATTATAGAAAGGGAACCATACGATGAAATGAGGATTCTGGAGCTTGCTGATACTTACAGAAAACTCAACAGATTTTCGCAGGCTATTATTTTCTATAGGAAGGTGCTTGATTTCAACCCTGGATCTTTTGAGGCACATTGTGGTTTGGGTATCACGTTAAAGTTGTTGGGTAAGTACGATGATGCTTTGGAGGAAATAAAAACGGCCCTTGAGATCAAAATCTCACCGGATGTCTACAGAATCTTGGGTGAGATATATTTCAACAAAGGGGTAATAGATTTAGCGATTAGGAACTTCCGTGAGTCGATCACCCTTGATCCTTCGCTGGCTGAAGGACATTTCTTGCTCGGTTTTGCGCTCGGTGAGAAAGGCAGAATAGATGAGAGTCTCGAGCAAGTTAAAAAGGCGATTGCCCTAAACCCCGCGCTTGCCCAATTTGAACCCAATCTTCCAATTGACATCAAGGAACACAAAGGTCATTGGGAGTTTCTAAAAGAACAACTTGGTACACCAAAGATATCTAAGAATGAGTATCAGGTTCATTTTAACCTTGGTATGACCTATCGCAACAAAGGGTTGTTCAGCGAGGCAAAGCGGGAATTCGAAGAGTGTTTGAAGTTCCAACCAGATAACCCTGATCTTCAGCTTGCTCTTGGTGAGGTAGACCTGTTTCTCGGTAAATTCGACAGTGCCCTAGAATTTATTCAGAAGGCTTACGAATTTGATTTTGATTCACCAATATGTGTCAATACATGGGGCGCTGCTTGTTGCCTGAAAGGTGATCTTGCTGAAGCTGCTAAACTATTTGACAAAGCGCTTGCACTCCAGAATAATCATACCGCGGCTTTAAACAATCTGGCGGTGGTTGAGAGTAATTTAAATAATTCAGCAAAGGCTTTGGATTACTACAAAAAGGCGATTGATTGTGGTTGTGCCGAGGCAAGATATAACCTCGGTATGCATTATTTGCGACTTGGGGAGCATGAGAATGCGTTGAAGTCTTTCTCTGGTGACTCAGCCGATGAAAAATTTGGTAAAGGCTTAGTCTATTATGAGTTGGGTAAGGATAAAGATGCTATTGATGCGTTCAAGAAGACTTTATCAGTAGCCCCGAATTATGCGGGAGCATACTACAATTTGGGTTTTATCTATACTAAACGGGGCGAGTTTAAGGTCGGACTTGATTATATAAGAAACGGCATGGAAATTGAGCCCAACTACGATAAAGACAAATACCGTATAGCTTTGGAACCGGAACTTTCAGGATATAGGTTATACTATTTACCGAGCGCTGGCGATGCGGAGAAAGTGAAACCGGCTGAAAAAGAGCTTCCGGTTCTTGAAATCCCGAGTGCTGAGAATTACCTTACAAATGCCGAACTTTATTTTAGGAGCAACGAATTCGACAATGCCTTGAGTATGGTGGATCAGGCTCTGGGATTTGAGCCTGTGTGGAGTAAGGCAGTTATCCTGAAAGCAAATATTCTTTTAGAGATGGCGCGAACTGATGATGCTTTCAGTTTTCTAAGGAAATATATCAAAGATCACCCGCAAGACGTCGAAGTGAAGGCAACCTCGGGGGATTTGATGCAGCAGCATGGATTTTTGGAAGAAGCCAGGAGGATATTCTTGGAGCTGCTCGACGTTGATAAAAGTAATGTGGCATGGCTTACACGGGAAGCCGAGGTTTTATGCGAGATGGGTAAGCTGGATGATGCCCTCTTGTACTACAACCAAATATACGGAATAAACAAGGAGAACATCTCAGCAAATCTAGGTTTTTTAAAGATTTACATAAGTAAAAAGGACTATGCAAAAGCTAAGCCCTTTTTGGATTTTCTTAAAGGAGAACATTCAAACATTTATGATCTTAACGTACTTGCCGGTTTGTATTACTATGAGAATAATGAACACAATGAAGCAGTACATCATTTCGAAAAAGCCGTAGAGATTGATTCTTCACAGGCACTTCCTTACTACCAACTCGGCCTTTTGTTGGTGCAAAAGGGAGATTTTGAACAGGCATGTGATAATTGGAAGAAAGCCTTACTTCTGAGTCCCGATGAAGAGTTAGCAAAAAAGATAAGACATTGTCTGAAGATTACGATTGAATTGTCTGAATTTTTAAAACAACAAGCATGAAAAGGGGGTGGAGGAATGTCTGATGATTTGACCATGGATTCTGGAGCGCTGATTTTCGCGACCTTAGCGGATGTCTATTTATCGTCCGGGATGATTGATGAGGCGATTTCGATATTGCAGGATGGTCTGTCACGGAACCCGACATATAGTCTGGCAAAGGTAATACTTGGCCGGGCATATTACATAAAAGGTGATATCGAAGAATCATTGAAAGTTTTGGAAGGTAACTATGAGGAACTTAAAGGTAGCGAAAACACTAATCTTTACATTGGACACTGTTATAAAAAGCTTGGTGAGTTTGAAAAAGCGGTTGAATATTACAACATCACCCTCAAGATAAACCCTGAGAACAAAGATGCCAATCAGGAGCTTAAGGTACTAGTACGTGAACCTAAGCAGGTTGTTACTGAAAAGAGCGAAGAGGTTGCAAAGCCAGTTGCTAAAGACGAGGAAGAAGTTGTTGAAGAGTCAGCCGTGACCGCTACTGTGGACCATGCTGCAGTTGAAATAGCGCCACCATTGGGAACTCAGGAGGTAGTTGAAGTGCAGCCTGAACCCGTGGCTGAAGAGTTGGAAAAAGTAGCGGTGGAACCTAAACCCCCGACGGCAGAAGAGATACCTGAGCCAGCCCGAGAGGAGAAGCTTGAACCAACGTCTGAACCGGTCGCAAAGGAGGAAGTTCAGAAAGCTCCTGAGCTGGCCGAAGCGGTGCGAGAAATAGAACAACCGGTTGTTCAAGAAGAGAAGAAAGAAGAGGTGATATCCGAACCACCTGCGGTAAAGGAAGCGGTTGCCCATGAGCGAGAAAAAGTTGAGGTCGGAGAGCCTCCGGTCGATGTATTTCCTTTAGAGGCTTTGGAACAACCCATAAAAAGGCTGTTGAATATGAAAGCAGTGAAAGGCGCTTTCATATGTTCGAAAGACGGTCTTCTCATCCAAAACTATTATGAAGAATGTCGTGACATAGAATTGATTAGCGCCATGATTGCGGCTATTCACAATGAAGCTGAAGAGTCATTTAAGTTCTTGAAAGATGGAAGCGTAGAGAAATTCATCATCGATAAGATAGAATACCCGATTTGTGTCATTACTGCGGGTGAATCACTTCTTACTGTGGTGACACAACCTGAAGCAAAACCCGGTTTGGTATTTGTTTATGCAAGAAAGATAATAGAGGAAATAAGGGAGATATTGGGATGAATCCCGTTACTCTACTACAAAAAATCAAGAGAGGGAGGATGATCTTTGTGAATTGCAATTTCACCTTGGAGACCCGCTTCATGAAAGGGATAAAAGGAGGAACGGGATGAAAGTGGCAGAACTGACTAGAATGCCAAAGGTTTTAGGCGCTGGTCTTGGTTCGGATGATGGCTTCATAATCGACAGCCAGTTTACAGTTGGCTACGATGCTGAAAAATCTGCAGCAATGGCAGCGCGGGTGGTAAATAGAATTAAAACCAGCCTGAATATAGAAAAGGCTTCAGCTATTCTTTACACGCGAAATAATGTTTTTTTCATAAAAGAAACTGATGCTGGCATTTACTTTGTCATCTGTCAAAAAGACGCAAACCTTGGGCTTATAAAAATTAAAATCGATAAGCTCACTTAGTCAACAGGCAAGATGTTCCCTTACTTTTTGTCAGACAATTTCTGGTTTAGCGGCGGCAGGTTGTTAAACTGTTGTTTGTATTCCTCAATGAGCCCGGCATACTCCTGCTCAAAATCCTGGGTTGCGTGGAATCGGAAAAAGGAAACAGTGGCAAATACTGGTTCCTTCTTCTCAAATATCTCCTGGAGGATTTGAGCAAGACTTTCTGTTTTACCGATGAAAAGATGTTCTTGAAGGATGTCGGCGAATTCATAGACGCCGGGGAAATCTGGCGCGTTTTTTATCTGTTCAGGGATTAACTTACGCCAATAATCCTCTATAGGCATGGTGAAGTATATGCCTAATATCAGTTAAGTCAAGGATAACAAGAACCAAGAAGCAAGAAGCAAGAGTCAAGAGTCAAGAAGCAAGAAGCAAGAAGTACGAAGATAAGAAGATTTGAAGTTGGGAAGTTTTGAAGTCGAGAAACAGATGGATTTTTAGGTATTTGCTTGTCTTTAGGCGTTTAGGTATTTTGGATTTTAGGTGTTTGTATCTTCTCCCATACTCCGTTTCTCCCATTCTCCATGTCATTTATCTTCGGTGATATTCCCGGAGTGGCCGGGTTGTCAGTGAGGCACTCTTGGCAAATCGAATAGCTTCTATTTCTGCACTGGCTGAGCTCAAGGCAGTTATGAATGGGATATTGAGTTCCACTGCAAGACGCCTCATGGCATAGCCATCGCGCTTGGCTCGGAAGGTAAGGGTTGGTGTATTGATAATCAAATGGATTTTCTGCTGGCGCATTAGGTCAAGGGCATTCGGTGACTTATGTTCGCTAATTCGATAGACTGTTTTTACCCGGATACCCAGGTCTCTCAGAAAATCTGCGGTTCCGCGTGTGGCAACGATACTGAAACCAAGACTGATGAAGTCTTTTGCTAACTGGACAATCTTTGGTTTATCTTCATCCCTTATTGTCATATAAACCGTACCGTGGTCGCTGAACTTGTTGTCGCTGAGAATAGCTTTGTAGTACGCGGCTCCAAAACTTTGGTCAATAGCCATTATTTCACCGGTTGATTTCATTTCGGGTCCAAGTATTGGGTCAACCCCAGGCAGTTTCAAAAATGGAAAGGTCGGACCTTTGATCGAAACGAACTTGCTTTTAGGTAGTGTACGCTGTCTTGCCTTAAGAAGATTTTCCAGTTTTTCTCCGATGATGATTTTCGTTGCCAATGTGGCAAGCGGCACATTGATTGTCTTTGATACATAAGGGATGGTTCTTGATGCTCGCGGGTTTGCTTCTAACACAAATATTGTATCATTCTTTATCGCGAATTGTATATTGATGAACCCTTTTGTCTTCAAGGCAAACGCAAGCTTTCGAGTAATTGATTTTATTCTATTGACCGTGCGCGGCGTGAGAGTATAGGGAGGCATCACACAGTATGAATCACCCGAGTGAACCCCGGCTTGTTCAATGTGTTCCATTATACCGGCAACATATACATCGTGACCATCACAAAGCGCATCGACATCCACTTCAACAGCGTCGGCTATGTATTTATCAACGAGTACTGGATGTGTTTTGGAAACTTGAACAGCGGTTTTAATGTATTGCTCAAGTCCTTCAGGTTCATACACTATTTCCATAGCGCGACCACCGAGGACATAGCTTGGTCTCACGATTACTGGATAACCAACCTGTTCTGTCACAGTTTTGACATCTTCATAGGTATAACCAGTACCAAATGCAGGATGTTTGATCTTCAGCGACTTGAGGAGGTATGAGAAGAGTTTCCGATCCTCGGCACGATGTATATCATCAGGTTGGGTTCCAAGGATTGATATTCTTGGCTTAGCCGTTTTGCCGAGTTTGGCAAGTGGCATGGCAAGGTTTATCGAAGTCTGCCCGCCAAACTGGAGGATTATTTTGCTACAGTTCTCTTCTTCGAGAACATTGAGAACGTCCTCCAAGGTTAACGGTTCGAAATAAAGTCGGCTCGAGACATCAAAATCCGTTGATACCGTTTCAGGGTTGCTGTTTATCATGATAGCTTCAAAACCGGCATCTTTCAAAGTTAAGGCGGCGTGTACACAGCAGTAGTCAAATTCTATACCTTGACCGATACGTATCGGTCCTGAGCCGACAATCAAAATCCGTTTTTCATTTTTCTTTCTGTATTTCTTACCGGGTGTAGTGTAGTAAGTAGAGTAGAAGTAAGGGGTTATGGCTTCGAATTCACCGGCACACGTGTCGACCATGTTAAAGCCCGGTCTTATATCGTGGGAAATTCTCAGTCTTCGAATCTCACGAGCGGTTTGGTTGGTGAGTTCGGCAATTGTCTGATCAGAATACCCAAGACGTTTTGCCTGCCTGAGTAGCTGTTCATCAAGACGTTCTCTTTTCAACCTTTTTTCAAAGGTTACAATCCTCGCTATTTTCCGAATGAAGAACTTATCTATCTTCGTTAATTCTGAGACCTTCTTTATAGAGTAACCACGGCGCAGCGCTTCAGCAATACAAAGGAGTAATCGGTCAGTTGGTTCCTGCAGTTCTTTTATCAATTCGTGTTCGATAATCGGTTCTGGCTCAAAACCGTATTTGTCTATTTCCAGAGCGCGCAGTGCCTTTTGGAGCGATTCTTCCACCGTGCTGCCAATTGCCATTATTTCACCGGTTGATTTCATTTGTGTCGTGATTCTACGGTCGACCGTGGGGAATTTGTCAAATGGCCAACGGGGTATTTTGACAACAACATAGTCAAGCGTTGGCTCAAATGCGGCAGATGTTTTTTTGGTTACTGCGTTGGGTATTTCATCCAAGGTCATACCTACTGCTATTTTCGCACTTACCCGTGCGATCGGGTAGCCAGTAGCCTTTGATGCCAGGGCTGATGAACGTGATACCCGTGGGTTTACTTCAATTATTCTGTATTCCCATTTGAATCTGTTCACTGCGAACTGAATATTGCACCCACCGCATATTTTCAGAGCCCTTATGATCTTTAGACTGGTGCTTCTTAATTTTTGATGCTCTTGGTCAGTGAGCGTTTGGGTTGGAGCAACAACCGTGCTTTCGCCGGTGTGCACACCCATTGGATTGATGTTTTCCATACCGCATATCGTTATACAGTTATCGTTTCCATCGCGCATGACCTCGTATTCAAATTCTTTCCAGCCCAGAAGGTTCTCTTCGACCAGTACTTGCTTTATCGGTGACTGCCTCAGTCCGGCGGAGGCGATTTCCTGTAAATCCTGCCAGGATTCAGCCACACCACTTCCGGTACCACCGAGTGTATATGCCGGTCTTACAAGTACCGGGTAGGAAATCTGTTCAACCGCCTGACGTACCCCGTCGAGACTCTGACACACTGAACTCCTGGGGCTTGGTTCGTGCACAGCTTCCATGAGAAGACGGAATGCCTGTCGGTTTTCTGCTATTTCAATCGTTTCATAAGTTGAACCAAGGAGTTCGACCGAATATTTACCGAGGATCCCTTGCTGTGCCAATTCGCATGACAGGTTGAGTGCAACCTGTCCACCAAAACCTGGTAACAGTCCGTCAGGACGTTCCTTTTTGATGATCTTGGTTAATGTATCGATGTTGAGAGGTTCGATATAGACGATGTCAGCGGTCCGTTCATCAGTTTGTATTGTCGCTGGATTTGAATTGACAATGATTGTGCGGTACCCCTCTTCCTTAAGGGACCAGCTTGCTTGGGATCCTGAAAAATCGAATTCAGCAGCTTGACCAATGATAATTGGTCCAGAACCAATAATGAGGATTTTCTTCAGGTCTTTGCGTTTTGGCATATGGTGAGCTCTGAAAATTCTTTAAAAAGAAACCATGTATCACGCGGGCCAGGTGCAGCCTCTGGATGGAATTGTACGGAAAAAACAGGTCGCGTTCGATGGCGTATCCCTTCAATCGTACCGTCATTGACGTTTACCCAGGTAATTTCGGCATCAAGGTTCTTCTGGGCTTGAAGCGCATACCCGTGGTTTTGTGATGTGATGTATATTTTCTGGCTGCAAACATGTTTAACTGCATGGTTTGAACCGCGGTGGCCGAACTTCAGTTTGTAAGTCTTAAAGCCGAGCACAAGACCCAGTATCTGATGGCCAAGGCAAATGCCCATAACTGGGTACTTATCAATCAGTTTCTCAACTGTCTTGGCAGTCGTTGACAGTATAGCCTGGTGTGCTGGGTTTCCTGGACCATTTGAAACTACGATACCGTCAGGTTTTAGTCTATCAATAGTCTTAATGTCAGTATCAAACGGAACTTGGATAACAGTGCCATGTTTTATTAGGTGTTTTAAAATGCTTGATTTTACACCGCAGTCTATCAATACAAAACGGCTGGGACCCTTGCCATGAATTATTTTCTTGGTACAGGATACATGCGCGACCAAATTTTCAGCATCCGGGTACGGCGTCTGTTTGATTCTTCGAAGCAATGCATGGTAGTCCATTTTTGAAGGGTGTGCTACAATCATTGCTTTCATTGTCCCGTGCTTTCTTATTTTCAAGGTCAAGGCTCTGGTGTCGATATTGTAAAGGCAAGAGACTTTTGACAAATCAAGGAATTTATCGAGATGCATACCACGGTAGGCGAAAAAACAGGGCTCTTTCAAAATGAGCCCTCTTATTTGAACTTTATTAGATTCGAAGTTCTTTTTTCGAATGCCGTAGTTACCGACCAGAGGATAGGTCATCAGAAGAATCTGGCCGGCGTATGAAGGGTCAGTGAATGCTTCTTCATAACCGGTCATTGATGTATTGAAGACTATTTCACCGAAAACATCTCTTTTTGCACCAGCGTGTTTAGCTTTGATGAGGGTTCCGTCCTCAAGGACGAGGAAAGCGGTTGACATTCTAAAAATATATTATACCCAAAAAGCGAAGGTTGTCAATAGCTGATAAAACGCCTAAAGATAAGCAAATACCTAAAAATCCAAAATACCTAAATGCCTAAAGACAGACAAATACCTAAAAATCCAATTCGAAAGGAATTCCAACTGTTCCAGCATGCAGTGCTAACTTCCAGATGAAATCTCATTTCCATCCCGCACTTTATCAAAAGTGCGTGGATCCCTTCCAGTACTATGTACTCCTTTCCATGCTTTGCATCACTTCCAATCACTTGTGATTAATTGAACAATCTAAACGAATCAAACGAACAAAACGTTGAGGTTGTTACATTTCTTCGATGAAATGCGTTGTAATGTCGCCCTTGATGAACTTTTTGTTGTCCAGGATTTTTTTATGAAAAGGGATGGTAGTTGGTATGCCTTCAATGACGATTTCATCAAGGGCATGTCGCATACGTGCGATCGCTTCCTGGCGCGATGAGCCATGGCATATCAACTTGCCGATCAGCGAGTCATAGTGACTCGGGATATTGTAGCCGGCAAATATATGGGTGTCAAATCTAATGCCGAGGCCTTGTGGCATGTGGAAAAAACTGATTCTGCCGGGCATTGGTACGAAGTTGCGGTCGGGGTTTTCTGCATTGATACGACATTCTATGGCATTGCCTCTGAGTTCAACCTCATTCTGCCCAAGCGTCAGCTTTTCACCAAGGGCAATTTGAATCTGTTCCTTTAGTAAATCTATGCCGGTCACCATTTCTGTTACTGGATGTTCAACCTGTATCCTTGTATTCATTTCCATGAAATAGAAATTCTTGTTTTCGTCGAGGAGAAATTCAATGGTGCCGGCGGACCGGTAATGGATACTCTGTGCGGCCTTTATTGCGTTTTTTAATAGTTTCTGCCTTAGTTTGTGGTCGATACCTGGCGCGGGCGACTCTTCAAGTAACTTCTGGTGGCGACGTTGGATAGAACACTCCCTTTCGCCTAGCGCTATCACGTTGCCATAGTTATCACCCAGGATCTGTACCTCAATATGCCTGGGTCGGGTAATGTATTTCTCGATATATATTCTGCCGTCGCCAAAGGCTGCCTTGGCTTCTGCTTGGGCGATACGATAACCTGATTCCAGTTCTTCGTCATTGCGGGCGATTCTCATCCCTTTACCGCCGCCGCCTGAAGCCGCCTTCAGCATTACTGGATAGCCGATTTCTTCACTTGCCTTTTTTACTAAAGCAAGCGATTCTATTGCGCCGTCGCTGCCCGGGATACCAGGAATACCGGCTTGGTTCATGGTGTTTTTTGCTCTGATTTTGTCGCCCATAGCCCTTATGTGTTTGGGGTCAGGACCGATGAATATTATACCGCAGGATTCGCAAATCTCGGCGAATTCCGGGTTTTCAGCGAGAAACCCGTAACCCGGATGGATTGCTTTAGCGCCAGTTATTTCTGCAGCACTAATAATGCGTGTTATATTTAGGTAGGAATCTCTGCTCGGCGCCGGGCCAATACATACAGCTTCGTCGGCGATTCTACTATGTAAGGCATCACTATCAACCTCTGAATACACGGCAACCGTTTCAATTTTCAACTCTTTGGCGGCGCGGATAATGCGGATTGCGATCTCTCCGCGGTTAGCAATCAGTATTTTTGTAAATTTCATAATTTCATAGAAATTTTGAATGTAAACGAATGACTACGGATTCAAACGGATTCTATTTCTGTCTGTATTCGCATAAATCTGTTGCATCTATTATTTTATTTTTTATCAAATGAACCCCAACCTCGTTCTGCAGTAGCTTCAATGCCTACGAGTCTAAGTTTGAACTCATCAGGGTTAGTAACTGCTTGTATTGCGTCATCATATGCGATCATCCCGTTCTTATACAGCTTAAAGATGGATTGATCAAAGGTTTGCATACCATACTGGCCGTAGCCTTCCTCAATAGCCGATTGTATGAGCAACGTCTTAACTGGGTCCATGAGGTAGTCTTTGATTGTTGGTGTTGTTAAAAGAATCTCGACGGCTGGTATTCTTCCTTTGCCGTCTGCACGAGGCAATAAACGCAAGGAACAGACGCCGACCAAAGTCGTTGCGAGTAGCACTCGGATATGCTGATGTTGATGTGGCGGGTAAAATGAAATTATTCGGTTAATTGTCTCGGTTGCGTTCAATGTGTGAAGGGTTGAAAGAACAAGGTGACCCGTATCCGCAGCTTTAAGCGCGGTGTCCATGGTTTCCCGGTCTCTTATTTCACCAATCAGAATCACGTCCGGGTCCTGACGCAGAATGTGCTTTAAGGCAATAGAAAAGGATATCGTGTCCATTAATACTTCTCGTTGACAGATGTTTGAAAGGTTGTCCCGGAAAAGGTACTCTATTGGATCTTCGATAGTAATGATATGGCGTGATGTATTTTCGTTAATATGCTCGACCATTGCAGCTAAGGTCGTAGATTTTCCACTTCCTGTAGTACCAGTACAGAGGATAAGACCGCGCGGCTTTAAGGCAAGGTCTTTCAGAACCAGAGGAAGGTTCAACTCTTCTATTCGCTTAACTGATATCGGGATTGCCCGCATTGCAACGGCAATGCTGCCGCGCTGCTTAAATACGTTCACCCGAAATCTTCCAACACCCCTTACGCCAATAGCAAAGTCCATTTCTTTCATACGTTCGAATGTCTCTTGTTGTGGGTTTGTCATTATTTGGTAAGCTATGGTCTTGATTATTTCTGGAGTTAGCGATTCTCCTTTTTCCGAGACCAGTTTTCCATCGATTCTAAATACTGGTGTTGAATTTGCTTTTAGATGTAAGTCTGAAGCATTGACCTTTATCATTTTTTCAAGAAGTGTTTTTAGCTCCATAGTCAGTTACTCCTATTGATGATACTACAACGGTTCAACCATGAACAATTCCTGGTTGTATTCCACGGGGTCGTCATTTTTTACAAGCATCTTGACTATCTTACCGGCGATATCTGATTCAATTTCATTCATTAACTTCATCGCCTCGACAATACAGACTACTTGACCCGGTTTCACAACATCACCAATGTCGATATATGGTGGTGCATCTGGGGCAGGTGAGCGATAGAATGTGCCAACAATAGGCGATCTTATTGCCACAAGATTGTCGACTCCTTTCTCGGTTTTTTCTGCTTCTTCCTTTACCGGCTGAGCAGGTGCTTCAACCTTGACTGGTGGGGTATTATTTGTGCACTTGGTGATTCTGATTTTTCTACCCAGGAAACCAGTTACCTCGATTTCTCTAACACTGCTGGTCTCGAGTATCTTCACAATCCTTTCAATGTCTTTGAACCTCACTTAAGCAATCCTCCTAACCAGTCCTTGAACGACTGGAAATCCTCTTCAGGTGGTTTCTTTGCTTCAGGCTTTTCTTTAGGTTTTGCCGGTGGGCTTTCGGATGGCGGTTGGCTAACATCGGTTGCTTTGTCCACCTCGGCAGTTGACGCCGGGGATGGCTCCGTGGTTTCCGCGGCGGGTTCTTCCTTGATTTCTTTGACTTCTTCGGCCGGCTTGAGCAGATCCTCAGCCTCACCGAGCTTATCGCTTGGTTCTTCAGTCGGGGGTTGCTGCGGTTCAGTTTTTTGCTCAGGTTCGGCGATATCCACAAGTTTTGGTATTTCAGTTTCCCCGGTTTCGGCTGGGGGTTCTTCAACTGGTTCTAAAGGCTGCAATAAATCCTCAGCACCCATGATCTCTTTGGTTGGTGTTTTTTGCTCAGGTTCTGGAGGTTGTTCAGCAGTTTCCACAGGTTGCAATATGTCAGGTTCAGCTATTTGTACCTCTGGTGTTTCAGTCGACTCAACAGTTTCAGTTTTTTCAACAGGTTGGCTTGGTGTCTCATCTTGCTGTGCAGACGCAGGTTCAATCGGTTCCAAAAGATCAAGACCAGCTGGCTCTTCAGTCTTAGGTTTTTCCGTAGTCTCAATGGCTTGGGCTGATTCAGTTGGTTCGTGGATTTGTTCGTCTTGTTTAGTTACGGCTTGTTCCGGTTTTTCTCCAGCATCGCTCGAAAAAAATTCTTGAGATTTAACTTCTGCAATTTGTTCTGGAGCTGAAGTCGGTTCAGGTGTTGCCTCGGGACCAACTTCCTCGGTCTGAGTTGTTTCTGGTTCAGTCTTCTGGTCCAAGTCTTCTGCTTTGAAATAAGTATCCAGCTGAAGCCCTTCGATTTTCTCTTCTTCCAGTTTTTTCCTCTCAACATCGATTTTCTCTTTCAACTCGGTAACTTTTTGCTCGAGTACCAGATCATTTGGAGTAGTGAATGACAAGTTTTCATAAATCGACAAGGCTTTTTCGAGATCACCTTGTTTTTCATATTCTTCAGCCATGGCTACCGTATAAAGAGGTTCTTTTCTACGAAGTGATTCGAGCCGGGTTAGTTTCTCCTTAGCCGGCGCGTCAAAAGGATCAATAGCAAGGATACCTTTGTACGCTTCGATCTGACCATCCTCGTCTTTGATAGCTTCACAGGTCTGGGCAAGCATTCTTAGCGCAACGATATTCTGGGGATCGAAGGACAGGGTTTTTTTGAATGATTCCTTGGCTTGTTCGAGTTTCCTCTTGTCAAAACTGCACTTACCAAGGATCAAATGGGCGAGGGCATAATTTGGATGAAAAGCCAAACCCTTGTTTAGTATTTCAAGGGCTTCGTCAATCATATTGTTTTTTCTATAAGCATCCGCAAGTTGTACAAACATCTTTGATTTTGGATCTTTATTAAAGCGCTCGCTAAGTCGGGCAATTTCAGAAAAGTCTTTTTCTCCCATTTCTTCCTCCATTAAGAATAATATAATATATATTAATCATATTATAAACCTTGTCAAGTCTCATTCCATGTTTTTGTTTTTGGGCTTGACTATCCGGAAAGAGTTCATTATTACTTCAAGTGTTGTGAAATGGTCACTTTTTCTTTTGCCGGGGTTGAACAGGATACCATCAATAATGTATAAGGTATCTTCGGCAGTCAAGAAATATGAGATGAAAGGGCCACCGGCAACGAGTGAATCATTTTGCCAGACCCCCTTCAGTTTTATACCTTTCATATCCTTAAATTCAATTTCTTCGCTGGTGACCAGATATTCTAACACATAGTCACCATTGTAATACTCGTTGGTGAGCGCATTGCGTTTCTCTATTGCTGACGTTCGTGACAGTTCCTGGCTGATCTGCTCCTTGTAGAAAAAGATGCTGCGGTCTGGGAAATGT